>Ga0255091_1000395_pt1 | contig 17528 bp, 10 predicted proteins | sample Colum_Yuk_RepB_8_2_FD_188439 | JGI IMG/M metagenome (GOLD analysis project Ga0255091, IMG submission 188439) | Freshwater microbial communities from Columbia River, Oregon, United States - Colum_Yuk_RepB_8d | ecosystem: Environmental > Aquatic > Freshwater > River | place: USA: Oregon... | reverse complement strand
TTTTTACTCTGACCCTGTCGGCTCCCCAGAAAATAATTCCTTAAACCAACGGATTAGTGTTGGGGAACATGCATGGCGTCAGGCGATCTGATTGTTCGCCAAAACCATTAGGTCGCCGGGGAGACGCCATGCATGTACTCAAGATGCTACAGAAGAACGCTGCCGATGCATTAGCCGAGATTCACAAGGTCAGGCTCAAAGGCGTATTTGCGGCCGTGCAGGGCCTGCTCACCGGTCGACAACTATGGCTGACAGCGCTCGGCCGCAACCTGCCTGGCCCGGTCGAGGAGAAGCACAAGATCAAGCGGGTAGACCGCCTGCTCGACAACCCCCATTTGCAGCGGGAGCGGTTGGCCGTGTACCAATGGCTGGCCCGGTTCATCATTGGCTCATGCCAGCGCCCGCTTATCGTCGTGGATTACGCCGATCTGGATGACCGCAAAGCGGTGTACGTCCTGCGCGCCGCCATCCCGATAGGCGGCCGGGCCATTCCGATCTATGAACTGGCCGTATCGCGCTACAACCAACCGCAAGATTGTGCGCGGCTGCTCCGCGATCTGAAGCAATTGCTGCCCGCAGACTGTCGACCCATCCTCGTCACCGATGCCGGATTCAAGGCGCCGTGGTTCAGGAAGGTTGAGGAGATGGGCTGGTATTACATCGGCCGCAATCTGGGGCGGGACTATCTACAACTACCCGCCAGCAGCGAGTGGATTTCTGCCAGAACGCTCTACGCAAGCGCCACGCGCACGCCCCGTGCACTTGGAACCCTCCAGATCCCCCGAGCCACGCCACTGACCACTGAAGCCTATCTGTATCGCAAGCCGCCGCGCGGGCGTCAGCGTCTGACTGTGCAGGGTCAACCACGCAAGAGCGCGCAAAGCCTCAAGCGCGCCCACAGTGAGCGCACGCCCTGGCTGCTGCTCAGCAACCTGCCACGTCGTCACAAGACGGCGAAACAGGTCGTCGAGTTGTACCGCCGGCGCATGAGCATCGAGGAGGGCTTTCGCGATCTGAAGGCGCATCGTGGTGGCTTTGCGCTTCGGCAAAATCTTGGCCGGGATCCGCGGCGCCTGTCGATCCTGCTGATGGTCGCGGCCATCGCGACCTTGTGCGCCTGGATCACCGGCATGGCGGGGATCAACGCCGAGAAGCACTACGCGCTGCAAGCCAATACCGAGCGCCGTCGCAACGTGCTCTCGGTCTTCACCATCGGCATGCGACTTATCGCACAACGGATGCGCGTCGGCATGCTTGCGTGGCGCCAAGCCACCGAGAAAATCACCGCACTCGTCTTGAGCGAATGCGTAGCTACCACTTAAATTCGTGGGGATCCCTCAGACTCTGACCCCAAATTTTCAGAGTGCAAAAAAAGAGCCCGGCATTGCCGGGCTCTTTCCTGCAAGCTGACTTGAAGCGCTTTACTGCGCCGCCATCTGCCGAAGCATGTACTGCAGCACGCCGCCGTGGGCGTAGTAGTCCCACTCGACCGGCGTGTTCACGCGCACGCGGGCCTTGAAGGTCTTCACCGAGCCGTCGGCTTTCTTCGCATGCACGGTCAGTTCCGACGCGCCGCGGGTGAGTCCTTCAAAGTCGAACGTCTCGGTGCCGTCCAGACCCAGCGAGGTGGCGCTCTGTCCGTCAACGAAGTTCAAGGGCAGCACGCCCATGCCGACGAGGTTCGCGCGATGAATACGCTCGAAGCTCTCGGAGATGACAGCCTTCACGCCCAGCAGCATCGTGCCTTTCGCCGCCCAGTCGCGCGACGAACCCGTGCCGTATTCCTTGCCGGCCAGCACCACCAGCGGCGTGCCTTTGGCGATGTGCTTCATGGCGACGTCGTAGATGGGCTCCACCGGACCAGCAGCGCCGTTGATGTAGCGGCTGACGCCACCTTCAACGCCCGGGGTCATGGCGTTCTTGATGCGGGTGTTGGCAAACGTGCCGCGCATCATGATCTCGTGGTTGCCGCGACGGGAGCCGAAGCTGTTGAAGTCGGCGCGCTGCACGCCGTGCTCCATCAGGTACTTGCCGGCCGGGCCGTCTTTCTTGATGTCGCCGGCCGGGCTGATGTGGTCGGTGGTGATGGAATCACCCAGCACGGCCAGGCAGCGCGCGCCCGCGATGGGCTGGATGCCCGGCGGAGTCATGGTCATGCCTTCGAAGTACGGCGGGTTCTGTACGTAGGTCGACTTGCTGTCCCAGGGATAGGTCTCGCTCTTCGTGACCTTGATGCCCTGCCAGCGTGCGTCGCCCTTCAGCACGTCCGCGTAGCTCGCCTTGAAGAGTTCGGCGGTGACGGCCTTGGCGACCGCTTCCTGAATTTCCGCATTCGTCGGCCAGATGTCTTTCAGGAACACGTCCTGCCCGTTGCTGCCCTTGCCGATCGGCTCTGAGGTCAGGTCGATGTCGGTCGAGCCGGCAATCGCGTAGGCCACCACCAGCGGCGGGCTGGCGAGGTAGTTCATGCGCACGTCCTGATGCACGCGACCTTCGAAGTTACGGTTGCCGGAGAGCACGGCAGACACCGACAGGGTGTTGTCGACGATGGCCTTGCCGATGGGCTCATTCAGCGGACCGGAGTTACCGATGCAGGTGGTGCAGCCGTAGGCCACCACGTTGAAGCCGAGGTGCTCGAGGTCGTCGATAAGACCGGCCTTGGCGAGGTAGTCGGTGACGACTTTCGAGCCCGGCGCCAGCGAAGTCTTCACCCAGGGCTGGCTCTTCAGACCCAGCGCGCGTGCCTTGCGCGCCAGCAGGCCAGCGCCGATCAGCACGCTGGGGTTAGAGGTATTGGTGCAGGAGGTAATCGCCGCGATCACGACCGCGCCGTCTTTCAGCTGATAGGTCTGGCCGCGGTCGGTGACGGTGGCCGGGCCCTTGGACGGGCGCGCCGCCTGCTCGGCCTCGAAGGCCTTGCGGTAGTTGGCCTTCACGCCGGTCAGCAGCACGCGGTCCTGCGGGCGCTTCGGGCCGGCAAGGGACGGCTGGATGGTGGCCAGGTCCAGATGCAGCACGTCGGTGTATTCGGCTTCCGGCGCATCCGGCGTCCACCACATGCCCTGGGCCTGCGCGTAGGCCTTCACCACGGCAATGGATTCTTCCGGCCGGCCGGTGAGGCGCAGGTAGTTCAGCGTTTCTTCGTCGATCGGGAAGATGCCGCAGGTGGCGCCGTATTCCGGGCCCATGTTGGCAATCGTGTTGCGGTCGGAGGCGGCCAGATTGGCCAGCCCCGGGCCGAAGAACTCGACGAACTTCTCGACCACGCCGCGCTTGCGGAGCATTTCGGTCACGGTCAGCACCAGATCGGTGGCGGTGGCGCCTTCGGCGAGCTTGCCGGTGACGCGCACGCCGATGACTTCCGGCATCAGCATGGACGACGGCTGGCCGAGCATGGCAGCTTCCGCTTCGATACCGCCCACGCCCCAGCCCAGCACGCCAATGCCGTTGACCATGGTGGTGTGGGAGTCGGTGCCGAAGCAGCTGTCGGGATAGAGCAGGCCGTTGTTATCGAACACCACACGGGCGAGGTATTCGATGTTTACCTGATGGACGATGCCGGTATCCGGCGGCACGGCCTTGAAGTTCTGCAGCGCTTCCTGACCCCAGCGGAGGAAGGTGTAGCGTTCGGCGTTGCGTTCAAACTCGACCTTGGCGTTCAGGTCCAGCGCTTCCTTGCTGCCGTAGTGGTCGATCATCACCGAGTGGTCGATGACGAGTTCCACCGGGCACAGCGGGTTCACCTTGGCCGCGTCGCCGCCCAGCTTCTTGATGGCGTCGCGCATGGCGGCGAGGTCGACCACGCAGGGCACGCCGGTGAAGTCCTGCAGGATCACGCGGGCGGGGGTGAAGTTGATGTCCTTGGCCGGCAGGGCTTTCAGATCGGCGCCGGCGAGGGCTTCGATGTCGGCCTTGGTGGTGTTGGCGCCGTCTTCGTGCCGAAGCAGGTTTTCCAGCAGGATTTTGTAGGAGTAGGGCAGGCGGGCCAGATTGAACTGGCCGGCCAGGGCCTTGAGGCTGAAATATTGGTAATCCCGACCACCGACATTAAGCGAGGTGCGGGCATTGAAACTATTGGTCATGGTCGTCTCCGGGCTGGCTGGTCTGAAAAGCGTTGCTGGGCCAAGGCCCGGCATTATCTGCAATTACGGCGGCGGGGTGTAGCGTTACGCGCCACTCAGGCCGTGCGGTCGATGATGCCGCCGCCCAAACACACCTCGCCCTTATAAAACACCACCGACTGGCCGGGCGTGACCGCGCGCTGCGGCCGATCGAAAGCGACCGCCACCTGAGCCTCGCCCAGCGGCTCGACCGTGCAGGCCTGATCCGGCTGGCGATAGCGGGTTTTGGCCGCGCAGCGCAGCGGTCCGGTCAGCGGCGCGCCGGCAATCCAGTGCACCTGATCCGCCACCAGCGTCTGCGACAGCAGCGCCGGATGCTCGTGACCCTGCGCCACATACAGCACGTTGTCGGCCACGTCCTTCCGCACCACGAACCACGGGCCTTCTACCGCGCCGCGCACCCCGCCGATGCCCAAGCCCTCGCGCTGGCCCAGCGTGTAGTAGATGACGCCCGGGTGCTCGCCGACGGTCCGCCCGTCCAACGTTTTGATGAGCCCGCGCTGCGCGGGGAGAAAACGCGAGAGGAACGCGCGAAACGGCTGCTCGCCGATGAAGCAGATCCCGGTGCTGTCTTTCTTGTCGTGGGTCGGCAGGCCGGCGGCCTGCGCGCGGGCACGCACTTCCGGCTTGGGCAATTCACCTACCGGAAACCAGGCGCGCGCCAGCTGCGGCTGCGACAGGAGGTGCAGGAAGTAGCTCTGGTCCTTGTTGGCATCGAGCCCCTTGAGGAGCTCGCGACCACTCGCGCCGTCGTGAATCCGCGCGTAATGACCGGTCGCCACCACCCGGCCGCCGATCGCTTCCGCGGCGTCCAGAAACGCCTTGAACTTCACTTCGCGGTTGCACAGCACGTCGGGGTTCGGCGTGCGGCCGCGGGCGTACTCGCGCAAGAAGTCGGCAAACACGCCGTCCCAGTAGGCTTGAGATAAATCGACCGTATTGAGCGGAATATCGAGCTTTTCGCAGACCTCCAGCGCGTCCGCCACGTCATCTTCCCAGCGGCAGCGGCCGTCGTCTGCCGGCTCGTTCCAGTTCTTCATGAAGAGCGCCGACACCCGGTAGCCTGCGCGCACCAGTTCCAGCGCGGTGACGGAGGAGTCGACCCCGCCCGACAGCGCGACCACGACGTGGGTGTCGGCTGGCGCGGTGGCAGCAAGACTCACTGCGCGCCCGTAAACCGCAAATCGCGGATCAGCGACAGCGGCGTGTCAGCGCCCGTGAGCGCGTCTTCCACACAGCGCAGCACCAGCGGGCTGCGGTGGCGGGCACGCTCGGCGCGGAGTTCGTCGGGCGTAAACCACACGGCGCGGATGATTTCCTTGTCCAGCTTGCGCCCGGGCTCGTGATGCAGGGCCTTCGCGCGGAAGCAGAAGCGCAAATAGGTAATCGCGCTGTCCGGCGGCTGCATGAGGTAGATGCCAACCAGCCCGGTCGGCTCGATGTGCCAGGCCGATTCTTCCAGCGTTTCGCGGCGCACGGCGTCGAGCAGGGTTTCACCCGGATCAAGATGCCCTGCCGGCTGGTTGAACACCGCGCGGCCGTCGGCTTCTTCTTCCACAAACAAAAACCGCCCGTCCTGCTCGACGATGGCGGCCACCACGGTGTTCGGTTTCCAGAGTTCGGTATGCATGATGCGGCTGACTCACTGTTTCTCGATGTGCGGATCCTGCCATGAGCCGGTGATGCGGTATTCGCGGCTCAGGAGACGGTCGACCTGACGCGGGATTTCGGGCAGCACCTGCTGGCCCAGATACAGCGCCGCGCCCACGCCAATGCCCGCCGGCCCGAACAGGGCGCCGGCCAGCGGCAGACTGGACGACAGCGCCGGGGTCACCGTCGCGCGCTGGTCGTAGTCCTGCGCCCCGAGCCCGGTGCGCCCCGCAATTTCGATGTGCGCAGCGGGGCCGTCCATCGCCAGCCGGTTGGTGTAGGCATTGCCCTGCTCGAGCTGGAACTCGCCTTCGATACGGTCGAAGGCAAAGCCCTTGTCGAACAAATCCGAAAAATCGAGCGTCAGCCGCCGCGGCAGGGTTTGCAGCGAGAGCAGGCCAAACAGCCGCCCGCTGCCGGGCTCGATATCGAGCAGCCGGCCTTCGCCAACTTTCAGCGCAAGACTGCCAGTGAGGCTTTGCAGCGTGAAGCTCGAGGGCATGCCGGGCCAGCCGGCGGTGATGCCCAGCGTGGTGGGGCCGCCCTCAATCGCCGCTACCGCGTAACCAAAGGCGGCCAGCAAGCCGCCCAGCGCCGGACCCCGCACGTCGATGCGGAACTGCGAGCTGTGGGCGGCGTCGCGCAGCGTCCAGTCGCCGCTTGCCGTCACGTCGAAGGCCGGCTGGCGGAACGTCAGGCTTTCCAGATGCAGGCCCTCGGGCTGGCGATGCGTCTCGAAGGCGGCCTGACCGAATTGAATTTCCCCGTAGCGGAAGTCCGCGCAGCGTAAGGACAAGGCCGGCAGGGCGCGCGGGTCGATCGTTTCGGGCTGGCCTTCGGGCGCCGGGCGGTCCAGCCACAGCCGGTCCAGCGTCAGGGCGATGGGGCCGTCGCCGGGCTTGCGCGGCAGGCTGATCTGGCCGGCTACCCGGGTGTTTTCAATCTGCGCCGACCAATGGCTGGTATCACGCGCGCCGCTGAGCTTTACCGCCTCGAAGCGCTGGCCCAGGGTGTCGAGTTGCGCGAGATCTACCGCAAAGCGCAGCGGCAGTTCTCCGTCTGCGCCGAGGCTGGCGGCGTGACTGACCAGGCTGCGCCACTCGGCGGTCGCCAGCCGCGCAACCTTGCCGTGAAAGCGGATGCCGGCGCTGGCGTCGTCGAGCGGCGCGCCGCCCAGCGCCACGTCGAGTGCTTGCAGCCGGTTTCTGGGGTCGGATCCGCCGTGGCGCACGCCAATCTGCAGCCGTTCGCCAAACTGCAGGCGGGTGAGGTGGACGGCGGGGTCGCCCAGCGTGGTGTCGATGCTGAGCGGCAGCGTTTCCGCGGCGGTCTTCGCAAACGGCCAGGGCAGGTCGACGGCGAGGCCGCTTAGCGTGGACTCAATCTGCAGCTGCCGGACCGGTGGCGGGGCGCCGGCCTGTGCGGGCGGGATCTGCAGCCTGGCCTGCCAGGCCGTGCTGCCGTGCAGGTCGCGCAGACGGTCGCTATCGGCCAGCCAGCGGTGCACGCCGGGCACGTATTTCTCGAGATAGCGGGCGATCTGCGGCGGATCCGCGGCGCCGTCGAGCTGCAGGGCAATGGCGTCGTCGCCCGGGCGCTGTCCACCTTGCACGGCGAGCGTCACCGGCGCGCCTTCGAGGTTTGCGGTCAAGCCCGCGCCCGACCAGGCGTGATTGGCAAACCCGATCTGACCGCGCAGGTCGGATAGCGTCAGCCCTTCGCGCTGCGAGCGCAGGCGGTTGCCGTCGAGATCAATTTGCCCGTTCACCGTGTGCTTCGAGCCATGACGCAGCCCGATGCGGAGCGCGAGCGTCAAATCGAAGGGCTCGTCCAGTTCGATGATCGACAGGCGCTCGGCCAGCGCGGTCAGCGGACTGGCCGCGAGCACGGTGCGGGCATCGGGCAGGGTGGCGTGCACCCGGCCGTCGATCAGCAACACCGGATCGTGGCTGTAGAGATCCGCCACGCGCAGGATCACATCGTCCGCCGGGGCTTCGGCAAAGCGTGAACGGGTGATGGTGGCGTGCAGCTGACGACCCACCACCACGCCGTGCCCAGCTGCGTCCGGAATGGCCGGCCATTTCGGCGAGTACTGCATGCGGGTGTCGCTGACCGCAAAGCGCGCGACGAAGCTGCCGCCGCCGTCGTCGAACGGAAAGCGCGCCAAATCGCCGTGCAAGTCGACCTCGACCTGCTCCAGACGCCCGCCGCCAAAGGCGGTGCGAAACCAATGATCGCCGCGCGGGTGCAACAGGCCCTGCGGCAGCAGGCTCGGGAGCTGGTCGAGCTCGCCGGGGCCGAGCAGCACCTGCAGGTCGAGCTGCGGACGCGCGGCCGGCCGCAGATGGACGTCCCCCGCCACGTGCAGTGGTAAGGCTTGCACCATGCCATCGATGCCGCCGCTGGCCAGATGCCAGCCGTTGGCCTCGCGCGTCAGCCGAAGGCGCCCGTCGAGGTCGCGCACGCGCAGCGGCTCAAGCAGGTGCTCGGGCTGCGTGATGTGGAAGGCTGCCTGGCGCAGGGCCAGCGCGCCGCCGCGCTGATTGAGCGCAAAGCCGGCCGACAGGCCGTCGATGCCCGGTAGCCGGCCCGTCGCCTGCCAGTCGCCGTGGCGGAGCTGGCCGGCGAGATAGAAGCGCGGCGGCCGCTCCCGCGCCAGCGACAGGCCCGCGCGCAGATCGTGCAATTCGCCGGCCGGTCGCAGCACCGGCAGGGTGGTGGCGGGCAGCAGTGAGAGTAGATCCAGCGGCAAGCGCGCGGCGCTCAGGATGAGGCGGGTCTCGTCGCCGGCTGGCGTTAGCGTCGCGAGCATCGGCGCTTCCGGTGCGCGCTGCGCGCTGCTGCCCAGCGCGAGCTGGTCAAGCTGCAGGCGCCAGCCGTCCGCCGCGCGCTCAGCCACGCCGCGCAGCGCGAGGCTGGGCAGGTCGGCGCGCGCCTGGGCCAGACGCGCCTGGACGGCCACGCGACGCAAGCGGCCCGCTTCCCAATGCCACCAGCTTCGCCCGGTCAGCGACGAAAAGACCTGGGTCAGCTGCGGCTGCGCCAGCCACTCGGCAATTGCGCCCAGCGGCAGCGCGTTCAGCGCCAGCCGAAGTTCCATCGTGGGCGAGGGGCCTCCGTTGGACCAACGCAGTTCGGCGTCTGCCGTTTGCCCCTGCGGGCCGGGCAGCGGCGCTTGTCCGCGCAGCACGGTGCTGCTGCCGGATTGGGACAGACGCAGGCGCAGCCCGGTGAAGTGTTGCGGCGGTCCCTTGCCCTGCTGGTCGCGCAGTTGCAGCGTCAGGTCTTCCACCGCGATCGCCTGCTGCCGCAGCAGCCAGCTGAGCAGCGGCGTGCGCGTGGCCGGCAGGCCGGCAATTTGGAATCGACCGTCAGCCTGGCGGACCACCGTCAGCGCGAGTCCGCTCAGGCGCAACTGCTCGAGCACCGGCTCGCCCGCCTGCAGCGATTGCCGCAGGCCCAGCGTGACTTCGACGGCGGCAATGCTGAGGGCAGCGCCGCCCTCGGGCTGGGGTGCGATGCGCAGGTCTTCTAGCGTGAGCCGCGGCCAGAGTCCCTGCCAGCTCGCGCCGATCCGCCCAATGCTCACCGGTGTGCCGGTCAGACGGGCGACGGTGGCTTCAATTTCGGGTCGATGTTGATCAAGCCCGGGCAGCGCCAGACGCAGCGCCACGCTAACGCCGGCTACCAGCAGCACCACGCCGGCCAGCAAGGGCCAGAGGGTCCGCAGGGCGCGCTTGAGGGAAGAACGCATCAGCGGGCGTTACAGCAGAACGACGTCGTACTGTTCCTGGGTGTAATGGGTCTCGACCTGGAACCGGATCGGGATGCCGATGAACTCCTCCAGCTCCGCGATGCTGGTGGACTCTTCGTCGAGCAGCAGGTCAACCACGCTGCGCGAGGCCACCACCAGCAGTTTCTGCGCGTTGTACTGGCGCTGTTCGCGCAGGATTTCGCGGAAGATTTCGTAGCACACGGTCTCGGCGCTTTTTAGCGAGCCGCGGCCGCTGCAGGTCGGGCAGGGTTCGCACAGCACGTGCTCCAGACTTTCACGGGTGCGTTTGCGGGTGATTTGCACCAGACCCAGCGAGGAGACTTCGCTGATCGAGATGCGCGAGTGGTCGCGCTCCAGCCCTTTCTCCAGCGCACGCAGCACCTGTCGGCGGTGGTCTTCTTCTTCCATGTCGATGAAATCGACAATGATGATGCCGCCCAGATTGCGCAGCCGCAGCTGGCGGGCAATCGCCTGCGCGGCCTCGAGATTGGTCTTGAAAATGGTCTCTTCCAGATTGCGGTGGCCGACGAAACCGCCGGTGTTCACGTCCACCGTGGTCATGGCTTCGGTCTGGTCGATGATGAGATGCCCGCCGGATTTCAGCTCTACCTTGCGCTGCAGGGCTTTCTGGATTTCGTCCTCGGTAGAGTACAGGTCGAGAATCGGCCGCTCGCCCGGGTAGTGTTCGATCTGCGGCAGCAGCGAGGGCACAAACTCTTCGGCGAAGGACAGCACCTTGCCGAAGGTCTCGCGGGAGTCGATACGGATTTTCTCGGCGTTGGCGGTCGACAGGTCGCGCATCACCCGCAGCACCAGCGGCAGGTCTTCGTAGATCAGGGTGGTGGGCTGGCTGGTTTTAAGCCGGTCCTCCAAGGAGGACCAGAGCCGCAGCAGAAAGCTGATGTCCGCCTGCAGCTCGTCGGCCGACACGCCTTCGGCCGCCGTGCGCACGATAAAGCCCCCGGCCGGCGAGGGCGCGGCGCTGGTGGCGAGTTTCCGTTCATCGACCTCATCGGCCACCGGGGCCAGCCCCGGCCGCATCGACATCACGAGCTCGCGCAAGCGGCGACGCTCGTCCTCGCTTTCAATCCGCTGGGAAATGCCCAGCGCATTGCTGAAGGGCATGAACACCACATAGCGCGAGGGAATGCTGAGATAGGTGCTGAGCCGCGCGCCTTTGGAGCCCAGCGGCTCCTTGGTCACCTGCACCAGAATCCGCTGCCCCTCGTGTACCGCCTTCTCGATCGGCACTTCCTGACCGCTGGCTTCGCGCTTTAATTCGGCGGCGACGATGTCGGAGACGTGCAGGAACGCGGCCCGGCTGAGGCCCACCTCGACAAAGGCCGCCCCCATGCCGGGCAGCACCCGGGTCACCCGCCCCAGATAAATGTTATTCACGATGCCCCGTCGCCGGCTGCGCTCGATCAGCACCTCCTGCAGCACGCCGTTCTCAATGAAGGCGACGCGGGTCTCGCGGGGCGTGACGTTGACGAGAATTTCTTCGGACATGCAGGGCTTTAACCGCTGACGGCGGGCAGGGCAGCCACGATAACCAATTCAACCGCGAGCGGCCACCGCGCGACTCATCCGGCAAGTGGCCCGACGGTTGCAGGCACTGCTTCCCGTCCGAAGTCTGGTGCGTATAATACAGCCCCCGCCGCCATGCTATTAAATAACCTCAACGAAACTCTGGTGATTGTGCTCGCCATCGGTGATGGCAAGGCACTCGCACCCCTGACCGCCAGACGCGCCCCGGCGGCCTTGACCTATGCTGGCAATTACCGCGTCATCGACTTCGCGCTGACCAATTGCATGCACTCCGGCCTGCGGCGCATCACGGTCTTTACCCAGTTCAACGCCCTGTCGCTGCAAAATCACCTGCGTGACGGCTGGTCCATTTTCAACACGGACCTGGGCGAATTTGTCACGGCGGTCTCGCCGCCCATTACCGAAGAACTCTCGACCTACAGCGGTCAGGCCAACGCGCTGTACCAGAACCTTTATTTCCTCGACGGCTCGACCGAAGACACCGTCATCGTGGTCTCCGGCGAGCAGATTTACCGCATGGATTACGCGGCTATCCTCCAGCGTCACGCCGAACACAACGCCGACGTGACCGTGGTGACCATCGACCGCGACACCGCTGACGGGGTCGGGTTCTCGGCGCATCTGGCGGTGAATGGCGAGGAACTACTGGGCATCGAACCGCAGGAGACCCCGCAGGTGCTGCCGGGCGACGACAGCCGCGTGGGGCCGATGGATGTCTACGTTTTCAAGCGCCAGTGTCTGGTCGATGTGCTCAAAGCGGCGGGGCGCGAAGGTACCGGCGGGCTGCGCCTGATCGAACTCATCCGCCAGCGCCTGTTCGGTCGCGCCAACATTCAGGCCTACGCCTTCGGCGGCAAATACGGCCGTGTGACGCAGGACCGCTACTGGCGCACGCTGCGCAATCTCGACGATTACTACGATGCCAACATGGATCTCCTGAAGCTGGAGCCGCCCTTGGACATCTATCAGGCCGACTGGCCGATCCGCACCTATCAAATGCAACGGCCGCCGGCGCGCACCGTGCCGGGGCGATCCTGCACGGAAGGCATCTGCGTTAACTCCATCGTCTCCGGCGGTACCGTGATCGCCGGCGGCGGCGTTAGCCACAGCGTGTTGGGCAACCGGGTGTACATCCTCGACGGCGCAACCGTGGAAGATTCCATTCTGTTTCCCGGCGCCACGGTGGGTGAAGGCGCACGGGTGCGGCGGGTGATTTGCGACCGCAACGTCAGCATTCCGGCCTGGGAAGAAATTGGCCTTGATCCCAAGCGCGACGCCGAGCGTTTCCACGTCACCCCCGGCGGGGTGATCGTCATTCCTTCCGATTTCAATTTCGACGCCTGAGCCCATCCCGGTGAACTTCGAGGCCGCGCTCGCCGAGGTTCTACCGCCGGGCGCCTTGCTGCTCGAAGACGAAGCCAAACGCCCGTTTGAATGCGACGGCCTGTCGGCCTACTGCGCCATGCCACGCGTGGTCTGTCTGCCGGAAACCGCCGCGCAGGCGCGGGAGGTGTTGCGGATTTGCCGTGAACATGCGGTGCCAATCGTGCCGCGCGGGGCGGGCACCGGGCTGTCCGGCGGCGCGCTGCCGCTGCGCGAAGGCTGCGTGCTGTCGCTGGCGCGGCTCAACCGGATTCTGGAAATCGACGTGGCCAACGGCGTGGCGGTGGTCGAACCCGGGGTGCGCAATCTCGCAATTTCCGAAGCGGCTGCGGTCCATGGCCTGTACTACGCGCCCGATCCTTCGTCGCAGATTGCGTGCTCCATCGGCGGCAACGTGGCCGAGAACTCGGGCGGCGTGCACTGCCTGAAGTACGGACTGACGGTGCACAACGTGCTGGGCGTCAAACTGCTGCTCGCCGACGGCGAGTTGCTGGAACTTGGCGGCAAGGTGCTGGATGCGCCAGGGCTGGATCTGCTGGCCGTGGTCAATGGCTCGGAAGGCCTGCTGGGGCTGGTGATGGAAGTCACCGTCAAACTGCTGGCCCGGCCGCCCGTGGCGCAAGTGCTGCTGGGTGCGTTTGCCAGCGTCACCGCGGCGGCGGATGCGGTGGGCGCGGTGATCGAGGCGGGTATTACCCCGGCGGGGCTAGAGATGATGGACCGGCTTGCCACCCGCTGCGCCGAGGAGTTTGCCCACGCCGGCTATCCGCTGGATTGTGCCGCGGTGCTGTTGTGCGAACTCGATGGCACGGCCGAGGAAGTGGCCGAGCAGGGCGCCGAGGTGGCGGCGATTTTCCGCCGGCTGGGCGCCACAGAAGTCAGGGCTTCGCAGGACGAGGCCGAGCGACTCAGGATTTGGAAAGGCCGCAAGTCGGCGTTCCCCGCCATGGGTCGCATAGCACCCGATTACTACTGCATGGACGGCACCATACCGCGGCGCGAACTGGGCCGCGTGCTGACGCGGATTGCCGAACTGTCCGAGGAATCCGGGCTGCCGATTGCCAATGTCTTCCACGCCGGCGACGGCAATTTGCATCCGCTGATTGCCTATGACGCCAACGACGACGCCCAGCTGCGCACCGCCGAAGCGGTGGGCACGCGCATCCTGGAACTGTGCGTGGAAGTGGGCGGCACCGTGACCGGTGAGCACGGCGTGGGCGTGGAGAAACTGGACGCGATGTGCGCGCAGTTCAGCCCGGCCGAACTCGCCGCCTTCCACCGCTTGAAAGCGGCGTTTGATCCGGCGGGCCTGCTGAATCCCGGGCGGGCCGTGCCGAGTCTCGCGCGCTGCGCCGAGTTTGGCCGCATGCACGTGCATAGCGGCCAGCTGCCGCACCCCGAACTCGAGCGCTTCTAGCCGCGCCAGCCTCAGGCGGTGGCGGTTCCGCCTACCGTCAGCCCGTCGATCCGAATCGTCGGCTGACCTACCCCTACCGGCACCGACTGGCCCTGCTTGCCGCAGGTGCCAACGCCGCTGTCCAGCGCCATGTCGTTGCCAATCAGGCTGACGCGGGTCAGCACATCCGGGCCGTTGCCGACCAGTGTCGCGCCTTTGACGGGCGTGGTGATGCGGCCGTTTTCGATGAGATAGGCCTCGCTCGCGCTGAACACGAACTTGCCGTTGGTGATGTCGACCTGCCCGCCGCCGAAGCTGACCGCATACAGGCCGCGCGGCACGGACTCGATAATTTCCTGCGGGTCGCGCTCGCCGTTACGCATATAGGTGTTGGTCATGCGCGGCATGGGCCGGTGGGCGTAGGACTGGCGGCGCCCGTTGCCGGTCGGCGGGACGCCCATCAGCCGCGCGTTCTGTTTGTCCTGCAAATAGCCCTTAAGAATGCCGTCTTCGATCAGCACCGTGCAGCCGCCGGGCGTGCCTTCGTCGTCCACCGCCAGCGAACCCCGGCGGTCGGGTGGGGTGGCGTCGTCGACCACCGTCACGCCGGATGCGGCCACGCGCTCGCCGACCCGTCCGGCAAACGCCGAACTGCCTTTGCGGTTGAAGTCGCCCTCCAGACCATGGCCGATCGCCTCGTGCAGCAGGATGCCCGGCCAGCCTGGCCCCAGCACCACCACCATTTCGCCGGCGGGTGCGGGGCGCGCTTCGAGGTTGACCAGCGCCTGACGCAGGGCTTCGTCGGCGTACTGGCCGGCGCGGTCGCCGTTCAGGAAATAGTCGTAGCCGTAGCGCCCGCCGCCGCCGTAAGAAGCGGATTCCCGCCGTCCGTTCTGTTCGACGATAACGTTGACATTCAGCCGCACCAGCGGCCGGACGTCGCTTTGCAGGGTGCCGTCGGAGGCCGCCACAAGGATGCGCGTATGCCGCCCAACCAGACTGGCCATCACCTGCTTCACCCGCGAATCGGCGGCGCGCACGCGCTGGTCTAGCCGGCGCAGCAGGTCGAGCTTGGCCTGAGTGGTCAGCGAGGCCAGCGGATCGGCGGCGGTGTAGCGCGGGGGCAGGGCGCTGGCGGCGGCAATGTGGACCTCGGCCGACTGGCCCTGACGGGTGATGGCGCGGGCCGCACGGGCGGCTTCAAGCAGGGAGTCGAGGCTGAAATCGTCGGCGTAGGCGAACCCGGTCTGTTCGCCGCACACCGCGCGCAGGCCCACGCCCTGTTCGATGCCGAAGCCGCCTTCGCGCACGATGCCGTCTTCCAGACTCCAGGACTCGGTGCGCGAACTTTCGAAGTAGACGTCGGCGAGATCGATTTGCGGACCGCTCAGGCTGTGCAGCACGCGCTCGATTGCCGTGAGCGAAAGACCGGTCGATTCAAGCAGGGTTGGGCCGGCATCGGCGGCGGCGGTGGCGGTCATCTTGAGGCGACTCCGTTGGGCGCTGGCGGTTTGACAGGCGCACGGCACATCGGTAGCGTTCGCCCCGATTTGCCGCCTCCTCCCACGTCTACGAAGTGTAAAGCCTTGGCCAAAGAATTCCCACGCATTCAACGTCTTCCGCCCTACGTCTTCAACGTCGTCGGCGAACTCAAAATGGCCGCGCGCCGGCGCGGGGAAGACATCATCGACCTCAGCATGGGCAACCCCGATCAGCCCACGCCGCAGCACATCGTGGACAAAATGGTCGAGGCCGCGCAGCGCGGCGATACCCATCGGTATTCGGTGTCCAAGGGCATCCCGCGGCTGCGCAAGGCCATCTGCAACTGGTACAAGACCCGTTACGACGTGGACCTCGATGCCGACTCTGAAGCCATCGTCACCATCGGCTCCAAGGAAGGCCTCGCGCATCTGGCGCTGGCCACCGTCGACCACGGCGACGTGGTGCTGGTGCCCAACCCGTCCTACCCGATTCACCCCTACGGCTTCGTGATCGCCGGTGCCGACATCCGCCATGTGCCAATCGGGCCCGACATCGACTTTTTTGACGAACTGACCAAGGCCATCCGCACCTCCTGGCCGAAACCCAAGATGCTGCTGCTCAACTTCCCGAGTAACCCGACCACGCAGTGCGTGGAGCCGGATTTCTTCGAGAAAGTGGTGGCGGTGGCGCGCGAGCACAATATCTACGTGATCCATGATCTGGCCTACGCCGATCTGGTTTTCGACGGCTACGTCGCGCCGTCGATCATGACCGTGCCGGGCGCGAAGGACATCGCGGTCGAGTTCTTCACGCTCTCCAAGAGCTACAACATGCCGGGCTGGCGCATTGGCTTCATGGTCGGCAATCCGGATCTGGTCTACGCGCTGGGTCGCATCAAGAGCTATCTCGACTACGGCATGTTTACGCCGGTGCAGGTCGCGGCGATTGCCGCGCTGGAAGGCCCGCAGGATTGCGTGAATGAAATCCGCGAGATGTACCAGCAGCGGCGCGACGTGCTTTGCGACGGCCTGACCGCGGCCGGTTGGCCGGTCGAACGGCCGCGCGGCACCATGTTTGTGTGGGCGCGCATTCCGGAGTCGATGCGGGCCATGGGCTCGCTCGAGTTCTCGAAGAAAATGCTGCTCGAAGCCAAAGTGGCGGTCTCGCCAGGCATCGGCTTTGGCGACTACGGCGACGAATATGTCCGCTTCGCGCTGATCGAAAACCCGCACCGTATCCGTCAGGCGGTGCGCGGCATCAAGGACATGCTGAAGAACGCTGAATCGCAACAAGCTGCTGCGGGCTAGGGCCCGCCGCACCGGACGGAAATCGCTTATGTCTACGCTTCCCCCCGTCAGAATCGGGCTGCTGGGTCTTGGTACCGTTGGCGGCGGCACGCTGACCGTGCTGCGCCGGAACGCAGCGCTCATCGCGGCCCGCGCCGGTCGTCGCATCGAAGTGGTCTGCGCCAGCGCGCGCGACCTCAATCGTCCGCGCGCCATCGACACTGCCGGCATCGACCTCTACGCCGACCCGCGCCAGGTGGTAGACGACCCGCGCATCGACGTGCTGGTCGAACTCATCGGCGGCATCGAACCCGCGCGCGAACTGGTGCTGCGCGCTCTGGCCAACGGCAAGCACGTGGTCACCGCCAACAAGGCGCTGATTGCCCTCCACGGCAACGAGATTTTTGAAGCCGCGCGCGCGCGTGGCCTGGTGGTCGCCTTCGAGGCGGCGGTTGCCGGCGGTATTCCGGTCATCAAGGTGATGCGCGAAGCGCTGGCCGGCAACGACATCCAGTGGCTGGCCGGCATCATCAACGGCACCTGCAATTTCATTCTGTCGGCGATGAGCGACGCCGGCAGCGATTTCGGCGAGGTGCTGGCCGAAGCCCAGCGCCTCGGTTACGCCGAGGCCGATCCGTCCTTCGACATCGACGGCATCGACGCCGCGCACAAGCTGACCATCCTCGCCTCGCTGGCCTTCGGTATTCCGCTGCAGTTCGACCGTGTGCATGTGGAAGGCATTCGCAACATCAGCGCCGACGACGTCACCTACGCCGACCGGCTTGGCTATCGCATCAAGCATCTCGGCATCGCGCGGCAGCAGGAGCGGGGCATCGAACTGCGCGTGCATCCCACGCTGGTGCCCGCGCGGGCACCAGCGTGGGATG
>Ga0255091_1000374_pt1 | contig 18022 bp, 12 predicted proteins | sample Colum_Yuk_RepB_8_2_FD_188439 | JGI IMG/M metagenome (GOLD analysis project Ga0255091, IMG submission 188439) | Freshwater microbial communities from Columbia River, Oregon, United States - Colum_Yuk_RepB_8d | ecosystem: Environmental > Aquatic > Freshwater > River | place: USA: Oregon... | reverse complement strand
GGCTGGGCGTGATCGCCGCCCTGCTGCTGATCTTCTTCTACCTCGTCAGCGAGGTTGCGCCGCTGTTCGGATCTGCCGATTTCAAGCCGCGCCCCGTGTATGCGGTGCCAGGTGGCGGCAAGACGCTTTACAGCACCGTGGAAGAGCAGGGCGAGATCGCGATGCGGGTGGCGGATTCGGGCCAGGTGACGTTCTACGACCTCACCACCGGTGCCGTCCGTGCGCAGCAGCAACTGCCCCTCAATGGCATGACGGTGGTCGCCGTCACCGAAGTGTCTGCCGAGCGAGGTGAGTTGGCGGCATCGCTCAGTGATGGCTCGGTGCTGAATTTCTCGCACCAATACGACATCAGCTACCCCGACGACAAACGGCTCATCACGCCGTCGGTGGTATACCCCAAGGGCGAGGCGCCCACGCCATTCATGGCCGAGGCTGCGACCAGCCTGGTGGTGCGCGACGAGGGTGACAGCGCGGTGCTGTTCGGCGTCGATGTGGCCAAGAATGTGCATATGAAGGCCTTCACCAAAGAGGTCAACGGCATCACGGGCGAAAGCACCGTGACGGAATCCGGTGCGCTGCAATTCAAGCCCGCCGTGGCCGCCGACATCCTGCTGGTCGAACCGCTGTTGAAGTGGCTCTACGTCATTGACCAGAAGGGCGGCAAAATCGCCTTCTACAAGCTGGATGGTGCCGCCGAGCCCCAGCTGGTCGAGGTGAAGGATGTGGGGAGCGAGGTCACCGCGGCGCACTATCTCGCCGGCGGTATTTCAATTGTGGTCGCACAGGCCAATGGCAAGGTGTCGCAATGGTTTCCGGCACGGCACGAAGACGGCGATACGTATCTCGCCCGCGTGCGCGACTTCGATCCGCCTGGTGATGCAAAGCTGACCGCCCTGGGGGTTGAGCTGCGCCGCCGCGGCTTTGCCGTGGGCGATGCCGAGGGGCGTGTGAGCGTGTTCTATGCCACCTCGAAGCGACTCATCCACAGCGAGAAGGCGCTTGATGGCGAAGTGAGCCAGATCGCCTTCAACCCCCGTGCACAGACGCTGCTGACCGAGAGTGTGACGGGCAAGGTGCACGCCTATGACGTCCATAACGAGCACCCGGAAGTTTCCTTTCAGGCGCTGTGGGGCAAGGTTTGGTACGAAAGCTACGACGATGCCAAGTGGCTGTGGCAGTCCTCGTCGGCGAGCTCGGACTTTGAGCCCAAGTTCTCGCTCACCCCGTTGGCCTTCGGCACCCTGAAGGGGGCTTTCTACGCGATGATCTTCGCGATTCCACTGGCCGTCATGGGCGCGATCTTTGTCGCCAATTTCATGTCGCCGGAACTGCGCCAGGTGGTGAAGCCCACGGTCGAGCTGCTGGCCGCCTTGCCGTCGGTGATTCTGGGCTTCATCGCGGGCCTGTGGCTTGCCCCGTTCGTTGAACTGAATCTGCCGGGCGTGTTCCTGCTGCTCATTCTGTTGCCGCTCAGCGTGCCGATCTTTGGTTACCTCTGGCTCAACATGCCAGCCCGCCTGCGCTACGTCGTGCCGGCCGGATGGGAGGGGGCTCTTCTGGTGCCGGTGATCGCGCTCGTCACTTGGTTCTGTTTCGCCATCGCCAAGCCGATCGAGCTGTTCGCTTTTGGCGGCAACATGCAGGCCTGGATGGACATGACGCTCGGCATCAAGTACGACCAGCGCAATGCGCTCGTGGTCGGCATCGCCATGGGGATCGCGGTGATCCCCACCATCTTCTCGATTGCCGAAGACGCCATCTTCTCTGTGCCCAAGCAGCTCTCGCTCGGCTCGCTCGCCCTCGGTGCCTCGCCCTGGCAGACGCTGATGGGCGTGGTGCTGCCCACGGCCAGCCCCGGTATCTTCAGCGCCATCATGATCGGCCTGGGTCGCGCGGTGGGCGAAACCATGATCGTGCTGATGGCGACCGGCAATACCCCGGTGACGGATGCGAGCCTGTTCAGCGGCATGCGCACGCTCTCGGCCAACGTCGCGGTGGAAATGCCGGAGTCGGAAGTCGGCTCCACGCACTTCCGCCTGCTGTTCCTCGCCGGTCTGGTGCTGTTCATCTTCACCTTCTTCTTCAACACCCTGGCCGAAGTCGTCCGCGCCCGTCTGCGCAAGAAATACGAGAGCATCTGAGCGAGCAATGACATGAGCGAGACCCAAGCCCTCGACCTCACCGCCAAGAACACCCAGACGGTCGGCACTTACATCAAGTCCGGCCAGCCGTATGTGTGGCTGACGGCGGCAGCCATTTCGGTGTCCTTCATCGTCACCGTGGCGCTGCTCTGCCTGACGGCTGCCCGCGGCATGCCCCACTTCTGGCCCTCCGATCTGCTGAGGGCCGAGTATGTGGAGCCGGGCCAGGCCCCGGTGCCTTTGCTGGTGGAGCTGGTCGACAGCGAGGAGGTGAGCAGTGCGCGCCTCAAGTCCGCCGGCGTGACGCTCACGGACGAAAAGCCCTTCCACAGCCGTGACCTGGTGAAGGTCGCAAACCGCGATTTGTATGGCGCTGATTTCCGCTACCTCCTGGACGACTGGGTCAGCAACCGCAGCTACCCGGCTGATGCGGTCACGCTTGAACGCACCGAGTGGGGCAATTTCCATGGCTTCATCGTCGGGGTGAAGCAGGACGGCAAGCTCATCGCCGAGGGCGATCAGGTCTGGGCGGCCTATCTGCCGCTGCAGCGGCGCGCCAATGAATTGCGCGAAAAGCTGCACGAACTCGAAGGCGGTGAGATCGGCAACATCAACTACGGCTTGGAGCAGGTGCGCCTCGACGGCCGCCGTCTCGCCATCGACGGCAAGACACCGGAGACCGCGCCCGAGGCTTTCCAGAAGCTTGCCGAGCGCAAGGCTGATTTCGAGGCCCAGTACGAAAAGGTGCGCAGCGGGCTTGCCGCCATCAAAACGGACATGCGCCGTGATGCGCTGCTGCTGAAAACCGTGGATGGACAGGAGAAGGAGTTGGCGCTGTCCGACATCGTTCGCGCCTATCGCCCCAATGAGATGGGTCTTTTTGCCAAGACCAGCCTCTACTTCGCCAAGCTCTGGGAGTTCGTCAGTGCCGAACCACGCGAGGCCAACACTGAGGGCGGTATTTTCCCGGCTATTTTCGGCACGGTGATGATGGTGCTGCTGATGAGTGTATTCGTCACACCCTTTGGCATCCTGGCCGCCCTGTATCTGCGCGAATACGCCAAGCAGGGGCCGGTGACGCAGGTCATCCGCATCGCGGTCAACAACCTGGCTGGTGTTCCCTCCATTGTCTACGGCATGTTTGGCTTGGGGTTTTTCGTCTACTTCCTCGGCGGCAATATCGACAAGATCCTGTATGCCGAATCACTGCCGGCGCCGACCTTCGGCACGCCCGGCATTCTCTGGGCTTCGCTCACGCTGGCGATCCTGACCCTGCCGGTGGTGATCGTGGCCACCGAAGAGGGGCTGGCGCGAATCCCGCGCTCCATCCGCGAGGCCTCGCTGTCGCTGGGCGCCACCAAGGCGGAAACGCTCTGGAAAATCGTTCTCCCCATGGCCTCGCCCGCGATGATGACCGGCTTGATCCTCGCCATCGCCCGCGCGGCCGGTGAAGTCGCACCCCTCATGTTGGTGGGCGTGGTCAAGCTCGCCCCCAGCCTGCCGCTGGATGGCAACTTCCCGTTCGTGCATCTTGAGCGCAAGTTCATGCACCTGGGCTTCCACATCTACGACGTCGGCTTCCAGTCACCCAATGTCGAGGCCGCCCGCCCCCTCGTCTACGCCACGAGCTTCCTGCTAGTGCTGGTCATCATCCTGCTCAACATTTCCGCCATTCGCATCCGCAATCGCCTGCGCGAAAAATACAAGGCGCTTGAAGGCTAGTCCTTCACAGCGAACAATCAGATGACCTCTATGCAACCCTCCACTTCGGTACGCGCCATGGATATCGACGCCCTCAATGCCGCCCGTGCGCCCAAGCGCATCGAGGACGAGACCCACGCCATCGTCGTCAAGGACCTCGATCTCTACTACGGCCAGAAGCAGGCCCTGAAGAAGGTCACGATGAACATCGCCAAGAAGAAGGCGACTGCGTTCATCGGCCCCTCCGGGTGTGGCAAGTCGACGCTGCTGCGGTGCTTCAACCGCATGAACGATCTGGTGGATGGCTGCCGTGTCGAAGGCCAGCTCAAGCTCGAAGGCAAGAACATCTACGACAAGGACGTGGACATCTCCGCCCTGCGCCGCAATGTCGGTATGGTGTTCCAGAAGCCGAATCCGTTTCCGAAGTCGATCTACGAGAACGTGGCCTATGGCATGCGCCTCGCCGGCATCAGCAAGAAGAGCGTGCTCGACGAAACCGTCGAGTGGGCGCTGAAGGGTGCGGCCCTGTGGGAGGAAGTGAAGGACCGTCTCGACGATTCCGCACTCGGTCTTTCCGGCGGGCAACAGCAGCGTCTCGTCATCGCCCGCGCCGTGGCCATCAAGCCGCAGGTGCTGCTGATGGACGAACCCTGCTCGGCGCTGGACCCGATCAGCACGCTCAAGGTCGAGGAACTCATCAACGAGCTGAAGAAGGAGTTCACCATCGTCATCGTCACCCACAACATGCAGCAGGCTGCCCGCGTCAGCGACTACACGGCCTTCATGTATGTGGGCGACCTGATCGAGTTCGGCAACACCGACAAGCTCTTCACCCGGCCTGAGAAGAAGCAGACGGAAGACTACATCACGGGCAAATACGGCTAGTGGATGGCGCGCCGCCTCACACCGAATCCCCCACCTTCACGAGCCAGGCCATGACGACACCGACCTACAAATCGCATATTTCCAGCGCCTTCAACGCCGAACTCGAAGACGTGCGTCAGCGCGTGCTCGCCATGGGCGGACTCGTCGAGCAGCAGATCGCCGACGCCTCCCGGGCGATCAAAGAGTCCGATGTCGAGCTGGCCGAGCAGGTCATCAAGGGCGACGAGAAGGTCAACACCCTCGAAGTCTCCATCGACGACGAGTGCAGCCGCATCCTCGCCCGCCGCCAGCCCACAGCCAGCGATCTGCGCCTGGTCTATGCGGTGATCAAGACCATCACCGATCTCGAACGCATGGGCGATGAGGCTGAGAAAATCGCGCACATGGCGGTGGATCTCGGCCGTGATCAGGACCACAAGGGCGGCCCGTTGCCCGAAATCCACCACATGGCGCGTCATGTGTCGCAGTTGGTGCGGGACGCGCTCGACGCCTTCGCCCGCATGGATGCCGAGTCTGCCCTGGCCGTGGCGCAGGAGGACATCAATATTGATCGTGAGTACGAAGCGCTATTGCGCCAGTGCATCACCTTCATGATGGAAGACCCCCGTACCATCCGGCGGGTGATGGATATCATCTGGTCCGTGCGCTCGCTGGAGCGCATCGGCGACCACGCTCGGAACATCGCCGAATACGTGATCTATTTCGTCAAGGGCAAGGATGTGCGTCACATCTCGCTCGACGAGATGGCCCGCGAGGTGCGCGGGGAAGACGCCTGATCGCACCGCCTGTGACGCTGCCAAGACCCGGCCTCGCGCCGGGTTTTTAATGCCCACCGCCCGGCGTGGCGGCCGGTTCTTCTTTAAACTGCAACTACCTTCAAACAGGGCCTCGACGCCCGCAATTGCCGCATGGCGCTGCTTCTCACCGACCGATTTCCCGTGCTGTCGTCCTTGAACGTGATCGGCGGACACTCTCGACTGCCTGCGGATAGCGGTTTTCGAGGCTAGCCATGCGGACCCATTTCCCCAGACTCCGCTTCGACCGGCGCTCACTGCTTCGCTACGGCCTCATTTCCCTCGCACTGGTGCTCAGCGCCACGCTGGTGTGGGCGGCAGTGCAGGTGGCGCTACTGGACCGCGAAATCCGCAACCGCTTTTCCAGCGTGCGCTGGACATTGCCGGCGCAGGTGTTTGCGGCGCCGCAGGAGCTCTATCCTGGCCTCAACCTGCCGCTCGATGAACTTCAGCACGAGCTGGTGCGGCTGGGGTACCGGCAGGTTGCCGCACTCGAAGGCCCCGGCACCTTTGTTGCCCGAGCCGATGCGCTCGATATTTCGACCCGCGCATTCGCCTTCTGGGATGGCCCGCAGCAGGCAACGCGGATGCTGGTGCGCGGCGGTGCGAGCGGCATCGAGGCCTTGAGCGACCTGACGACGGGCAAGGACTTGGACCTCACCCGGCTCGATCCGATGCTGATCGGCAGCATCTACCCCAGCCGTGGTGGCGAAGACCGGGTACTCATCAAGCTTGGCGATGCGCCGGAATTGATGGTGCAAGGTCTGCTGGCGGTCGAGGACAAGAACTTCTACGGCCACATGGGCATCAGCATCCGCGGCATCGCCCGGGCAATGTTCCAGAACATCACCACCGGCCACGTCAAGCAGGGTGCTTCCACCATCACGCAGCAGCTGGTGAAGAACTTCTTCCTGTCCAGCGAGCGCACCTTCAAGCGCAAGTTCAAAGAGATCCTGATGGCGGTGCTGCTGGAGTCGCACTACGAGAAGGACGAGATTCTTGAGGCCTACCTCAACGAAATCTACATGGGCCAGGATGGCTCGCGCGCCGTGCATGGTTTTGGTCTGGCCAGCAATTTCTACTTCAACAAGCCGCCGGCAGAACTCAAGGCGCATGAGCTGGCCATGCTCGTTGGCATCGTCAAGGGCCCCAGCCAGTTCGACCCACGCCGTCGGCCCGAGATGGTGCGCGAGCGGCGCGATCTGGTGCTGCGCATCTGGGCCGATTCGGGCTTGATCCGCCCTGAGGAATACGAGGCTGCCAAGGCCCAGCCGCTGGGTATTTCCGGCACCGGTCGTGGCGGCGTAGAGCGGTATCCGGCCTTCGTGCAACTGGTCACCCGCCAGCTCAAAGATCAATACCCAGATGAGGCGCTGACCAGTGAGGGCCTGCGCATCTTCACCACGCTCAGCCCGCGCGTGCAGGAGGCGCTTGAACAGCGACTGATCGAAGACCTGCCAGCCCTGGAGAAAGCCCGCAAGCTGGCAGATGGGATTCTTGAAGGTGCCGGCGTGGTCACCAATGCCGAAGGTGGCGAGGTGGAAGCCATCGTCGGCGGGCGCGACATCCGCTTTGCTGGCTTCAACCGCGCGCTCGATTCCAAACGGCAGATCGGCTCGCTGGCCAAGCCATTCGTCTACCTGGCGGCGCTGATGGAGCCCTCGCGCTACAACGTCGGCAGCCTGCTCGCAGACGAGCCGGTCACTGTGAAGATGCCTGGCAGCAAGAGCTGGAGTCCCTCCAACTACGACAAGAAGCTGCACGGCAGCGTGCCGCTCTACATGGCGTTGGCGCAGTCCTACAACCTGCCGACGGTGCGGCTGGGGCTGGATGTGGGTGTGGCTAAGGTGCAGCAGGCGCTGGCCGGTGCCGGTTTTTTCAATACGCCGGCTCTGCCGTCGGTGTTTCTCGGCGCGCTCGATATGGCGCCGCTCGATGTCGCGCAGGTCTACAACACCCTGGCCGCTGCGGGTTACCAGACGCCGCTGTCGGCCATCCGCGAAGTGCTCACCAAGGACGGCAAGCCGCTCAAGCGCTACGAGTTCAAGGTCAAGCAGACCCTGCCGGAAGGCCCGGTGTTTCTCACCACCTGGGCGTTGCGCAAGGTGCTGGAACTCGGCACTGCCCGGGCGGCCTACAACATCATCCCGGCCGGTGTAAGGGTGGCGGGCAAGACCGGCACCACGGATGACCTGCGCGATAGCTGGTTTGCCGGTTTTTCTGCCGATCACGTGGCCGTGATCTGGGTGGGCCGCGATGACTTCAAACCGACCGGCCTCACGGGTGCCAACGGTGCGATGCCGATCTGGGCGCGACTGATGCGCGACCTCAACGTGAAAAGCCTCGACCCAACCCCGCCAGCCGAGGTTGAGGAGGCGCTGATTGACCCTGGCTCCGGGCTGGTGGCAGCCGATGGCTGCGCCGGGGCGATGAGTTTGCCCTTCATGGCGGGTTACATGCCCACCGAAAAAGCACCCTGCGCCGCAGGCCTGCTGGAAGCGCCCGCACAATGGTTGCAGGAGATTTTTCGATGAGTGTGATCCGTGTCAGCAGCCTGCTGCTGGTGCTCACTGTGGTGGCTTGCGCATCGCAGCCACCCGCTGGGCAGTCCACCGTGGGTGCCGTGCTGCCCAAGCCAGTCACGTTGCCTTCGGGCACCGATGGCGATATCACGCCTGGCGGGCCGATCCTGCCCGGTGGCCAGACCGGCCAACCACAGCCGCTACCGGACACCCGGCCGCCGCTGAATCCCAACCTCCCCAAGAGCATCGAGGGCAGCGGTGCGGCAGCGCCGGTGATCTCGCTGGTGAAGGCCGCTCGCGCCTCGCTCAAGGCCGGGCGCACGGATGAGGCCGGTGCCTCTCTGGAGCGTGCCCTGCGCATCGAGCCCCGCAACCCCTGGATCTGGCAGGCGCTGAGCAGCCTTCATGTGGTGACGCAAAAGGGCGAGCAGGCTGAATCCGAGGCCCGAAAATCCAACTCGCTGGGCCGCCGCAACCCCTACCTCGAAGTCGAGAACTGGCGCCTGATCGCCGAGGCCCGCAAGCTGCGTGGTGACCAGGCCGGTGCCGAGGCAGCGCTGGACAAGCACCAAGACCTGCAACGTTTCATCGCCCCCTGATGAGTGTGGCCTCCATCGCCGCACTATTTGCCGAAGGTGGTGCGCTTTCCACCGCCATCCCGGGTTTTACACCGCGTCTGGCGCAGCAACAGATGGCCGTCGCGGTGGCCGAAGCCTTCGAGAATGGCGAGAACCTGATCGTCGAAGCTGGCACCGGTACGGGCAAGACCTTTGCCTACCTGGCGCCGGCGCTCAGCAGCGGCAAGCGCGTGGTGATCTCCACCGGCACCAAGAACCTGCAAGATCAGCTGTTCGGCCGCGACCTGCCGCGCCTGCGCGAGGCCTTGGGCACGCGTTTGCGGGTGAGCCTGCTCAAAGGGCGCAGCAACTACCTGTGTCTGCACCGCATGCGCAAGGCGCAGCAGGACGTGCGCGCGCGCAGTGCCTGGGCCAGGCTGGCCGAGATTGAGCACTGGAGCCGCGACACGCCCAACGGCGAGCTCTCGGAGCTGCCGGGCGAAGCCCCGGATGAGTTCTTTGCCGCCCGCATCAGCTCGACCGCCGACAACTGCCTGGGCTCCAAATGCCCGGACTTCGCCGAGTGCTTCGTGGTCAAGGCGCGCCGTGCGGCGGCGGCGGCCGATCTGGTGGTGGTCAATCACGCCCTGCTGTTCGCCGACCATGTGATCCGGCAAGAGGGCTTCAGCGTGCTGCCGGGTGCCGACGCGGTGGTCATCGACGAGGCGCATCAGTTGCCGGAGTTGGCACTGCGGCACTTCGGCCAGCGCGTCTCGACCCAGCAATTGCAGGCCATCGCTCGCGATACGGCGAGCGAAGTCGATAAATGGAACGACACGCCGGATCTGACCGTGGCCCTGACCGAACTGGTGGAGACGACCGCCCTGCTGGAGGCGCAGTTCGCGAGCGGCGGGCTTCGCGAGCGCTTCCGCGAGTTTCATGGCCGTTTCGGCGTCGCCGACACGGTGCTGAAATTGGGCGAAAAGATCGACCAGGTGGTGCTGTGCCTCAAGCCGCTGGAGGAGCGCAGCGCGGAGTTCGGCAACTGTCTGGAGCGCGCGCTGAAATTGCAGGAGCGCTGGTACGTGGTGGCCGACCCGGATGTGCGTGACCTCAAGGTGCGCTGGGTAGAGCCGATCGGGCGGGGTGGGGCGCTCAACGCCACGCCGCTGGAGGTGGCCAGGCCCTTCGCCGAGATGCGCGCCGCCCATCCCGGCGCCTGGATTTTTACCAGCGCCACCCTCGCCGCCGGCCAGGATTTTCAGCATTTCGCTGTTCCGCTCGGTTTGAGCGGTACGCCCGAGCTCAAGCTGGATTCGCCCTTCGACTACGCCAGCCAGGCGCGGCTGTGGCTGCCGCCCCATCTGCCGGAGCCCAACGACCCGGCGTACGGCGGCGCTTGCGCCGCTGCCATGCGACCGGTGATCGAAGCCAGTGGCGGTGGTGCTTTTGTGCTCTGCACCAGCCACCGCGCGCTGCAAACCTATGCCGGACTGTTGCGTCATGCGCTGCTGGGTCTGCCGGTGCTGGCGCAGAATGATTTCCCCAAGGCCGAGCTGCTGCGGCGCTTTGTCGAGGCCGGCAATGCGGTGCTGGTGGCTACGGCGAGCTTCTGGGAGGGTGTCGATGTGAAGGGCCCAGCACTGCGACTGGTGATCATCGACAAGCTGCCCTTCGCCGCCCCCGGCGACCCGGTGCTGGACGCCAAGCTCGACGCCATCAAGCAGGCCGGCGGCAATCCTTTCAACGATGATCAATTGCCGCGCGCCATCGTGACGCTGCGGCAGGGTGTGGGGCGGCTGATCCGCGACGAGACCGATCGCGGCCTGCTGATGCTGTGTGATCCGCGCCTGAAGACCAAGGGCTATGGCCGCAAGGTGCTGTCCAGCCTGCCGCCGATGCCGATGCTGGCAACGCTGGCCGACACCGAAAACTGGATGCGCTCCATCAAGCCGCGATGAAATTGCTCGCGCTCGACACCGCCACCGAGGCCTGCTCCGCCGCTGTCTGGGCCGACGGCGTGATCCACGCCCATTTCGAGATCGCGGGTCGTGACCACACCCAGCGGTTGCTGCCGGCCGCCGCCACCGTGCTGGCCCAGGCCGGGTTCGGCTATTCGCAACTCGATGGCCTCGTCTGCGGCGTCGGCCCCGGCAGTTTCGCCGGTGTGCGTATCGCCGTCGCCTTTGCCAAGGGGGTAGCCCTGGCGCATGCGTTGCCGGTGGTGGGTGTTTCCTCGCTCGCCCTGCTGGCACAGCGCGCACTGCGTCTGGATGGCGGGGGCGACCGGGTTCTGGTGGCCATCGACGCCCGCATGGGGGAGGTTTACTTCCAGCCCTTTGAACGCGGAGCCGATGGCCTGGCCGTCGCATTGGCCGAGGCGGTGGTCGTCGCGCCGACGGGTGTCCCCGTGGCCCCCGCACCGGGCCCCTGGCTCGCGGTGGGTACCGGCTGGGGGAGTTATGAGGCGGAGCTTCGGGCTGCCACGGGTGCCGACATCCACCAGGTAGAAGGCTCCGCCTTGCCGCAGGCTGCCGATGGCTTTGCACTGGCGGTTCCGATGTTTCGCTGCGGCGAGACGATGACGCCCGACGCGCTGCAACCGGTTTATCTGCGCAACCGGGTGGCGCTCACGCTGCTGGAACAGCAACAACGACGCACCCAAAACGGTTGATTGCAGAATCATCTGCCGCAAAAGCTGTTTATGGGGTAGTCCCGGGCGCTTGCACTTCGGCCTGCCAAGTCAAGCGAAATGGGCGATTTGTGCCCCCGCCGTGGTAAGATCGCGCGCACGCAAACGTCGCCAAGAAAACTGCCCGAAACCAGTCCGTTTGCTCTCCACATCACTTGAAAAAGAAGCCGCGAATAGCGGTTCTATGTAAAAAATGTCCGATTTTGCCAAAGAAGTCATCCACATCAATCTCGAAGACGAGATGCGCCGCAGCTATCTCGACTACGCGATGAGCGTGATTGTTGGCCGTGCACTCCCCGACGCAAGAGATGGGCTCAAACCTGTCCACCGCAGAATCCTGTGGGGCATGAAGGAGCAGAACAACGACTACAACAAGCCCTTCAAGAAGTCGGCGCGTATCGTCGGCGACGTGATGGGTAAGTACCACCCGCACGGCGATTCGGCGATCTATGACTCCATCGTGCGCATGGCGCAGCCCTTCTCGCTGCGCTACCCCCTGATCGACGGCCAGGGCAACTTTGGCAGCGTCGACGGCGATAACCCGGCGGCCATGCGCTACACCGAAATCCGCATGTCGAAAATCGCCCACGAGATGGTGGCCGACATCGGCGAGGACACGGTCGACTTCCAGGACAACTACGACGGCAGCGAGAGCGAGCCGATGGTGTTGCCGGCAAAGATCCCGAATCTGCTGGTGAACGGCAGCGCCGGCATCGCGGTGGGCATGGCCACCAACATCCCGCCGCACAACCTGACGGAGATCATCGAAGGTTGCCTGGCGCTCATCGACAACCCGGCCCTCGACCTCGCCGGCCTGATGCAGCTGATCCCGGCGCCAGACTTTCCCACTGCCGGCCTCCTGCTCGACGCCCATGAACTGAAGACCGCCTACGAAACCGGCCGCGGCCGCATCGTGCTGCGCAGCCGTACCCACTTCGAGCCCTGGGGCCAGGGCCGCGAGGCGATCATCGTCACCGAGCTGCCGTATCAGGTGAACAAGGCCAACCTGCTGATCTCCATCGCCGAACTGGTGAAGGAGAAGAAGCTGGAAGGCATCAGCGGTGTGCGCGACGAGTCCGACAAGGACGGCATGCGCATGGTCATCGAGCTCAAGCGCGACGAGAACGCCGAGGTGGTGCTGAACAATCTGTTCCAGCTCACCCAGATGCAGGTGAGCTTCTCGCTCAACATGGTGGCGCTGGACAATGGCCAGCCGAAGCGTCTGGGCCTCAAGGCCCTGCTCGACATCTTCATCCGCCACCGCCGCGAGGTCGTCACCCGCCGTAGCCGCTACCGGCTGGCCGAGGCGCGCAAGAAAGCGCATATCAGCGAGGGTCTCGCCATCGCGCTCGCCAACATTGACGAGATGATCGAGTTGATCAAGCGCAGCGCCAACGGTGCTGCCGCCAAGATCGCGCTGATGGAGAAGGGTTGGAACCCGGGCCTGGTCACCGCGATGCTGGACCGGGTTGATCTGGCCGCGACCCGGCCAGTGGACCTGGAGCCGGGATTTGGTCTCATCGATGGCGTCTACAAGCTGAGCGAGGCACAGGCCACGGCCATCCTCGAAATGCGCCTGCAGAAGCTGACTGGGCTGGAGCAGGAATCCATCCACGAGGAGTTCAAGGGCTACATCGCCAAGATCATTGATCTATTGGACATCCTCGGCAGTGAGGCACGCCTGCTGAGCGTGGTGAAGGGCGAGCTGACCGAGATTCGCGACAACTTTGGCGACAATCGCCGCACCGAGATCACCGGTGCCGCGCTCAACATGGCGCATGAAGATCTCGTGCAACCGCAGGACATGGTCGTCACCATGAGCCATGCGGGCTACGTGAAGGCTGTAGCCCTCGGTGAGTACCAGGCCCAGCGCCGTGGCGGGCGCGGCAAGCTGGCGGCGACGACCAAGGAAGAGGATTTCCTCGAAAAGCTTTGGGTCACCCACACCCACGACACGCTGCTGTGCTTCAGCAGTCACGGCAAGGCCTACAAGCTGCGGGTGTTCGAGCTGCCGGAAGGCTCGCGTGGCGGCCGTGGCCGCCCTTTCAACAACCTGCTGCCGCTGGAAGATGGCGAGAAGATCAATGCCGTGCTGCCGATCAAGGCCTTCAGCGCCGAGCAGGACGAGGCCAGCGAATCCGGGCCGTTCATCTTCATGGTGACCCGTCGCGGCACGGTCAAGAAGACCGTGCTGGCGAGCTTCGCCAATATTCGCGCCAATGGCCTGATCGCGGTCGACCTGCGCGCGGACGACGAGCTGATCGCGGTCGCGCTGACAACAGGCAGTGACGACATTCTGCTGTTCAGCGATGCCGGTCGCGTGATTCGCTTCAAGGAGCACAACGTGCGGCCGATGGGTCGCGGTGCCACCGGCGTGCGTGGCATGAAGCTGGTACGGGTCGCCGAGGGGAGCGAGGACGACGGCGCCGATGTGGGCGAGGAGGGGGAGGAATCCACCGCCCTGCTGCCCGCTGCTGCCAAGGTCATCAGCATGATCGTGCTGCAGCCGGGCTTGGATATCTTGAGCATCACCGAACAGGGCTTCGGCAAGCGCACGCCGATCGAGCAGTTCCCTCTGCGCGGCCGCGGCGGCATGGGCGTGATTGCGCAGGCCGTCACCGACAAGACCGGCGACCTCGTTGCGGCGATTGCCGTGGACGACCGCCACGAGCTAATGCTGATCACCGAGGGCGGCAACCTCATCCGCACCCGTTCGCATGAGGTTCGCGTGGCAGGCCGCAATACTCAGGGCGTGCGGATCATGCGCCCCGAGCCCGGTGACCGAATCGTTGGCGTGGACCGCTTCGAGCCGGAAGCGGAGCCTGAACCCGGTGTAGGTAGCGATGCGCCGCCCGCTGGAGCGGCAGGGGAATAATCGACCCCCACCGCCTTACTTTTTCGCGCGAAGTGGCTATACTTCGCGCCCTTTTGGGCCGGGGAAGCCGTCTGTGCGGCGCGCCGTCCCGGTCTTCGTGTCAGCAGGAACAAGTAAACATGGTCAAGATTCGACTCGCCCGCGCCGGCCAGAAAAAGCGCCCTTACTACCACGTCGTTGCGACGGACAGCCGCAGCTCACGCGATGGCAAGTTCATCGAACGCCTCGGTTTCTTTAATCCGAACGCCAAGGGGCAGGAAGTCAAGCTCAAGCTGGACACCGCCAAGATCGAGGCCTGGGTGAAGACCGGTGCTCAGGTCAGCGAGCGCGTGGCGTTTCTGGTCAAGTCCGCACCCGCCGCTGCTGCTGCAGAAGCGCCGGCCGCCTAAAGATGTCAGCGGGTGATGTCGCCAGCGAACCTCTGGTCACGCTGGGCCGCATCGCCGGTGTGTATGGCATTAAGGGGTGGGTGAAGATCATTTCTTCCACCCGCCCGATCGATGCCATCCTGGACTACGACGAGTGGTATGTGGGCTTTCCGGGCGCGGCCAAGGTCGCTACTGCTTTCCAGGGCAAGACCCATGGCGCGGGCTTGGTTGCGCAGATTCACAACGCCAAGGGCGGGGTCATCGCAGACCGCGACGAGGCCGCGAGAATGGTCGGTGCCGAGATTGCCGTGCCGAGGTCAGCCATGCCGCCGCCCGAGGGCGATGAGGTTTATTGGTTCGATCTGGTTGGCATGGTCGTCCGGTCTACCGAAGGCGTGGAGCTGGGTGCGGTGACGGGCCTCACCAACAACGGGGCGCAAGATATTCTGGTCGTGCGCGACCCGGTTGCGATGGATGAGGATGGCAAGCCGCTGCAGCGGCTGATTCCCTTCGTCAGAGGCCCGATCATCGAATCGGTCAACCTCGAAACCAAGCAGATCGTCACGCACTGGCAAGCGGACTGGTAGAGATTGAATGCGAGTGGACGTGCTGACGCTGTTCCCCGAAATGGTGGAGCAGGTGACCAAGGTCGGCATTCCGCGGATTGCGGCAGAGCAGGGTAGCCTGCAGGTGGTGGCGCGGCAGCTTCGCGATTTCAGCGGCAACAAGCTGAGGCGTGTGGATGAGCGCCCCTTCGGCGGTGGCCCGGGTATGGTGATGCAGCCTGAGCCTTTGGCTTTGGCGGTGGCGGCGGCAAAGGAAGCGTGTGGTGCGGATGCGCCGGTGCTGATGATGTCCCCGCAGGGCGAGCGCTTTGACCAGAGATGGGCGCAGCGGTTGTCTGAAACACCAAGCTGGATTGTGATTTGTGGCCGCTACGAGGGCGTTGATGAACGCTTTCTGGAGGCTGAAGTAGACGCAGAGTTGTCGATGGGCGATTTCGTGCTCAGCGGCGGCGAACTGGCCGTGATGGCCATGATCGACGCCGCCACACGATTGCTGCCCGGGGTGTTGGGCGATGCGGCGTCGGCGGTGGAGGATTCCTTCAGCGTCGGCAGGCTGGATCACCCGCACTACACGCGACCGGTCAATTGGCGTGGGAAGTCGGTGCCGGACGTGTTGTTGTCAGGAGATCACAAGGCGATCAGCGAGTGGAGGCTTGCGAACGCCCTGGGTCAAACCTGGTTGAAGCGACCCGATCTGTTGGCGGGTTTCGAGTTAAAGGCGGCACACCATATGTTGCTGCGGGAGTATTTGAACGAATACGTCTCGCAGTGGCCTGATAAATAGCGCGGTAACTTTTGAGGTAGCAAATATGAACATCATCCAGCAGCTCGACGCGGAAGCCATTGCCGCCGTCACCAAGAAGATCCCCGAGTTCGGCCCCGGCGACACGGTCGAAGTCAAAGTGAAAGTGAAGGAAGGCGACCGCGAGCGTCTCCAGGCCTATGAGGGCGTGGTGATTGCCGTCCGCAATCGCGGCATCAACTCCGCCTTCACCGTCCGCAAGATCGGTGCGAACGACATCGGCGTCGAGCGCACCTTCCAGACCTACAGCCCGCAGGTCGCCGAGATCGCCGTCAAGCGCCGTGGCGATGTGCGCCGCGCCAAGCTCTACTATCTCCGCGATCTGACCGGCAAGGCCGCGCGCATCAAGGAAAAGCTGGCTGCACGCGTCGGCATCAAGGTCGTCTAAGGGCCTTTGCGCCGGGCTCCAGACCCGGCACGGTGTCACTCCAAAGCGAGCGTCGGATTCCTCCGGCGCTCGCTTTCGTTCGTCTGGCGTCTTGAACGCCGCGCGCCCATCCCCAATAGGCCGTCACGCCCACCGTATTCACAGAAAAACACCATGAGCGCTACTGTCGAAACCAAAGAATTTCAGGCCGAAACCAAGCAGGTCCTCAAGCTCGTCATCCACTCGCTCTACTCGCACAAGGAAATCTTCCTGCGCGAGCTGATCTCCAACGCCAGCGATGCCTGCGAGAAGCTGCGCTTCGAGGCGCTTAAAGATTCCGCACTGCTGGGCGGTGACACCCCCGGCATCACGCTGATTCCCGACGCGGCCGCTGGCACCCTGACCATCAAAGACAACGGCATTGGCATGTCGCGCGAGGAGGTCACCGAGAACCTCGGCACCATCGCCCGCAGCGGCACCAAAAAGTTTCTCGAAGCACTCAGTATCAACGGTGAGGGTGCGAAGGACTCTCAGCTGATCGGCCAGTTCGGTGTGGGCTTCTACTCCGCTTTCATCGTCGCCGAGAAAGTCACCGTGCTCACCAAGCGCGCCGACAGTGAAGGTGTTCGCTGGGATTCGGACGGCGAGGGCAGCTACGAGATCGGCCCGCACCACAAGACCGACCGCGGTACCGAGGTGATCCTGCACCTGCGTGCGGACGACAAGGAATTCCTCGACGGCGACACACTGACGGGCCTGGTCCACAAATACTCGGATCATCTGGCGCTGCCGATTAGCCTGCAGAAGGACGACAAGACCGAAGTCATCAACCAGGCCAAGGCCTTTTGGACACGCCCCAAGAGCGAGCTGAAGAACGAGGAATACCAGGCCTTCTACAAGCACATCAGCCACGATTGGGACGAGGCCCTTGCCTGGGCCCACCACAAGGTGGAGGGCACGATGGAATACACCTCGCTGCTCTACATCCCCAAGCGCGCGCCGTTCGACCTATTCAATCGCGACGAGCAGAACGGTGTGCAGCTGTATGTGAAGCGCGTCTTCATCATGGACAAGGCCGCCGAGCTCTTGCCACCTTACCTGCGCTTCGTGCGTGGTCTGGTGGATAGCGCCGACCTGCCGCTCAACGTCAGCCGCGAGCTGCTGCAGGGCAGCCGCACCACCGACAAGATCAAGACCGCGCTCACCAAGCGCGTGCTCGATCTGCTGGACGATCTGGCCGTCAGTAAGCCCGAGCAATACGCCGAGTTCTGGAAGACCTTCGGCGGCGTGCTGAAAGAGGGCGTGATCGACGATGCGACGAACAAGGAGCGCGTCGCCAAGCTGCTGCGCTTCGCCTCCACTCATGCGCCGGAAGGCGCAACGGTCACGCTCGCCGACTACGTGAGTCGCATGAAGCCGGAGCAGAAGGGCATCTACTTCGTCACCGCCGACACCTTGGCAGCCGCGAAGAACAGCCCGCATCTCGAAGGCTTTGTCGCACAGGGCTTCGAGGTGCTGCTGCTCACCGAGCGCATCGACGAGTGGCTGACCCAGCACCTGCGCGAGTTCGAGGGCAAGGCGCTGACGAGCGTCGCGCGTGCGGCGAAGGACATCGAGTCCGCCATCACCACGCCAGAGAAGGAAGCCAACGAAGGGACCTACAAGGAAACCCTCGAGCGTCTGAAGACGGCACTGACCGGCAAGATCAGCGAGGCCAAGCTCTCGGTGCGCCTCACCGAGTCCCCAGCCTGC
>Ga0255091_1000373_pt1 | contig 18037 bp, 20 predicted proteins | sample Colum_Yuk_RepB_8_2_FD_188439 | JGI IMG/M metagenome (GOLD analysis project Ga0255091, IMG submission 188439) | Freshwater microbial communities from Columbia River, Oregon, United States - Colum_Yuk_RepB_8d | ecosystem: Environmental > Aquatic > Freshwater > River | place: USA: Oregon... | reverse complement strand
TCCAACCGCAGCGCGAGATTACGGCCCGTCAGTTGCGCCAGCGCATAGGCGGTGATCGGCATGCCCAAGAGGAGCAGGAACAGGCCCTGCGGGATCACAGTCACAAATTGGGCTGAGATGACAATCATCACCAAGGTCGCAATCAGAAACCGGCAATAGTCCTTGACGCTGCCCCAAGCGGCCCCCACCCCCTGCCGTGTGGCTTGACTGATATTGGTGACAAGCGTCGGAAGGATCAGGCCGGCCAGCGCTTGTTCCGGCGGCAAAAAGGCCGAAAAGCTGGAGATCATGACCAAAGGCATGGCGAAACCAGCCACGCCTTTCACGAACCCGGCAAAAAGTGTGACGGCAAGTGCCGCCCAAAAGACAGGCTCGCCAATCAAAACGACCAAATGGTTCACACGGTCCTCCCTTTGGGCGCAGACATAGCCTGCACGGTGTGGGCCTGCACTGCGAAAATCTCTGCGACATATTCCATCAACTCATACCCCATTTCGCGAAATGATATTGCGCTGCGACTGCAAAATCTCTAACCCTTTTCGCAATCGCAGAATCCCTTAAGGACTGACCATGGCCCTTGACGCCCGCACGCCCGCGCTTCTGGATGACCTCCTGCCCCTGACAGCGGCGGCTTTGCCCGAAGTAGAAGCCCTGTTCGTCGAAGCACGCGAGGCGCTGCGCGACTTGGTCACCCAAGGTGGCAAGATTTCCGGCCCGGCCTTGGAGGCAAACCAATATGCCGCCCACGCGCTGTCTTGGCTGGCCACCTATACCGAAGCCCTACGCCAGATGCGGGCTTGGGCCTTGAGGCTGGCCGAGGCTGGCAGCTTTGGCGAAATGGAAGGCCTGTTGTTGCAAATCGCCTATGGCGAATACCTGACGCAGATCCGGGGCGGCATCCCGATGAGCCAAGGCGAAATGGCCCGGCTGTCTGATCTTGGCGTCACGCCGCCCGCCCCCTGCGCGGCGGTTGCGCGGCTGATGGCCCACGGCAACACCCATGCCGCCCGCGAACGGCTGGTGACGCTGATGCGCGACAACCACGGCCGCGCCACTTTTGGCGCGACGGGGCTGGATGAAGAGCTGGAGATGATCCGCGATCAGTTCCGCCGTTACGCCGAAGAAAAGGTCATCCCCTTTGCCCATCAATGGCATCTTGATGATCAGTTGATCCCGATGGAGATCATTCAGGATCTGGCTGAAATGGGTGTTTTCGGCCTGACCATCCCAGAAGAATTCGGCGGTTTTGGCCTGTCCAAAGCGTCGATGGTGGTGGTTTCCGAAGAACTCTCGCGCGGCTATATCGGCGTTGGCTCCTTGGGCACCCGCTCTGAGATCGCGGCCGAGTTGATCCTGTGCGGCGGCACGCCCGAACAAAAAGCCAAGTGGCTGCCGCGTCTGGCCTCGGGCGAAACCCTGCCCACCGCCGTTTTCACCGAACCGAACACCGGATCTGACCTCGGGTCTTTGCGCACCCGCGCCGTCCGCACCGAAGAGGGCTGGGAGGTGACCGGCAACAAGACCTGGATCACCCACGCCGCGCGCACCCATGTCATGACCCTACTGGCCCGCACTGACCCGGAAACCACTGATTACCGTGGTCTTTCCATGTTCCTGGCCGAAAAGACCCCCGGCACGGACGAAGCGCCCTTCCCGACTCCCGGCATGACCGGTGGCGAGATTGAAGTGCTCGGTTATCGCGGCATGAAGGAATACGAACTCGCCTTCGACGGCTTCAAGGTGGCGGCTGACAACCTTCTCGGCGGCCAGCCGGGGCAGGGGTTCAAGCAGTTGATGCAAACCTTCGAATCCGCCCGCATCCAGACCGGCGCCCGTGCCATTGGCGTGGCCCAGTCAGCCTTGGAAACCGGGATGCGCTATGCCGAAGACCGCAAACAATTCGGCAAATCGCTGATCGAATTTCCCCGCATCGCCTCGAAACTCGCCATGATGGCGGTCGAGATCATGGTCGCCCGCCAGCTGACCTATTTCTCTGCTTGGCAGAAAGACCATGACAAGCGCTGCGATCTTGAGGCGGGCATGGCCAAGCTTCTGGGCGCCCGCGTGGCTTGGTCTTCCGCCGATAATGCGCTGCAAATCCACGGCGGCAACGGCTTTGCGCTGGAATACCAGATCAGCCGTATCCTCTGCGATGCCCGCATCCTGAACATCTTCGAAGGCGCGGCGGAGATTCAGGCACAGGTCATCGCACGGCGGTTGCTCGACTAAACCCCGCCCCGCGACGGGCGCGGCGAGCCAAGGCGCGGATGCAAATTCCGCGCCAGCCACCACGACAGGCCAAACGCGAACCCGCTGGCCGCAAATATCCCCGACAGCGGAAAGACCATCAGCACCAAATAGGCCGCGCCGGGGGTCAAAATCCCCGACACATCGCGGAAGCTGGAATAGACGGCGGCCATCTCGGCCCGCTCTGACGGCTTGACCGACATCAGGAAGGGCAAGCCGCCCACCACATCCAGCATCACCAGCCCAAAAGAGGCACAGAACAGCGCCGCCAAGGCGAGCATCGGCACCGGTGAAAACACCGTCGCCGCAGTGAACAGGGTGGCGCAATAAGCCAGCGCAAACAGCAAGGAGCGCCGCACCGTCAACCGCCGCGCGGCGCGGGCCATCATGGGGGAAAGCAACAACGAGGCATTGCTGATCGACAGCATCACGCCGCCCAATTTGTCACCCAGCCCGCTCTCGATACAGAAGACCGGCACATAGACGACATAGACCCACCAGCCACAGCTGCGAAATACCGCGAACAGCCAGCCGATGATCAGCCGCGGCTGCCGGAAAAACCGCCCCAGATAGGCCAAAGGATTAACCGCCGGCCCCTTGGCGCGGGTGATCTGCTTGCCATTGCCCAGCCGCAGATACCAAAACACCGCCAGCAACAGCAGCGCAAAGCCCCCCGCCACCAGAAACGGCAAGGGCGCCCAAACCCCACGCAGCCAGACCCCGCTCAGCGGCCCAACGGCCCACGGCACAGCGGCATAGACCATCTGCTGGCCCTGCGTGCGCCCCAGATCGGCGCGGGCCACATAGTCCAACACATAGGCGTTCAGACAGACAAAGGTCGTCACCGTCGCCATGGCTGAAATCAGGATCGCCAATTGCACCGTGATCGTCGTCCCGGCAATGAACAGCGCCATCGCCACCAGATACAGCCCACAGCCCGCCGAATAGACCCAGCGGCGCGGCAAAAGCTGCGTCAGACGCGGCACCAACAGCCCCCAGAACAGCGTGATCACCCCGGCCATCAGATAGACTGTCGACAGATTGCTGGCAGAGCCAAAGGCGTCATAGACCGCAATCGGCACGGTCGAAATCAACGTGCCGCGCACAGCGGCCTCCAACCCGGAGAGAATCGCGAAATCGGTGATCTTCGGGGTCGCCGGGTGTTTCAGATGCAGGGGGATATAACGCAAAGCCATGTGCGGAACTTAGCCAGTTCCACACCGACAGCCGAGTCTATCCGCGACCTCAAAGCGTCGCCAACAGATCGAGAAGCCGCCCGCGCGCGGCTGGCAGCGGATGTCCGCGCAAGATCGGCTCCAAAGACCGGGCCAGAAAATGCCCCGTGACCGCAAAGCCCTGCGCCAGTTCCGCACCGCTTGCCCGGCCCTGCCCCAAAAGCACCTGCGGCAAAGGCAAAAGCCGCGCCGCCCAATCGCCCGCACCCGCCACGCTGACCGCTCGGCCGGTCTTGGGGCTGACATAAGCCAAACCCTCTCGTGCGCCGGTCACCGCACAACGCCCCAGATCCAAACCAAAGCCCAACTCCTCGAGCAGCACCGCTTCCCAACGCAAATATTGCTCCGGCCAATCGGCACTGCGCTCCAACGCCGCCAAAAGCGCCATCGTCGCCCGCCAAAGGCCGGGATGGGTTTCCCGCTCGGGCAGGGCCAGATGCAGCATGGCACAAATCGCATTCAGGCCCGCCAAGCCCAGCCGGTCCCCCATCAACCCGGCACGCGATTGCACAGGCTCGACAGTGAAAACGCCCATATGCTCTGACAACCGCGCCTGCCACGTGACGGCCACCTGCGACCCCGGCTGCAAGACAGCCGCCATCTTTCGCGATGCGCCCCCTCGCACCACGCCCGCATGCCGCCCATGCCCTGCCGTAAAGACTTCGATGATCGCTGCCGTTTCACCATGCGCCCGCAGCGCGATGATGCAGCCCTCGTCCTGCCAATCCATGATCCGACTATCTGCTTGCGTCGGGGCAAAAGGCAAGGCTCAGCCGTCGGCCAGCCCCTCGGCGTCCAACAGACCCATGCCGCCCATATCCTCGACGTCAATCAGCCAAAGGTCCGGGTCACGCGCCCGCTCGCGGGCCAAAAGCGCATCCACCTCGCGCTCCCCCCCCTCGGTCAGAACTGCCCAAACCCGCGCGCCTGTCTCGAAATCAAACCGCCGCGCCATGGCCCGTGCCATGCCACCCGGCCGAACCAGCTTCACCACCACGGCCCCTGCCGTCGGATCCCCCTTGGCCACGACATAGGCCGCCAGTCCCGCCGACCGCAGCCGCGCGAGATACGCCGCCACCCAAACCCCGGTCGCCAAACGTACGCTCATGCTTTCATCTTGGCCAAAATACTCCCGCCGGAGGCTCTGACCGCCAACCTAAGCACATCCCCGGCCAAATGGACCGGATTTTGCGCAAGTTCCGGCGCCAGATCAGGCATCGCCGTCCTTGAAATCCAAGCCCATCTCGGAATAGCGCTCGGCTTCTTCCTGCCAGTTTTCGCGCACCTTCACCTGCAGGAACAGATGCACCTTGCGATCAAGGAAGGTCGAGATTTCAGCCCGTGCGGCCACGCCGATCGCCTTGATCGTCTCACCGCCGTTGCCCAGCACGATCCCTTTGTGGCCATCGCGTGAGACGTAAACGATCTGGTCGATGCGGGTCGACCCATCAGGCTTGTCTTCCCATTTCTCGGTTTCGACCGTCAGCTGATAGGGCAGTTCTTCGTGCAGCCGCAGCGTCAGCTTTTCACGGGTCATCTCGGCGGCAATCATCCGCATCGGCAGATCGGCGATTTGGTCCTCGGGATAGAACCATGGGCCTTCCGGCACCTCCGCCGCCAACCACTCCCGCAAGGCGTCGACGCCATGGCCTCGCTCAGCCGAAATCATGAAGGTTTTCACAAACGGAAACGCCTCATTCACCTTCTGCGCCAGCGCCAAAAGCACCTCGGCCTTGACCCGGTCGATCTTGTTGATCGCCAAGGCCACCGGCTTGCCGCGCGGCATCTCATCACGCAGCCGGTCGATGATGGCCTGCGCCCCCTCGGTCAGCCCGCGATGCGCCTCGATCAGCAGCACAACGATATCGGCATCCGATGCCCCACCCCAAGCGGCCTTGACCATCGACCGATCCAGCCGCCGCCGGGGGCGGAAAATACCGGGGGTGTCGACAAAGACGATCTGGCTTGTCCCCTCGATGGCAATCCCCCGGATCCGCGCCCGGGTGGTCTGCACCTTGTGGGTGACGATCGAAACCTTGGCCCCCACCATCTTGTTCAGAAGGGTGGATTTCCCGGCATTCGGTTCGCCGATCAGGGCAACAAATCCGGCGCGTGTGTCGTCAGTCATTCAAAGTCTCCATCCGGGACAAGAGCGTCCGGGCTGCGGCCTGTTCGGCGGCGCGTTTGGTTCCGGCGCGGGCGATTTCCGTCGCGCCATTGTCGAGTCTCACCTCGACGGTGAATTGCGGGGCATGGTCGGGGCCGTCACGGCCGAGTTCGGTATAGCTTGGCGGTTTCATCGCCCGGGCCTGCGCCCATTCCTGCAAGCTGGTCTTCGGGTCACGCGCGTCTGTTTCGACGGCGCCGATACGCCCGCCCCACAAGCGCAGCACCAGCGCGCGAGCCGCATCAAATCCGCTATCAAGATAGGTCGCCGCGATAACGGCTTCCATCGCGTCCCCCAAGAGCGCCTCTTTCCGACGCCCGCCAGACAGCATTTCAGATCGCCCCAGCTTCAGCACATCGCCAAGGCCAACCTCGCGTGCAACTTCGGCGCAGGTTTCCTTGCGCACCAAAGCGTTGAAACGCGGGGCAAGTTGCCCTTCCGAGGCTTTGTCATCCGCGGCCAGCAAGGCCTCGGACATCACCAGACCCAAGACCCGATCGCCTAGAAACTCCAGCCGCTGGTTGTCGGGGCGCGTCGGCGACGAGATCGACGAATGCGTCACAGCCCGCACCAGCAGGGCAGGTTGACGGAACACATGTCCAATACGGCCCTGAAAGGCCAGAAGATCTGCCGAAAGTCTCATTCCACGGCCTTGAATATACGGTCACCACGCCAGTCCCATATCTGCCAAAGATAGGTTCCGGCAGAGGAGAACACCACGCGTGTCACCCGTCCTATCACATTTTCAGCCGGGACAAAGCCCAAGCCGCCTGCCGCCTGGGCAAGACGGCTGTCGGCAGAGTTGTCGCGATGGTCGCCAAGAAAGAACAACTGCCCCTCGGGCACGGTGAAGGTGTCGGTCGTGTCGGCAAAACCGAGGTCGCCCAGATTGCCCGTCAGATAGCTGCGCCCATCAGGCAGGGTTTCGCGCAAAAGCGCCAGATCGCATCGCCCGCCAATCCCCACCACGCCATTGGTGCAACGCGGCAGCAAACGCATCGGCCCCTGCGGCAAGAAAACCTCGGTCATCATTCCGGCATCGGCCTGACCAAGCACCGCATCATTCAGCACCACGGCACCATTCGCCATCTGGATAAGGTCGCCCGAAAGGCCGATCAACCGCGCAACCATTGGCACACCCGTCACAGGGTGGCGAAAGACCACAACGTCACCGCGCACCAGATTTTCGGGCTGGGCATAGCGCGTGACAAGATAATCTCCAACCAGCAGATTGGGCTTCATCGCTTCCGATGCGCTCCAATATGGTGCCCAAAACACCCGCGACAGCGACAAGACCGCCATCAGCACCAGACCGGCGGTTCCTGCGGCCCGCAGACCAGCGTGACTGTTGTTGAAAGGCCGATCACCACGCAACATCAGCACCCAGATCGCGACAAGCACCCCAACATAAGGCACCAGCAAAAACAAAGCCCAGCCGCCGCTATGGCCCGCATCATGTAGCCGTCGCACCATGGTCGCGAACCACCAGACGACGACCATCCCCACGACGGGATCCGCAAAGCGCCCTGCCGAAGGCGAGAACGCCCTGATCAGCACAAGCGAAACCAGTGCGAGAAGCAGAACAAGGAAAACCCGCAAGGCCTGCTTGCGGGTCGCCGTACCGTTCAGATCGAAAAGCGCCGTCAGAAAGGGCATACTTACTCGACGGCCTGCAAATAGCGGTCGCTGCGCCAAGTCCAGAAATACAACATCCGGGTGCCCGCCGACGAGAACACGACCCGGTCGGCCCGGCCGATCAGGTATTCCTCAGGCACGAACCCAACCCCGCCAGACGTTTGCGCAAAACGGCTGTCCAGCGAATTGTCGCGGTTGTCGCCCATGAAGAAGTAGTGCTTTTCCGGCACGGTGTAGACATCGGTATTGTCGCCCGGCCCATCTTCGAGGTTCAGCACGGTGTGCTGCTTGCCCTCGGGCAAGGTTTCAATGAACCGCGGTTTTTGGCAAATTTCGCCCAAATTCGGCGCATTTTCACAGCGCGGACGGTTGCCCATCGGCCCCTGCGGCTCGAACACTTCCTCAAAGGCACCATCGGCAACTTGCGGCGCTGCCGCACCGTTGATGTAAAGCACACCCTGCTTCATCTGGATCGTGTCACCCGGCAGACCGACCAAGCGCTTGATCATGTCTGCACCATTGACCGGGTGGCGGAACACCACCACATCGCCGCGCTGCGGTGCGCTGCCCAAAATACGGCCTGAAATCGGGCAGATGCCAAAGGGGCAGGAATAGCGCGAATAGCCGTAGGCCATCTTGTTCACAAAGATGAAATCGCCGATCAGCAGCGTCGATTTCATCGATTCCGACGGGATCCAGAACGGTTGAAAGAACAGCGTGCGAAAGACGCCCGCAATCAGCAGCGCCCAGACCACGGTCTTGATCGTTTCGCCAATGCCGCCTTCGGATTTTGCCATGTGGATCGCCTTTGCGTCAGATTGGCCGCTTCATGCGGGGTGGGGGCGCGGGAGTCAAGTTTGGCACGGGGGGCCAGACGCCTTATCCCCGGGCCAGATCCATCCGGCGGCGCATTTCCTCGATGGCTGGGCCAAGACCCAGATAGATCGCCTCGCCGATCAGGAAATGACCGATATTCAGTTCCCGCACTTCGGGGATCGCAGCAATCGGGGCCACGTTGTCATAGGTCAGACCGTGGCCCGCGTGCACCTCAAGGCCCAAGGAATGGGCCAATGCAGCCCCCTTGCGCAGGGCGTCAAGCTCGGCATCGGCCTCGTCCAGCCGGCCCTCGGCGTGCAGGTCGGAATAGTGGCCGGTGTGCAGCTCCACCACCGCAGCACCAATGCGCGCCGAGGCCCGGATCTGTGCTTCGGCATGGCCAATGAACATCGACACCCGGCAGCCAGCCTCCCGCAGGGGGGCGACATAACGGGCAAGCCGGGCTTCATCCCCGGCCACATCAAGGCCGCCTTCGGTGGTACGCTCTTCGCGACGCTCGGGCACAAGACAGACCGCATGCGGTTTCAGCCGCAACACAATTGAGGCCATTTCATCGGTGGCGGCACATTCAAAGTTCAGCGGAATTTCAATACCCGCCTGCAAGGCGTCCATATCGGCATCGCGGATATGGCGACGATCTTCGCGCAGATGGGCCGTGATTCCATCGGCACCCGCTGCTTCTGCCAAAAGGGCCGCGCGCAAGGGGTCAGGCCAAGCAGACCCACGGGCGTTGCGAACAGTGGCCACATGGTCGATGTTCACTCCCAGACGCAACTTGTCCATGGCCCGCTCCTTTGTCGCTTAATGCTCGTCGGGCTTTTGCCCGTCCTGCTCTTTCGGCGCGACTTTGTCGCCTTCGCGATGCGGACGCAAGCGGGCGGCAGCCTCGGCCAAGGTCGCTTTCAGTTTACGGCGCCGTTCCTTGCGATCATCCGCCTTGGCCGCGCGTGCCTTTTGATAGGCCTCGACCAAGGGAATGGTGATGTAATAGCCGATCAGGCTAAGGATGATGCCGGGCCCAAGCGCACCAATGAAATAGGGCCAGTAAATCTCGTGCCAGAACTGGATCAGGCCATCCCAGTTCGCCACATCGCTGTTGAAGATCGCCAGCGTGTTGAACCACAGATCCGTGGCGGCCTGTTCGGTGGCGCCACTGATATATTCCCACGACAGCGGCTTTTCGATGCCAAGGATCCAATGGCCCAAGGTCATGGCCAGTACGGCGAAAAAGGGCGTCGTAACCGGATTGGTGTTGAAGGTCGCCAAAAGTGCGGCCAGCAGATTGCCATTGATCGCCCGGCTGGCTGCCCATGCCGCGATGAACTGCATCCCCGGCAAAGGCAGGAACCCCACCAACGACCCGGCAAACACGCCGCGCGCCACCTTATGCGGCTGATCGGGCAGGCGGCGCATGCGGTGGATCACATAACGCGTTGCGCGCTTGAACCCCGAACGCGGGTAGACCTGCTCACGCAGCCATGCGCCCCAGCTCAAGGGATCTCTGCGCTTAAAGACCAACCCGTTTCCTTCCCTTCGGGCCAGCGCCCGAACCCTGCCCCATCTTAGGGCTTTCGTGTCACATCCCGATGACGGGCAACCTGCGCCACATCCGTCTCGGCCTCTAGCGCGGTCATGACCATGTGGAGATGCTCCACATCGCGCAAGTCAACATCAACGATCAAACGGTAAAAATCTGGTTTGCGCTCGGTGAAACGCAGGTCCGAGATATTGGCCTTCTGCTCGCCAATCAAGGTGCATATGCGGCCCAGAACCCCCGCATCATTCGAGATTGTGACCTCTAGGCTGACAGTGTTCACCGCTTTGTGACGACCAGCATGCCAATGCAGGTCAACCCAACGGCCCGGCTGTTCTTCGAACTCCTCCAGCGCAGGGCAGTCGATGGCATGAACCACCACGCCTTGCCCCCGATAGGTGATCCCGACGATGCGCTCCCCCGGCAGCGGCTGGCAACATTGGGCACGGCGGAACGTCTGCTCATCGGTCAGACCGACGACGGGGCGTGACGTCTCCACTTCCTCTGCCGCCGAGAGCGACAGTTCGGGATAAAGCGTTTCGACCACCTTGCGCGCGGTCAGTTCGGCCGACCCTAGCCGCGCCAACAATTCGTCTTCGTCCGGCACACCCAGCATCTTGGCCGCCGTGCGCAACGCCTTGTCGGTGGCCTTCTTGCCCACATGTTCAAACGCGGCCCGTGCCAATTCCTGACCCAGCCGCACAAAGCGCCCGCGATCTTCCTCGCGCAAGCTGCGGCGGATCGCGGCCTTGGCCCGGCCCGTGGTCACAATGTCAATCCAGCTTGCCTGCGGGCGCTGCCCCTCGGCGGTGATGATCTCGACCGACTGACCGTTTTTCAAACGAGTCCACAACGGCACGCGGATCCCATCAACCTTGGCCGAAACGCAGGAATTTCCGATGCGGGTATGGATGGAATAGGCGTAGTCCAAGGGCGTGGCCCCCCGCGGCAACTGCACCACATCGCCCTTGGGCGTGAAGCAGAACACCTGATCGGAATACATTTCCAGCTTTACGTTTTCGAGAAACTCGTCGTGATCTTCCTCGTCCAACCGCTCGGTCAAGCTGGCGATCCACTTGCCCGGATCGACGGCAAAGGGGTTCTTTGCCCGCACACCTTCGCGGTAAGACCAATGCGCGGCCACACCAGCCTCGGCCACTTCGTGCATCTCACGGGTGCGGATCTGCACCTCGACGCGCTTGCCATCACGGCCCGAAACCGTGGTGTGGATGGACCGATAGCCGTTGGATTTCGGCTGGCTGATGTAATCCTTGAAACGGCCCGGCACCGCGCGCCAGCGCTGATGGATCACGCCCAGAATACGATAGCAATCGGCCACGGATTCGCAGATCACCCGAAAACCGTAGATGTCGGACAGGCTGGAAAACGCCAGATCCTTTTCCTGCATCTTGCGCCAGATCGAGTAGGGCTTTTTCGCCCGACCATAGACCGAGGCTTCGATCTGCACTTTTTCAAGTTCGGTGCGAATATCGGCCGTGATCTTGTGGACCACATCACCCGCTTCTTTCTGCAGTGTCAGAAAACGGCGGATGATCGAATTGCGCGCCTCGGGGTTCAGGACCTTGAAGGCCAGATCCTCCAACTCCTCGCGCATCCACTGCATCCCCATGCGACCCGCCAAGGGTGCATAGATCTCCATCGTCTCGCGGGCTTTTTGGACCTGCTTTTCCGGGCGCATGCTGCGGATGGTGCGCATGTTATGCAGCCGGTCCGCCAGCTTGACCAAGATCACCCGCAGGTCTTTCGACATGGCCATGAACAGCTTGCGGAAATTCTCGGCCTGCTGCGATTCGGTCGACGAAAGTTGCAGGTTGGTCAGCTTGGTAACACCATCGACCAGTTCGGCGACATCTTCGCCAAAGAGCTTGGCCACCTCACTGTAGGTCGATTTGGTATCTTCGATGGTGTCGTGCAAAAGCGCCGTAACGATTGTGGCATCGTCCAGCTGCTGTTCGGTCAGAATCGCGGCGACCGCGACAGGATGGGTAAAATAGGGCTCGCCCGACTTGCGGAACTGGCCTTCATGCATCTGCGTGCCATAGGCATAGGCCCGGCGGATCAGATCGGCATTGGAACGCGGATTATAATTTCGGACAAGGGCGATGAGGTCTTCAACGTCAATCATCACCGCCCTGCCCGGCCTTGCGGCCTAATTCCTGCTCAGTTTTCGCCCTGGGCTTCCATGAGCATACGCAGCATACGCTCTTCCGACATGTCATCGGCCATCGGACGATCGATTTCACCCGACATCAGAAGCGCCATCTGGTCTTCTTCGGGTTCATCCACCTCGATCTGGGTCTGGTGGCTTTCGATCATGCGCTCGCGCAAGCTGGCAGCCGACTGGGTTTCCTCGGCGATTTCGCGCAGGGCGACAACCGGGTTCTTGTCATTGTCGCGATCAACCGAAGGGGCCGAACCGGACTGGATCTCGCGCGCCCGATGGGCGGCCAGCATCACCAGTTCGAACCGGTTCGGAACCTTGTCAACGCAATCTTCGACCGTCACGCGGGCCATGGGATGCTCCAGTAGGCTTGGGGAAAGTGAAAGGCCTATTTAGGCGCGAACCCGGGACTTGACAAGCGCATAATCAAGCAGATGCGGCAGGGGTCAACCGCACCACCTCGTCGCGATCCGCCTGCGGCAGGGCTTCTAACATCTCGACAACGCTGCGACCAAGGATCGGATGGCGCCACCCCGCTGCCACATCGGCCAAGGGCACCAATACAAAGGCGCGATCTTGCAGGCGCGGGTGCGGCAGGATCAGCTGGTCGGGGGTCTGGCGCTGCTGCGCCTCTGCGGGAAGATCGCGCCAATATTGATGAGTTTGCGCATCAGGCAGAACCACATCGCCCATCGCCAAAAGATCGATATCCAGTGTCCGCGCACCCCAGCGCGTCTGCCGCACCCGACCGAATCGGGCCTCTACCGCATGCAGATCCGCCAAAACCTGATCCGGCCCCTGGGTCTCTCGCAGGGTCACCAGGGCTGCGGCATTCACATAGTCCGGCCCAGCGCCGGCCGGAAAGCAGGGCGTACGAAACAAACCACTCGCCTGAACGTCAGCATCAAGAAACGTCGCAATGTCGCGCAACGCCGAGGCAATCAGCCCGTCTGGCGAGATATCGCCGAAATTCTGATTGGCGCCAAATGCAACCAAGAGTTGCTTTTCAGTCAATCTCACAGATGGTATCCTATCCTTTGCTAGTCTTGCCGCAAAGGCGGCTGGACTGTTATCCAGCCTCGTTCGCTCATCGAATTGCTACAACAAGTAGATCTCTCACGGAAGTTCGATTGGCGCAGATTTTTGGGGGACGGCTATATGTTTTACAAAGACGAGCGACTGGCGCTGTTTATTGATGGCTCGAACCTTTATGCGGCTGCCAAGTCGCTGGGCTTCGACATCGACTACAAACTCCTGCGGCAAGAATTCCTGCGTCGGGGCAAGTTGCTGCGCGCATTTTACTACACCGCTCTTTTGGAGAATGACGACTATTCTCCGATCCGTCCCTTGGTGGACTGGCTGCACTACAACGGCTTCACGATGCGCACGAAGCCGGCGAAGGAATACACCGACAGCCAAGGCCGCCGGAAGGTCAAAGGCAATATGGATATCGAATTGACCGTCGATGCCATGGAGCTTGCGAACCGCGTTGACCATGTCGTGTTGTTCTCGGGCGACGGCGACTTCCGTCCGCTGGTGGAAAGCCTGCAGCGTCAGGGTGTTCGGGTTTCGGTGGTTTCGACCATCCGCAGCCAGCCGCCAATGATCGCAGACGAACTGCGCCGCCAATGCGACAACTTTATCGAACTCGATGAACTGCGCGACGTTATCGGTCGCCCGCCGCGCGATCCGCGCCCGCTGGAGCGCGAAGATATCGTTGTCGAGGTGAAGTGATCCTCGATTGCTGTTATGAACCGGGCGATGCAATTCGCCCGGTTCTTTCTTTATGATGACTGATCTTCTGGCCCTTGGTGGCATGTTTCTGGCCGCCCTTCTCGCGGCCACCCCAATACCCATGCAATCCGAACTGGCTTTCGTTGCACTTGCGGCAAACGGCTGGGCTTTGCCGGGACTTGTAGTGGTGGCCAGCCTTGGCAATGTGCTCGGCTCTTGCCTGACCTATGCGGCTGGGCGGGGCTTGGGCGGGGCCGGGCTTTGGCGTTGGTTTCGCCTGCCGCCGGAAAAGCTTGCCCGCGCCGAGCGCTGGTTTTCGCGCTGGGGTCGGTGGTCGCTGTTGTTATCTTGGGCGCCGGGCGGCGATGTGTTTGTCGCCTTGGCAGGGGCCCTGCGGATGCCGCTTGCGGTGTTTCTGCCGCTTCTCGCGTTGGCCAAGATTGGCCGCTATGTCGTGCTGGCTCTGGCCACCGCCGCTGCGGTTTGACACAATCGGCACTGGACCACAGCCGCGACAAACCTTACCTCTCGGCTGTCCATTGCCAAAGGTGACCGTATGCCCCTGCCCCCCTTGACCCTTTACCTCGCCGCTCCGCGCGGTTTTTGCGCAGGCGTCGATCGGGCGATCAAGATCGTCGAAATGGCCATCGAAAAATGGGGCGCCCCGGTCTATGTGCGCCACGAAATCGTGCACAACAAATTCGTCGTCGATGGGCTGCGCGCCAAAGGGGCGGTGTTTGTCGAGGAACTTGACGAATGCCCGACCGACCGGCCGGTGATTTTCTCGGCTCATGGTGTGCCAAAGTCAGTCCCTGCCGCAGCCGCGCATCGGAATATGATTGCGGTCGATGCCACCTGCCCTCTGGTCACCAAGGTCCACAATGAGGCCGCCCGCCACAGCGAAAACGGGTTGCAGATGATCATGATTGGCCACGAAGGCCACCCAGAGGTGATCGGCACCATGGGGCAATTGCCCGCGGGCGAGGTTCTGCTGGTCGAAACCGTCGCCGACGTCGCAGGCCTGAAGGTCCGCGACGAGAGCAAGCTGGCCTTCATCACCCAAACCACCCTGTCGGTTGACGACACCGCCGAAATCGCTGCCGCGCTTCTGGCCCGCTTTCCGGCCATTCTGGCGCCCGCGCATGAAGACATCTGCTATGCCACCACCAACCGGCAGGTGGCGGTCAAGGCGATTGCCCCCAAGATCGACGCACTTTTGGTGATCGGCGCGCCGAACTCGTCCAACTCCAAACGGCTGGTCGAGGTTGGTCGCGCGGCAGGCTGCGCCTATAGCCAGTTGATCCAGCGCGCATCAGAGATTGATTGGCGTGCCTTGGAGGGGATCCGGTCGGTCGGCGTGACCGCCGGGGCAAGCGCGCCAGAGGTTTTGGTGAACGAAGTGCTTGATGCCTTCCGCGCCCGGTTTGAAACCGTGATCGAACTGGTCGAAACCGCGCAGGAAAACATCGAATTCAAGGTGCCGCGGGTCTTGCGGGTCGAAGAAGCCTAAGGCCCCGGCCCAAAGCGCATGGCCGTTATTCTGCAGTTTCCAGACAATGCCGCCGGAAGGCGCGTTTCAGCATGTCCAACTCGGCACGCAGCAAATCCACCTCGGCGCGCAAGTCATCTTCCATGGCGACGCCGGTGATCACCGTAAAATGCTGCAACTTTTCCCCGGTGGCGGCATTGGCGATCAGAAAGGTCTGCACCCCCTCGCTCAACAGCTCCGCCGGGATCGGCACCTGAACCAGCCATTCTCCGGGCCGCTCGGGCACGGCCGTCACGGTCACCCCCTGAACGGGCTTTTCCAAATGCAGCACGGCAAGGGTCGGGGCCTCGGCCGCACCTGACACCACGCCTTCCCAGATTCCGGCACGAATACGGGTTTTGGTCAGGGTAAACGCGTCCATCTCAACCTCACAACTCGGCGCGCGGGCGGCGCGAGAAGGTGACATCGCGCAGGATCACCTGATTCATTTCCGGGCCCTCAAAGATCAGATCGATCCAAAGCCGCTCCACCCGCTTTTCGTTCATCTTGGAATAGGCAAGGTCGAACTCCACCATCACCTCTTCCTCATTCAGCGGCAGTTCCCGCACGATCTGCTCGACGTTCGGGCCGTGCTTGATGTTCAGCCGGGCAAAGATCTCCAGCGGCTTTTCCATCTCGACGATCACATCCATGCGGATCAGATGCTTTTGCTTCAGCCCCCGCGCTGCATCATCCGGCAGATCAAGCACCAAGGACAGGAACGAGCCATCGAAGCGGAACACGTCCATGCGAAAACCAAAGGGGGCAATATCCGCCTCGCGGGTATTGCGGATCTGGCGCACCGTCAACTCCGAGCGACGGCAATCGTGAAAGATCGTGGCACCGGGATACACCTCGGCCTTGGTCGGCACCGAGGAAAAGCCGGGCACCGGAATCGCCCCCTTCCACAGATCGGGGCGCCAGGCCCAATCGGTGCCAAGCGGCTTGCGGATGATATTCGACCCGATCACCGGCAACGCGAGCCGATGTTCGGCCTCGTGGATCACCCGGTCAAGGTTGCGGCGCAGCGCGCGGGCGCGGGACCGCAAGGACCGCAGGCTTTCCAGATCGGTTGTCTGCGCGCCATCGGCAGCCTGCCCCCAGCGGCGCAGCACGCGCGTGTGCATTACCCTGTCAAGAAACCTTGAAACCACCCCGGCCATTACCGCCCTTACTGCCCTCGTTACACACGCTTCCTGGCATTGTCGCCCAACTGGAAACGATTCGGTTATCGTTTGAAAGGGTTAAAGAGTTGCCCCTTCGCGGTCCACGGGAAACTCTTAGCTGCCATTGGCCCGCTGCATCGTGGCAATCGACTTGTCGATCAGGACACGGCCATCTTCGACGGCCAAGGGTTCGGCCAAGCTGCCCTGGACCGAGATTGTCACCAGCCGCCCGCGCAACCCCATCACCGCACGCCAATAGCTGGGCTGGTCAGTCTCTTGCAGGCGCATGAGAAAAGCATCCCCCACCGAGAGAGCCTCTAGCACCTCCACGTCGCGCGCCCGTCCCGAAGCCGCCAGAGTCTTGCGGCCTTGGGTCGAGGTAAAGAATTTGGTCAGTTCCGCCCCGCCGGCAATCATCACCCCCGCCGATCCGGCCGGGCCAACAGATAGGGTCACGACCGCCGGCTTGACCGCCGTGCTGGCACTGCATCGCCCCATCAGAATGATCGCCCGATCATCGCCCTCGCGGCTGGCGCTGGGGTCAACACAATAGCCGGATGGCCCGCTAATGGTCATTGCGCCTTGCAGGACATCGCGTGTCGCAGACCCGCCAACACAGCCCGCGATCAGCAGCGCGGGCAATAGCCTTGCCAATATCAGACGTTTCATCTCGTGCCTCTGCGCCCCTCCCGCAACTGCTGCGCGGGTTCGGGCATAATCCGTCAAGGCTAACCGCAAGGGTGCAGGGCGGCAAGCCGCGCATCGGCAGAATTCGCCAACCGTTGCGTCGCTGCCAGCACCCATGCGATGCATGGGGAAACGGAGACAGCCATGCCACGCCGCACAGAAATCGCGACCGCCCTTGCCGCGCAAGATGATCTTTATACCGCCCTGCGGCGGTTGGCGGCCACGCTGCCCGATCTGACCTTGGCCGAAGTGCGGGCCGCTGCCCCCGCGCCAGAGGTGCATCGGCTGGCGGGCGTCGATCAGGGTTTGCTGCAAGCCGTGCTACGCGCCGGGGCCGGGCTTGCCCCCATCCCAACCGCAGTCGCAGTGCGTGACTGGTTGGCCAGAACCACACCTGCGCCGCTGTTCCTGCCAGAGATTGCGGCAAGTTCCAGCCTGGCCCTGCTGACACGCGGCGAACATCCCGACATGCCCGCCTTTTCCGACCACGCCTTTGACCCGTGGTTTGCCGCCAAAGGCATCGCCTACGGGCTGGGGGCCTATGGTGAGAAACGTTCCGTCTATGCCACGGACCAATTCGCCGACAGCGCCAGCCCAGAGCGCCGCACGATCCATCTTGGGATCGACGTTTTTGCCCCGGCGATGACCGCAGTTCATGCGCCGCTGCCGGGCAAGGTGGCCCATGTGACCTATAACGCCGACCCCTTGGACTATGGCAACACCCTGATCCTGACCCATGATGCAGATGGTGTTCCCTTTCACACGCTTTACGGCCATCTGTCCGGAACCCTGCCAACCCTTTTGAAGGTCGGCGATTCTGTGGTCCCCGGCCAAGTGATCGCGCATCTGGGCGATTGGCACGAAAATGGCGGTTGGGCTGCGCATCTGCATTTCCAAATCATCACCGATCTGTTGGCGCAAACCACCGGGAACTTCTTTGGCGTTGGGCAAGAAAGCCTTTGGGATGTCTGGCAATCTGTCAGCCCCGACCCCAACCTGATCCTCCGCCTGCAGCCCGGCCGCTTTCACCTTTAGGCACGGCCAAACGCCGATTGAGGGCAGTTTCGGCGTTTCCTCGCCATGAA
>Ga0255091_1000365_pt1 | contig 18201 bp, 19 predicted proteins | sample Colum_Yuk_RepB_8_2_FD_188439 | JGI IMG/M metagenome (GOLD analysis project Ga0255091, IMG submission 188439) | Freshwater microbial communities from Columbia River, Oregon, United States - Colum_Yuk_RepB_8d | ecosystem: Environmental > Aquatic > Freshwater > River | place: USA: Oregon... | reverse complement strand
ACCACAGCCAGCTCAAGGGCAATCAAATTGCTCTGGCGCGGCGCGACATCGGCATGATCTACCAAGATCACAACCTGCTCGACGATCGCTCGGTCTATGACAACGTGGCACTGCCGTTAATCATCGCTGGCATGCAGCCGCGTGACATCCCTAATCGCGTCTATGCCGCGCTCGATCTGGTCGGCCTCAAGCATCGCGCAAAATCGCAGCCCTTCGAGCTTTCCGGCGGTGAGCAACAGCGTGTCGGTATCGCCCGCGCCGTGGTCAGCAAACCTGCCGTCATTCTTGCCGACGAACCTACGGGCAACCTTGACCCGCAGTTAGCCGTGGAAGTGATGAATATCTTTGAAGAACTGTCGCGCGTGGGCGTTAGCATTCTGGTCGCCACGCATGATTTGTCCCTGATTGCCCGCTTCCGCCATCGTCTCTTGACCTTGAAGGCTGGTCAGCTGGTCGCCGACACCGGAGCCTCCGTATGAATCAGCCAATTGCTGCTCGCGGTGCTGAAAAACAAACCAGCACCTTTTCGTCTCGCGCCACCCACTGGCTGCAACACCATCAGCGCGAAGCCAAAGATAGTTTTGGCCGCCTAGCTCAATCGCCGCTTTCCACGCTGATGACCGTGCTGGTCATGACCATCTCGCTGACCCTGCCACTGGGTTTAGGCAAGTTACTGGATGACGCCAGCAGTGCAGCCAGTGGCTGGGATGGCGAAGCCAGGCTGTCGATTTATCTGAAGGAAGAGACGCCCGCGGAAGTACAAGCCAGCGTACTGGCACGCGCCCAAGCCCTGCCCGGCATTCGCTCGGCGCGCATTATTTCATCCGATGGGGCTTTAGAAGAGTTCAAGCAGCAGTCGGGCTATGGGCCCGCATTAGATCAGCTTGGCTACAACCCCTTACCTGCCGTGCTAGAAGTGTTTCCAAAGAATAATGCCAGCTCCAGCGAAATGACTGCGCTGCGGGATCAGTTGGCTCAATGGCCAGAAGTCGCTTTGGCAGAAGTAGACATCGCCTGGGTACAGCGTCTTCAATCCATGCTTGAGTTGGGTCAGCGCCTGCTTTGGGCCGTTGGCGGCGCCCTGCTCCTCGGCGGATTGTTGGTAGTGGGCAACACCATTCGCCTGAGCATTGAGTCACGCCGCGATGAAATTCGTGTCATTTCCTTGCTTGGCGGCACCCATGGCTTTGTCCGTCGCCCCTTTATTTACATGGGCGTCTGGTGCGGCTTAAGCGCCGGGGTGTTTACCCTCATTGCCGTCAGTAGCTTCACCGCATGGCTCAATGTGCCCGTGACGCAAATGGCCAGCCTCTACAGCAGCAACTTTAGCTTGAGCTACCCCTCTTTTGGCACAGGCTTGGCGGTATTGGCCGGATCCAGCTTCTTAGGATGGTTGGGTGCTTGGATGGCGGTTGGCCGTCATTTGCGCGAATTAGAGTCCTAATTGCGCTAGACCCCGCCCTGCACGTCAACCGAGCCGCTGCTCGCTCGTCATCTTGCAGGGCAGCATATCGATGCTATTATCTACGGTCGTGATAAACCCAGTGTATGGCTATAGGCCATTGGAGGCGTAAAAAGATGAGTGACTGCAAGCACTTGCAGCCCATCGCAGTGACAGTGCCGGGAGTCAATCTCGGGTCGTATATCCAGTCTGTTAGCCGCGTGGCGGTCTTAACGGCCGATGAAGAACGCGCGCTTGCCGAGCGTCTACACTTTCACGATGACCTCGATGCAGCACGCCAACTCGTGCTGGCGCACCTGCGTTTTGTCGTTCATATCGCCAAGAGTTATGCCGGTTACGGCCTACCCCAAGCCGACTTGATTCAAGAAGGTAATATCGGCCTGATGAAAGCCGTGAAGCGCTTCGACCCGACCATGGGCGTTCGCTTGGTGTCGTTTGCGGTGCACTGGATCAAAGCCGAAATTCACGAATACGTCATCAAAAATTGGCGCATCGTGAAAGTGGCCACCACGAAGGCGCAACGCAAGCTGTTCTTTAATCTGCGCAGCATGAAAAAATCGTCGCGTGGCTTAACTCAAGCTGAAGCTGCTGCTATCGCCGAAGACCTGAACGTCTCCATGCGTGATGTCTTCGAAATGGAAGGCCGCCTGCTGTCTCACGATACAGCGCTCGAAGGCAGCCTGGATGACGATGATGAAAAAGCGGCGAAAGCCCCGATTCATTATCTCGAAGATCACCGTTACGATCCGGCATTGCTGGTTGAGGCCGACGATACCGAGAGCCGCAACACCGATAACCTGATGGCCGCGATTCACACGCTCGATACCCGCAGTCAGGCCATTCTGGCTCGACGCTGGCTCAGCGAAGAGAAGGCCACTTTGCATGAGTTAGCGGATGAGTTTGGCGTGTCCGCCGAGCGTATTCGTCAGCTCGAAAAAAATGCCATGGATAAAGTCAGAGCAGCCCTGACGGCCTAATCTGATCCATCCTTCCCCATTAGGCCCGCCACCGTTGCGGGTCTTTTTATGTGCCGGAGAAACCGCCATGAACTGGCTAGCACTTTCCGCCCTGAATATGGCCTTAGCCGTAATGACCGGTGCTTTTGGCGCCCATGCGCTGAAAGCACGCCTGTCCACCGAGGCCTTAGGCTGGTGGCAAACCGCGGTGTCTTATCAGATGTGGCATGCCTTGGGTTTAGTCGCACTGGGCGTGCTGCTGCGCCTAAGTAGCGTAGCCCCGGCATTGCCCGTCGCGGGCATTCAAACCAGCGCGATACTGTTACAGCTGGGCATTATCATTTTCTCCGGCAGCCTGTACGCCATGGCTCTGGGCGCACCGCGTTGGTTTGGCGCCATTACACCGATAGGCGGACTCGCTTTTATTGCGGGCTGGTTATGGCTGGCCTACAGCCTCATGCGGAGTGCGTAAGATGAACATTCGCTTAAATGGAGAGCCCACGGAAGTCGCTGAAGGCTGCACGCTCGCTGACCTTGTGGCCGCCCAAGGGCTGGTCGGCAAGCGCATCGCCATTGAACGTAACGGCGAGATAGTGCCGCGCAGCTTGCATGCACAATGCCTCTGCATAGCGAACGATAACATCGAGATTGTGCATGCCATTGGTGGGGGCTAAGTCAGGCCTTGACCGCCCCCGTTCTGCTTAGCGATTAACGACTCGCTCCCACAATTGCAGATAGGCTTCCGCCGAGTTGTACAAGGCGTCAAGGGCTTCCTGACCACCTTCCAAGCGAACTTCCTCGACGTAATCGGCCACCATGCCGTAGTGAGCCGTGCCCACCTCATCAATGTGCCAGCTCTTGCCACTTTCAGGCACAGTTTGCAGCTTCACCGAGATGGGCTTAATGCCTGCTTTGGCATAGCGGTCACCCCAATCTGGGCCACTAAAGAGCGTAAAGGGGTACTTCACAGGCTTGCTGCCCGCACCACGCGGCGGCGCACGGTCGGCAATGCCATTTGCATCCATGCCATAGCCAACAGCCATAGGTTTGTTGGCCGGCCAAATGGGTTTGAGCTTGTTCATAAACTCAACATGACCCTTACCGTTGGGCTTAAACGGGTAAATCAATCCGCCGTTATCAAGAATTTCCTTGGCCTGCGCCAGGCTGATGCCGCCATGACCACCGTGTGCCGAAATCATGGGATAAGACGGTTTTTGTGCCTTAGCCATGTCCAACATTTTCTGTTTGATGGAGATTTCCGCATGATCGATATCGATGATGAACTTCTTCTTCATCAATTGCTGCATGGCGTACTCACCCAGATCGGTCATGCCACGGGCATTGCATTGACGACGATCGGGCGGATAAATGGGCGCGGGACCTTGTAGCAAGCCAATCACCGCCTGACTCAAAGGGTCACTACCCGTGCCCGGCACCGCGGTCGTCATAATCGCGCCAGCAGGATAGAAGTATTTAGCCCCTTCGCCGGTATCCGCGCAGTCATAGGTTTTCCAAAATTGGTTGGTGCCAACAAAGCCAACCAAATTCAGGGTATCGCCATTAAAAATACCGGTGCCACCCAGCGCGCTATTCACATCGTGATAGGGATAAAGCTCTCGCACACCAAGGTTCCAAACCTCTTCAATCTGGCGGTCGATACTTTCCTTTGTGCAGCCACGAGTCTCACCACCGAGCGGATTGAACTTAACGGTGCAGTCAAACAAATTGGCAAACTCTAACCCTGCCACCACCGCCAGCTTGCCTTCGTTAATGACCTCTCGAGCCATTTTCGGACTGGTCACAATGCGGAACCAGCCTTTGCCCGGCCCACCTTCTTGGGCATCCACATAGTTCTGCAAGTCGAACAGGTATTTCACCTGTTTGATACCCAGGCTCATGTCGTTGCAATCGGCATCGGGACGCAAAACCGCTAGACGCCCGACTTCACACAAGGCCGCAATGTTAGTGCCTTCCGACACCATGATTCGCATCCCTGCCTTCCACGCACGCTCGACCCATTTGTAGTACATCGCTTGGTGCAACTGCGAGTCATACGCCGGCCAAGCCACAAAACCTGGCCAGCCCGACGTTTCGTGCGTCGTCAGCGGCTTCAGATCGAGGATCAGCGCCTCAGGGTCACGAATGCCATTGGGACCATGCCAATCTTCACAGTTATCCATGGCATGGGGCACGCCAAAGCGATGGAACATTTGCCCGTACATAACCCCGCCAGCCGATGGCCCAACCAACTGACTCCCGTCGGACATTTCATGGCCCATGGCCATGTGGGTATGCACTTCGGCAAAGCCGATCACGGGCTTATCTACACCCTGACCACGATAGGTCTCACCGACAATGTCATCGCTAATTTCGGGATAAGGCTTGCAGCCAGTGGCATCGACAAAATTAAAAATGGTCGGCGCAGCCGCTAAGGAAAGCGCGCCATTCGTTCCAGCGGCTAAAAATTGCCCGGCACTGCTCAGGTTCAAGGTGTATTGACCCGGCTTAACGGTAGCCAATGTCCAGTTGGCCGCATCGCTGGCTCTCGCCACCGAGCTAATCTGCCCCGACTGGCCAGCGAGCATCTGGCTGGAGGTATCAAAAAGCAGGTACTGAGCCAGCGCTGTAGGCTTGAGATAAAAGAGCGCGGCCTTTGCCGACGTGGCATTAGCCGTCCACGCATTACCGGACTGCCCAACAAAGCCCGAACCGCCCTGCGGTTGCAAGCGGTAGCAACCATTGGCTAAATCAAACTTGGTGACAGGCGCAGCGCGCACAGAAGGGCTAGGGGATTTATCGGCGTCGTCTGAGTCTGAGGACCAAGGGCCGCAGGCACTCAAGCTGAATGCCGATAAGAAAAGTGCAAGGCACAAGCGAGCTTGGCTACCGTGAATCTGCATGCGTGTTCTCCCGCATTTCATCAAAAAATCTCGACCGAAAATCATCGGCCAAAAAGAGTTGAACGAAACTAATACAAATGTAGGATTGCGTCCAATTAAAACGAGAGATAGGAAATGACCCATCTGGTAAAAAAAGCCCTCTTCGCAACTGGGCTGTCTCTATTCGCTGGGCCCGTTTTCGCTCACTCGTTTGGTCGCCTCTACACGCTTCCGGTGCCGTTCTGGCTTTATCTCTATGCAGCGGCAGCCACGCTGCTGATCTCATTTTTGGTCATCGGCTTGCTCGCCACCCAAGCCCGCCCAAGCGCACTGCCCAGTTACCCAGCCGCTTGGCTGACGCAGCTGAGCAAGCGCTTGCGGCCCGGGTTGAGCACCCTCAGTGTCGGGCTTTTATTGCTATGCATCGTCACTGGCATCTGGGGTGTGCAAGACCCCTATCGCAATTTCAACATGACGTTTTTCTGGATCATCTTTGTTTTAGGCATCGCTTATTTGAGCGCCTTCTTGGGCAATTTTTATGAAGTACTAAATCCCTGGCGTGTCATCAGCCTAGGGTTTGGGCGCTTCATGGAGGGTCGCTGGCAGTACCCACGCTGGCTCAGTTACTGGCCAGCCCTACTGCTGTTTCAGGGCTTTATTTGGATTGAGCTGTTCAGCCTGACTCGCCCTGAAGCCTTAGCCAAATACTTACTCATTTATTCGGCGATAACGTTGACTGGCATGGCCTGCTTTGGCCGCGATGTCTGGCTCCGTTATGGCGAGTTTTTTTCAGTCTTTTTACGCTTGCTCGCGCTTGCCTCCCCGCTGTATTACACCGCTAATCAAGGCGTGCGCTGGCGTTTACCGTTTTCTGGCTTACAGCAAGCACGCGCGGAGCACTTGAGTCTGGTCGTGTTCATTCTCTTCATGCTTTCTGCAACTGCGTTTGATGGTCTGCGCGGGACCGTGCCCTGGTATCGCTTATTTTGGACCGACCCCTACGGATTGATATATGCCTGGATAGGTAAACCGCCCATTCACGCATTTGTTGAGCTAAGACCGTTCTATCTAGCCTACGAAACCCTCTGCTTATTCATTTCGCCGTGGCTTTATTTGCTGGTTTTTACCGTCTTTGTTTGGTTGGGCCGATTGCTGACCGGCAGTAAAAAACCGCTGTTAAGGCTCCTCGGGGACTTTGGTTTTTCACTGATTCCGATCGCGTTGGTGTATCACATAACGCACTACTACACGTTGTTGCTGTCGCAAGGCGTCAAGATCGTCAGCTTATTGTCGGATCCTTTCGGCTGGGGCTGGGACCTTTTTGGCACCGCTCAGCTCTGGCGCGCGCCCATCCTGCCCGATATGGGGACTGTCTGGCATACGCAAGTTGCACTGATTTTAATCGGACATGTGGTGAGTGTTTACTTAGCGCATCAGCAGGCGCTGCGCAGTTTTGGCTCGGCGCGTGCGGCCATGATCAGCCAAATACCTATGCTGATACTGATGGTGCTGTTCACCACGTCAGGCCTTTGGATTTTAGCGCAACCCATTCAGGGCTAAACATTGCGAGTTGCAGTTTGTCCAAAAAACTACTTAAACAGACAAACAAACTTTATACGTCCCCCCTTAAAGCTGACCTAAAACCAAGAGACCCGGCAAATTGCCGGGCCTCTAATTGGCGAGACATCAAAAATATTTAACGCGCGTGTGTTTGACCAACCGTCAAACCTCTAAGTGCAGTTGTCCCCGTACCAATCGCACCCAAATTGCTTGCCGCGCCCGTTGCCAGATCAATGCGATACAGGCTTGTTACACTGCCCACTGTCAGTGCAGCAAAACCTGAACCGCTGGTCACCGCTGCATTGTTGCTAGGTGCCCGCACATCAGATGGGATATCGAAACCATTGACGCTGGTAAAAGCGAGTGTGGAGCCATTGAGTCTGACGGTCAGTGGGAGCGTTTGCGTGCCGGAATTAGGACCTATGACCACTCCGCCTGGCAATGAGTTCTGGATAGTCAGCTGCGAGCTAGCATCACTGAGCGCGTAAAGCGTTGTCACAGATTGTGGGCTCATCGGCACACTAGCAACACTGTTGGTATATGCCGCGCCCGATACACCAGAAATACTGCTGCCATTGATACCGCCATCGGTGTTTGTTCCGTTAGAAGAATTTGCATCGCTATCCACAGCCGTGCCAGACACCTGATTTAAGCGGAAATTGAGCCCGGTGCTGGTGGTGACGCGGATGCGATCAACCGCCGGGTTGAAATCAAAGCCGTAACCGGCCGTGGCTGGATCGGGTAAGTCCACGGGTGTTACACCATTCGTAGCCACGAACGCGATACTGCCCGGAGTGCCTATAGCAGTGGCTGCACCACTCTGCGGATCAAGTCGATAAATCGTTCCGTTATCAGCCGTTGGGTTCACACCGAGCCCATAGAGCTGGCCTGTTGCCGGCCTGAAATCGATGCCAACCAGACTCTCACCAGCAGCGACACCGGTAATGACATTTGGAGTTGCTGGCATTGGAGCAGTAGCGAAGGTTGTAACTCCCGGTGTGGCCGCCGCAAAGCGAATCAACTGTGTGCCATCTGCCGACAAACCAATAACGGCCATGGATGCCGGATTTTGCACAGCCAGACCACGAGCTCCTGCACCACCAATAATTGGAATGATGTCACTAATCGCACCTGTCACTAGGTTTACCTTGGCCAGCGACGCCGGCGCACCCGCGTTGGAGCGCAACAGCAGGTGACCCGTGCCGGTGGTCACGGCCGTATTGCTAGCCGATGTGTTCACACCGGGTGAAATATCAAACCCGAGAATGCTGTCGACTGTTGGAGACAGCGGCAGCGGCAAAATCAGCGTGCCGTCATTCGGCATACTTTGAATGAACAACGTGTCCGGATTTTCACTGATGGTGTATTGCGTAGTGACGCCGCCATTGTTGGCAACATTATTAACATAGGCTGTCCCTTGCGCCGCTGTGGCACCGCCATTCAAATTACCGTCCATGTTGGTCCCATTGGCCAGGTTCATATCTCTATCAACAACGGTGCCAGTGTTCGGGTTCATGCGAAAATTCTGGCCAAGACTGTTAATGATGCGCAAACGGTCAACGGCCGGATTGAAGTCCATTTCGAATCGGGTGGATGGGTTGTTGCCGCCAATGGCAACAGGGTTACCACTATCCGTAAAGCCGCCGGCCAGACCCAGTGAAGTTGCCACTAAAGTTTCTGGATGAATTACATAGAGCGTGACCGACCCAGCCACGGAGTTATAGCCCAGACCATACAGGAAGCCGTTTTGCGGGCGACGATCAATGCTGACCAATGTGTCGCCAGCAGTGAGGCCCGTCACTGAGCGCGGGGTACTCAAGCTAGCAGCAGGTGCAGCAAAATCCAGATAAGAAAGTTGGTTGTTGTTTAACAAGATATTGCCGGGTACGGGTGCCGGTGCCGCTTCATTGGAATCGTTACAAGCTACAAGTATCAGTGAAGCGACTAATGCAGTGAGACGTAGGGCATTTATTGAACGCATGACAATCTACCTTTATATGTAATAGTTTCATTTTGTAAACAATTCGTATCTGCCACCTCGCTATTTTCGTCAACCCTACAAATCAAAATCATTTTTTTAATCCGATTTACTGCCTAGCCCAACCCGTCTTCGCCTCATACAATCGCCAGCTCACGTCTGCAACCCGAGCCCTGCCCCATGTCCCATCCAATGACTGATGCTTTTGTTCTTGCCGGCCGCACGTTTCATTCCCGCCTGCTGGTCGGTACCGGCAAATACAAAGACATGAACGAAACGCGCGACGCCATTGCTGCGAGCGGCGCAGAAATTGTCACTGTGGCTGTACGACGCACCAATATCGGCCAGACTAAAGGCGAGCCAAATTTACTCGATGTCATCTCGCCCGATCGCTACACCATTTTGCCGAATACCGCGGGCTGCTATACCGCCGACGAGGCCGTACGCACCTGCCGCCTCGCGCGCGAACTGCTCGATGACCATAAGCTGGTCAAACTAGAGGTTTTAGGTGACCAAAAAACACTGTACCCGAACATGCCAGAGACCCTGAAGGCTGCGGAAACACTCGTGAAGGAAGGTTTTGAGGTCATGGTTTATTGCAACGATGACCCAATCGCAGCGCGTTTATTCGCGCAGATGGGCTGCGTGGCGGTCATGCCTCTGGGCTCGCTCATTGGCTCCGGCCTAGGCATCGTCAATCCCTACAACCTGCGCATCATTTTAGAAGAGGCCACTGTGCCTGTTCTCATTGACGCAGGAGTCGGTACGGCATCGGATGCTGCCGTGGCGATGGAATTAGGGGCAGCGGGCGTGCTGATGAACACGGCTATTGCTGCTGCCGGCAAGCCGATTCTGATGGCATCAGCAATGCGCAAGGCCGTGGAAGCCGGACGCGAGGCATATCTTGCTGGACGCATGCCGCGCAAACTCTACGCCACGGCATCCAGCCCGATCGACGGCGTCGCGTTCCGCTAAGAACGAAGACTTAGCTAGGGCGATGCAAGGCGCACAGCTTGTGACCATCAGGGTCACGAACATACGACAGATACAACTCCCCCAAACTGCTGCTGCGTAAGCCGGGTGGCGCTTCGATGGAGGTGCCGCCATGGGCGACCGCGACATCGTGAAACGCCTGCACTTGCTCTGGGGAGCTGCATTTGAAACCAAATGTCGCGCCGTTGGCTGCTGTTGCTGGCTCGTCATTGATCGGTTCGGTCACGCAAAAGGTATTGCCCTCGTGTCGATAAAACAGGCGAACATGGCCTGAATTAGCGACATTACGCACTGGCGCGCTGGCGCCGAGCAAGCCTAAAACGGCATCGTAAAAGCGCTTTGAGCGCTCGATGTCATTTGAACCCAACATGATGTGATTAAACATTGTGTCTCTCCCTGAGCACCGGCGACATGCGGGTGCTTACCTTCAAAAATCAAATGATGTGTCGTTATCGCTGCTGACCAAACTTTGCATTGAAACGTTCATCACTCATGACCAGCAGTAAGATGGCTTCAATGATGGCGACAAAGGCGGGAATGAATGTCCAACATAACAAAAGGTAGACAATGCCCCAGCCAATCTGGCCCAAATAGAATTTGTGAATGCCAAAGCCGCCGAGAAAAAAGGCGAGCAGAATGGCCGCTAATTTACTGCGTCCATTGGGCGCAATGGTGCCTAACTGAATGATGCTAGGCGCGGGGATTTGCCGAATGCCGCAGGCCGGGCAAATTTCAGCTCGCGCATTCAGCGTGGCGCCACAATCGCGACAAAATTTCGTTTGCTCATCGTCCTTCATTACCTACTCCTTGAACTTAGTTTGAGGCCAATGATGCCAGCAAAAATGAGCGCCAAACTCAGGCCTCGCATGAGCGTGGCAGGCTCATTAAACAGCACCATGCCGAGGATGGCTGTGCCAATTGCGCCAATACCGACCCAGACAGCGTAAGCGGTGCCGACCGGTAAAGACTTCATAGCCCAGCCCAGCAGGCCGACACTGATGGCCATAGCCGCCAAGGTGATGACCGAAGGCCAAAAGCGGGAGAAGCCTTCGGTGTACTTAAGCCCAATAGCCCAAACCACTTCAAAAAGACCTGCCGCAATTAAGATGATCCAGTTCATTTAGCTTGCATCGCCTAAAGATTGAGGTGGCCCATAGCGCGCATCCACATAGACCCACGCCTGCTGTCCGGATGCCAACATAACCGATACGCGACGATAAGCCGCGACTTCATAACGATCGGCTTGGGCGAGCTCATCAGATGAAATGCGAAACACCTGACCCGCAACGCGGTGCGCAGGGTCGCCGCTAAACCGCAGAATGGGGTGATGGGTCTGCCCGCTTGTGGCCACTACCTCGGCATCTTCAATCTGCACCATCGTCTGCTCGAATCCCGGCAAGGCATCCGCCGAACCGTCAAGCAGCCTGCCAAAAGTGGCTATCTGCACCGAGGGCAGTTGTAGGGTGCCGTAGGAAAACAACCATTCGCTGTACATCAACCGGGCTCCACGACACCACAGGCCATACGTGCACCACCGCCACCCAAGACCGCCGGGTGATCCGCATGATTATCTCCGCCAACATGAATCATTAATGATCGGCCTACGAGGTCTGCGTGCTTTAAACGCGGGGCAAGCACCGGCTGGGATGCAGTGCCATCGCCATCCACAAAAAGGGCGGGCAAGTCGCCAATATGACCATCGCCCCAGGGCTCACCGTGCTTGTTTGCGCCGGTCAAATCCAGGTGGCCACCGGCAGCCAACGCCGCCACAGGCTTGCCGTCTTTCTCCTTAGGCGCACAGCTCGGGTTTTGGTGCACATGAAAACCATGCAGCCCGGGTGACAAACCCTTTAGTGCCGGGGTAAACACCAAGCCATAGGGTGTGTTTGTGATCGTGATGGTGCCAATGGCCGGGCCAATACCCGAGGCGTCGACCAAATTCATCGGGGCATAACTTACCGCCGAGGCGGAAAACGAGGCCGAGGCTAGAATCAAACCCATGACAGACTTCATATCAATGCTCCCTAACAGTACGCGCCATCATGACAAACTCTCTTGCATCCAACAACGACACAGCACCGTAGATCAGGCTACACCCACTCCTCTGCAACGCTTACAATTCGCGCCATCAGCCGCCTCTCCGCAGAGCCTTTCATGAGCGACACATCCAGCCAGCGCCCGTTCACCGAGCGCATCAAAACCTTCATGCCGCGTACTTCCCCGCTGAACACCTCCCAGCAGCGTGGCATGGAAGAGTTTGCGTCCCGCTACGAGCTGAAACTATCGGATGGCCTGCTAGACCCCGTTAAAGTCTTTGGTCGTCAGGCGCCTTTAACGCTGGAGATCGGCTTTGGCATGGGACAGACGCTGATCGCCATGGCGGAAGCCGCTCCGGAGCGCGACTTCATTGGCATTGAAATTCATAAGCCGGGCATCGCACAACTTTGCTTCGATGCCGGCACGCGTGGCCTAACCAACTTGCGCTTTTACGCTGACGATGCCGTGCAAGTGCTGGAGCAAGGCATCGTCGATGGCGGCATTGATACCCTGCAATTGTACTTCCCTGACCCTTGGCAAAAGGCGAGACATCACAAACGCCGCTTCGTGCGCCCTGACTTGATTGAGTTGGTGCGACGTAAACTTCGCCTGGGCGGTCGCTTTCACATGGCCACAGACTGGGCACCCTATGCAGAATGGATGCTTGAGCACATGGAGGCAGCGCCGGGCTTTACCAATGCCTGGGCGAAAGGGGAGTATTACCCACGCCCCGATTGGCGCCCGGTGAGCAAGTTTGAAATGCGCGGCCATATCGCCGGGCATGGCGTTTGGGATCTGATTTATACACGGATGGATTGATATGGCACTTGTGCTCGAGCCGGTAAAACCCGCGAACGAACCTCGCCCCGCCCTGTTTAGCGGCGGCGTGACTGACTGGATCTTGTTTGCCCTCGCCATGCTCTCGCTGGTGTTGCTGGCTTGGCAGAACTTTTTCCACGTCAGTAAGCAAGCCTTATGGTGGATACGCACGGTGGATTACACTGTGTGCAGCATCTTCGCCTTCGAATTCTTTTACCACTGGCGTCAAGACGGCTGGACACGTCATTACCTCGCGCGCAACTGGTATGCGTTTCTGGGCATGATTCCAGTGTCGCACGTCATGTTTCATGACTGGCCCATCCTGCGCTTCATCCTCACCATGGCGCGCTTGGGTCGTGCCGTAGATCGCATTCTGGGTGATGGCTTTACGCTGCGCCTGCTCAATCGCGTGAAAGACAGCGTCGTCAATGCCGTGAGCGGCGTCATTACCGTGGCCGTGTTGGATGAGGTCGCTGAAGTCCTTGTAAAGGGCACTTACACGCGCAATATCGCCAATGCACTGGAAGAGAATCAAAGTGAACTGCGGGACATGGTGCGCGAAAAGCTGCGTAACGACCCGCAGGCGGGCCGCTTTAAGCGCATGCCGTTTTATAACGAGATTATTGAAAGCGTGACGGATACCGTGTTGCGTGTCACCGAACAGGTCTTGCTTGATCCACGCACCGATGAGTTGGTGGCCGATATGTTGCGTGAGAATATCTCGCAAATTCGCAGTGCCGTCGCGGAGCAGACCCGAAGCCGACGCTAGTTCTATCGCTGCAATCTGAAGGAAGCTCATCATGGATTTTGCAGCCGCGCTATCGCAAGTCGAAATCTTCTCCGACCTATCGGAAGAAGCACTCAGCACCCTGGCCGAGTCTGTAAAAGTACAGACATTGGTCAGCGGAGAAACACTCTATTCGGAAGGCGAACCACCCCGCCTGCTTTATATCCTCGTGCACGGCCGCCTGCAGGTCACCGCTAAAGGCAAAATACTCGGCTATATCAATCGTCACGAGCTAGTGGGTGAGATGGGTGTTGTCGCTGCGGAGGCGCGTAACGCCACAGTTCGCGCCTTACGCGACTGCTTGCTCCTCAGCATTCCCGCCAGCACGTCCATGATTTTCATGCGGAGTCAGCCAGACTGCCTTGTGCAGATGACTCGACTCATCATTGCCCGAGGACGCCACTACCAAAACTTCCGCTCAGCGTCGGCGAACGCTAAAGGCGGGACACTGGCACTGATTCCTGCTGCCACCGGTGTGCCTGCCGTTCAATTAGCAGAAGCCCTGACCGCACACATGCAGGGTTGGCCGGAAACTCGGTTAATTACGTCGGCTCATGTAAATAGCGTGTTTGGCGATGGGAGTGCTCAAACACCTCTCGATGGCAGCGAAGAAGACACCCGCTTACGCAGCTGGTTGGCCGACTTGGAGCATAAGCATCGCTTCATCTTGTATGCCGCCGACAATGGTCATGACCCCTGGTCTTTGCGCTGCCTGCGTCAGGCGGATCGCATTTTGATGCTGGCTGAATCGAGCGCCACTCCAGAGCCAGTCCCTGTTTTAAATACCTTGCAAGCTGGCAGCCTAGTCACTCCCGTCGAGCTGGTACTTCTGCGTCCCGAAGGTGATGCTGCACCCAATACATTGGCCTGGTGTCGCGCCACTGGCGCCAGAGCTCATTATTTTGTTCACCCTTGGGCCAAGGCTGAAATTGCCGCATTGGCACGGCAAATTTCCGGTCGCGGAATAGGCTTGGTGCTTGGCGGAGGCGGTGCCCGTGGCTTTGCGCATATTGGCTTGGTGAGAGCTCTGGAGCAGCTGCAAATCCCGGTTGATATTGTCGGTGGCACCAGCATGGGGGCTTTCGTATCGGCGCTCTTAGCCTGCGGTTTCGACAGTGTTGAAATGTCGCATATCGCGCATGAAACCTTCGTGGCGCGAAACTTCCTCAACGACTATACCCTGCCCAAAGTGTCACTGATTCGAGGTGAGCGCTTTCATGCCCGACTAACCAGTATCTTTGGTTCACGGCGTATTGAGGAATTGCGACGCAGCTACTATTGCATCTCAACCAACCTCACTACGGGCTTACCCATGGTCCATGATCAGGGCCATTTAGCGTCTTGGGTCGGCACCAGCATGAGTGTGCCGGGTGTGGCACCACCCATCGCCTTTGAGGGCGACCTGCTCTGTGATGGTGGCATCGTGAACAACTTACCCACCGATGTCATGCAGCACTTGGAACGCGGCGTGATCATTGCCTGCAACGTCAGCTATAATGGCGATATTCGCGCGCCCGGCGCTGGCTTAGGCGAACCGGATCAGCTCGCCCTGCTCAACTGGAAAAGCGACACCCGCGCGCCAACACTGACCGAAATTCTGATGCGAACCGCCACACTCACCAGCGACACCGTCACGCAGCAGGCATCCATTGAGCGCGCCGACACGTATATCCGCATGCCTATCGAAGACATTGGTATGTTTGACTGGCAGCGCTTAGATGAATTGATTGAACGTGGCTATGAGCACGCGCTCACGTTGTTAGCACCTATACGCGAAAACCTACTGCGCTAACCTAGTTTGTCGTCGGGAGCGAGGGCTGCTGGGCTATCCCGTAATGCGCCAGTAAATCACGCAGATGAGAGAGTGTCTCTTGATCCAGTGTGGTGAGGTAGGGATCGAGAATATCTAGGCAGGCCTGACGCTTGGCGGGCGACAGCCGACGAGCAATATCCAGCAAGGGGTTCCATTGCGCGCTCAGTAGGGCGGCATAGCACGCCCGTTCAAGCATGCTGTTTTCTGCTTCCGCCAAGACAGCCGCAAGTGCCTCACGGCCCGCTTCATTCATGTACTCCGCCAACGCCAGCATGGCTGTCCACAGGCCTTTGCGCTCCGTAGCGATCAGAATCCGCTGCAACACCTCGGGCACCTGCAATGACGCTAGATTCACGACGTGGCGCTGTACCTCGGGCGATAGGCACGCCACGACCGGCAGCAAGTCTTCCCAGAGATCCTCTTCTTGCGCGGCATGGACCACCGCATTCAGCACGTCCTCACCTTGCGATGCCACCAACTCACCGAGCTCGCGTTTTAGTCCGTAACTCGCGTTGGCCAGGAGCGAAAGTATGTGTGGCCAGAGCGGACGGCGCTCGGTATCGCAGACCATCAACATGGCGCGTTCAATACGCTCCCGAGGCAACACTCGGATGAGGTGATCAATGCGATGCCGCGACTCAATAAAAAAGACGATTTGAATGAGATCGCCCTCATCCGGAATGTGAGCGGCGAGCTCGCTCACCACAGCGTCAGGAAGCAGCGCTACAAAACGACCCAACGTGATGTAGTCACGGCGGGCGAGCAAAATTTGCATAATCTCTGCAATTTGGGCCGCTGGTAGTAGGTACAGCAGCTCGCGTGCGCCTCGAGGGTCCAGCCTTTCCGCAATATTGGTCATGAAGTCTTTGGGCAAATAGCGGGCAATAGCCGCCACGCGCCATGCGGGCAATTCACTCGCCAAACGCGCCGTGAGCGTCGCGCCCAACCAATAACGCGCTAATAAAGCTGCCAGCCAACTGGGTAGCCATCGCGTTAGGGCTGCCATGGCCTGAATCAGCTCTCGCTGCTCATCAAACAACTGATCCGAAATGGCCGTGCGAAAATGATGTAATGAACCAGAAGGTAAGTCTGTCAAAAAATCCAACTGCACAGGCGACACCCCCAGCAGGCGGCCTAGCTTAATCACTTCAGCCTGACTCGATAACCGACTCATGCGCCATGCCTTAAGCGGCGCTGCAACAACCACCGCAGCGGTAACAGCAATCTATGCCTGAGATCGTGCTGCAGCAGCTTGGCCTCACGCTGACTTGCCGCTTCCACCAGCGCATTCAATTGCTGTAAATGGCGGGGCGACAACTCAGCGAAATCCGCCAAACTGGCGACTGGCCGACGTAGTCTTCGCGCCAGAGCCTGAAGGGCGATGTTGTTGTCGGCAGGCGTCATTGCGCACTCCTGAGGAAATAAAAGTTGGCTTATCGCTTACGCTGGGCCAGCCATTTGTCGAGCTGATTGGCGAAATTTTGCCGATCCGCTTGCGAGAACGGTGGCGGTCCACCTCGCACCATGCCGGCATCGCGCAAATCACTCATCAGATCCCGGATGGCTAAGCGCTGACCAATCGATTCTTTGGTATGGAATTGTCCACGCGGTGTCACCGCCGCCACACCTTTCTTCACCAGCTCAGCGGCCAATGGGATGTCCTGTGTGATCACTAGGTCATGTACATCGGAGTGCTGCACGATGTAGTTATCTGCCACATCAAAACCGGCAGGCACCTGCACGGCCTTCATGGGCAAACCAGCGGGCACACGCACCGGCTGGTTGGCGACAAAGGTAATTGAAATGCCGGTGCGTTCGCAGGCGCGAATCAGCATGTCTTTAATGACGATTGGGCAGGCATCCGCATCAACCCAGATGGCAGAAGGCATGGTTCAGTTACTCAAGTTCAGGAAGTGTGTCGACGCAATGAACGTCGAGTCATAGTAATTCATTCCGGCAAAAATGCCTCGATGACCCGATTCAGGTAGCGCTGCCCCAACGCTGTTGCAACCAGCTTGCAGGTGTCGTTTTGCAGCAAGCCTTTACGCTGTAAAGCCGTCACTGTCTCGGCCAGCACCTGCGCACTTAAGCCGGTTCGTTCCGACCACAGCGTCGTAGACACACCCTCGATCAGGCGCAGGGTATTGAGCATGAACTCAAAGGGCAGCGCCTCGGCAGCAATCATAGTTTCAGCCACGCGAAAGCGCGTCGCAGCGAGATAGTCTTTCGGCACCCGAGTCTTACTGGTTCGCAGGACATCCAGGCCGGTAGCCGTGACCTGCGTGAGCTTGCCATGCGCGCCCGCTCCGATACCGAGATAGTCGCCAAACTGCCAGTAGTTCAGGTTATGCCGGCAACGCTGATCGCGGCGGGCATAGGCCGAGACCTCGTACTGCACATAGCCTTCGGCGGCAAGCAATGCCTGACCAGCATCTTGAATGTCGGCAAGCACGTCCTCATCGGGCAAGACAGGCTGTTCGCGGAAAAACACGGTGTTCGGCTCCAGCGTGAGCTGATACCAAGACAGATGCGTAGGCTCTAGCGCGATGGCCTGACGCAAATCATCCAACGCCTGCTCCAGCGTTTGCCCGGGAAGCCCGTGCATAAGATCGAGATTGAAATTGCTGAAGCCGGCCTCGCGTGCCGACTGCGCGGCGCGCTGCGCTTCATCACCCGAGTGGATACGGCCTAGGGCTTTCAGTTGCGCGGTCTGGAAGGTTTGCACACCAATCGATAAGCGATTGATGCCGACCTCGCGATAGCCCTGGAACAAGCCCTGCTCGACCGTGCCAGGGTTGGCTTCGAGGGTGATTTCGATATCGTCAGCGAAATTCAAGCGCGCACGAAGTCCGTCAAAAAGCGCGGCATAACCCGCTGGTGAAATCAGTGAAGGCGTGCCGCCGCCAATGAAAATCGA
>Ga0255091_1000357_pt1 | contig 18500 bp, 11 predicted proteins | sample Colum_Yuk_RepB_8_2_FD_188439 | JGI IMG/M metagenome (GOLD analysis project Ga0255091, IMG submission 188439) | Freshwater microbial communities from Columbia River, Oregon, United States - Colum_Yuk_RepB_8d | ecosystem: Environmental > Aquatic > Freshwater > River | place: USA: Oregon... | reverse complement strand
GTTCGGCGGCATGCGCGCCGCCATGCATGCCGCCGAACTCGGCGATGACGTCTACGGCGACGACCCCACCGTCAATCGTTTGCAGGCTTACGCCGCCGAGCGCTTCGGATTTGAAGCGGCGCTGTTTTTTGCCACTGGCACGCAGAGCAACCTCGCCGGGCTCATGGCGCACTGCGGGCGCGGCGACGAGATGCTGGTGGGTGCAGAGGCGCATACCTACCGCTGGGAACAAGGCGGTGCCGCCGTGCTCGGCAGCATCCAGCCGCAGCCCATCGCCAACCAGCCCGACGGCACGCTGGCCCTCGCGGATATCCGCGCCGCCATCAAACCGGATGACGTGCACTTTGCCCGCACGCGGCTGCTGGCACTGGAGAACACCATCGCCGGCAAGGTGCTGCCGGCGGCCTACGTCGCCGAGGCCACCGCGCTGGCCCGCGCCCATGGCCTCGCCACCCATCTCGATGGCGCGCGACTCTGCAATGCAATGGTGGCAAGCGGGGTGGACGAGCGAGCGATCGTCGCCGGCTTCGACTCGGTCTCCCTCTGCCTGAGCAAAGGTCTGGGTGCGCCCGTGGGTAGCGTGCTGATGGGCAGCAAGCCGCTCATCGCACAGGCCAGACGCTGGCGCAAGGCGCTGGGGGGCGGCATGCGGCAGGCCGGCGTGCTGGCTGCGGCAGGGCTCTATGCGCTGGAGCATCACGTCGCCCGCCTCGCCGACGACCATGCCCTGGCACAGCATCTGGCGCAGGGCTTGCGGCACCTTGGCCTCGCCGTGGAGCCGGTGCAGACCAACATCGTCTTCGTGCAGATCCCGCCCGCGCGGGTGGCCCCCGTCGCCGCGGCGCTCCAGGCGCAGGGCGTGCTGGCCAGCATCGGCCCGCGCACCCGTCTGGTGACCCATCTGGACGTGCACCAAGAGGACATCGACCGGGTGCTGTCCCTGCTGGGCCATGCGATTCATCCCCCTCGGGGATGATCTTCCTCACGACGCCGGTGGTGACGGCGCAACAAGGCCACCCGTGCGGTGCTTCGCGCACGCCGCAAAAAGCCCGCGACCGGCGCGGGCTTCTCGGGCAGCCTGAATCCCTCAGGGTGTGCAGATGATCACGTCGTTCGGCCCGCTGCCCACCGAGGCAAGAACCCCAGTGGTCTTGAGGTCCGCATCCACCGCCAGGCTCAGCGTTCGCGAAGCCTCGCTGGTGATATCCGAGTACTGCACGGTGCCGGATTTGTTGCTGCCGAACAGGATGCTGTCGTCGATCGCGAAGATCTGGTCCGCCGCAAACGCCTGACTACCCAGCTGGCTCGATCCATCGCTGTTGACGGTGAAGGTCTGCGGCGCGGTCGTACTGCCCTGGCGGCAGCTCAGGGTCTCGCTGCGGGCCAGGGCGGCGACGGCCTGCGGGACGGTTTGCAGCGCCCGCGTCGTGGCGGCCGGCGCCGTGTTGCCGGTGTTGGCGAAGCAGCTCAGTGTCTGTCCGTAGGGCTCGCCCGGCACGTAGACGCTGTTGGGCACAAAACTGCCGTCGGCGCGCCAGCCCAGCAGCACATAGGCACTGTCCCGCGCCGCTGCCTCGATCTTGAGAGTGATGGAGGACGACAGCACGCCCTCGGTCTTGATGCGTCCGGGATGGCTGGCATCCACCAGCGGGGCGCCATTGAACACGCTGCTGCCGTCAGGCGCGATTGACAAGGCAAAGGTCTGCACCGGCTGGCCGAAGGTCGAGCACTTGAGCACGTAGTCCCCCGCGAACACGGTGTGGAGCGCCGCACCGAGAATGCCCTTGCCGGCCACCGTCGGTGGCGGGGTGGTGGGTGCCGGCGTGGCTGGCGTCCCCTTTTTCGACACCAGGGTGGCACCGCCCTCGCTGTCTCCCGTGAAACCCTGCGGCGTGATGGTGAGGTAGCCCACACCGGGCTCGTAGGTGATGTAGAGATCGAGGCTGCCGCCACTCGCCGCATAGAAGCGCAGGATGTCCTTCTCGGTCGCCGTGCCTGCATTCTCCTGGCTGTAATCGCTCAGCGTCTTCTGCGCATAGACGTAGGTCAGCGTCTTGGTCGCTGCACGGATCGATACCGTGCCGTCGGCCTTGATCTGCACCGTGTGCACGCTGCCCTTGGGGAACTCGGCTTCGCCTGCCGCGTAGGCATCGTCGACCAGCAGCTGGTAGTCGCCCGCCAAATTGGCAAGAAAGGCCGTGGCATTGGCCGAAGCCGGTGCCGTCAACGGGCCGGAGACCTCGCCGTTATCCGGCGGGGTTACGGTTGGCGCTGGCACCCCGGCGCCAGCGGTGTAGTTGCCGCGGGCGGCTTCGTAGGTGGTTCCGGCATCGGTCAGTGCCTGTCGGTATGCCTCCAGCAACTGGTCATACCCATCGCCGCTGGCACCGGCCACGATGGTGGCGGTGAAGGGGTCGAAGCTGCCGGTAGGCAGGGTGTAGCCAGCGTTGGCCAGCGCGGTGCGCAAGCTGCTGATCGCCGCCGCCAGGCCGCTGGCCACCTGCTGGCGCTGGGCGTCTGTGGCGCTGGCAAACCAGGCCTCCAGCGCAGTACCAACGGCACTGTTGACGGCCGCTGCCAGGGCGAGGTCGGCCACCGGTGTGAGGTTGGCCGCGCTGGCGGTACCGCTGGCCGCGCGGGCCATCGAATAGAAGGTGCCGGCTGGGGTGCCGCCAGACACCTTCACGGCGCAGGGCAGTGCCGCGGTCGGCACGCTGCTGGTCCAGCCGCCGTTGGTGGCCGTGGTGGTGCTGGCCGCGAGCCCCCCGCCGCAGCGCAGCAACACCGCACCGCCGCTGATCGCCGCGCCCACTGCCGCCACGCCACTGATGGTCGTCATCGCCACCGGCGCAGACGCGGGCGGCAGCAGCGCCGTGGTGCCCTGGTTGTCATTGCAGGCGGCGAGGCCGAGTACGGCGAGGGCCAGCGCACCGAAGCGGGCCGAGGTCTTGAGCTTGAAGATGGTCATGGGAATGTCCTCCGTGAACGTGCGGCTTGCGGGTTCTACTGGGCAGCACGCAGCGCCTGTGCAAAGGCGCTGGCACTGGTGGCGATGAGCTGGGTGACGTTCTGGCGATAGGCGTCTGCGCTTTCGGGCGCGGCATCGCTGCGCTGGGTCTTTTGACCGAAGCCGCCCAGCAGGCTGCCCATGGCATTCATCACGCCGTCGCTCCGCTGATCGGCGCTGCCGGTGGTGTCCTGCACGGTAAAGAGGTTCTTCTCCGCGACGTAGGGCTTGGCGAGATACAAGGCACCCGTGTGGCGCGGGCGCTTGCTGGTGGTAAAGGTGCGCATGCCGGCGTCGGTCACGAACTGCCACTCGGTGTCTTCGGCAAACAGCACATTGCCCATGGCGATGCCCGCGCGTGCCGTGCTGCCGCCCCAGAGCGCGTTGTTCCTGCTGGCCGATGGCAGGCCGAATCCGACCAGGTAGTGCACATGCAGCAGCGTCGCCCCCAGTGACTTCGCCAGCTCGCCCTCACGGCTGCCGCGGCCCTGGTTCTGCGAGTCGGTGCGCTGGCTGAAGTTGCCGCGCTGCGTGCTGGTGGAGAGAAAGGCCTTCATCCCCAAAGGTGCAAACACCCTGCTCACCATGGGCTTGTCCTTGACGAGGCTCGAATCGGCGAAGGTGTATGGCGAGGGCTCGCCGTATTTCTCGACCAGCGCCTGATAACCGGCATCGGCGTTCACGACAGCCTGATCGAGTACCTCGATACCCGCGGTCTGGAGCGCAGCCAGCGTGTCGGCATAGGCCTGCTCGGTGATGGCCTGAAAGTCGGCATCGCTCACGCCCTTCAGCTCCGTTGTCACCATCGCTGCAGCACCGCCCTGGCGGCCTTCGGCATGGATCTGCGTATAGAACTCCACGCCAAACTCGGCGATGGCGACCCTGGCGCTGCCCTTGAAGGCCGAGGCCTTGTCGTCGCCGATGCTGGGGCTGGCATCGGCAAGGGCCAGCATCGGCAGCAGCACGACGACGGCAGCGAGGTGGGCGAATTTCATGGTGGCGGCTCCGTGAGCTTGATGTGGTCGGCGCCGAAGTCGGCCCGCAGACACTAAGCAGCGCGAGCCCGTGCCGATATCACCAGAACAGGGGGTATGCCTTGACGACGATGTCCACCGCAGCCCAAGGTGGGGCATCAAAACCTTGGATGTGACCATGCAGTTTGGCTTGCTGTTGGAAGATCAAGCGCCGCTGGCGCGCTGGCTGATAGAGACGCTTCACGAGTGCTTCCCGGGCATCCGCGTCGAGCACGCCGCCACATTGGCAGCAGGTCTGCGTCTGGCGGCGGCGGAAGCCCCGCAGATCGCGCTGGTCGATCTCGGCCTGCCCGATGGCTCCGGTATCGATCTCATCCGCGATCTCGCCAGCCGCCACCCGGCCTGCCACATCGTCGTCACCACCATCTATGCCGACGATCAGCACCTCTTCCCCGCCCTGCGTGCGGGGGCACAGGGCTATCTCCTCAAGGACCAGCCGCGCGAAAAGATCGTGCAGGCCCTGCGTGGCATCACCGCGGGCGAACCGCCCCTCTCGGCCAGCATCGCCCGCCGCCTGCTGCGGGTGTTCGATACCGATGCCAGGAGCACCGAAGCCATCGGAAAAAAGCTCACGCCCCGCGAGCAGCAGACACTCTCGCTGATCGCACGCGGCTACAAGATCGCCGAGGTCGCGACCAGCATGGGCATCACCCACCACACCGCCCACGAGTTCATCAAGAGCGTCTATCGCAAGCTCAAGGTGACGAGCCGCGCCGAGGCCACGCTGGAGGCGACCCGGCTGGGGCTCGTCAACCCGCATCTGTGATGGGCTGACGACGGCATCGGGTCAACGCAAGCTGTCATCATCATCCGATGTTCTGGCTTGCCTACTTACCGACCCTGCTGCTGACACTGTGTGCCGCCTGGCAATGGCGACGGCAGCAAGCCTTGCAACGCGAGTTGCAGCAGTTGCGCGACACGCGGAGCCGCGCGATGGCCAGCGAGCGATTGCAGGCGGCCGCTGAAGAACGCCGTCGCCTGCTCGCCGACCTGCACGACGATATCGGCGCAAAGCTGCTCAACCTCGTGCATGTGCTCGAACGGCCCGAGCACGCCGACCTCGTGCGCTCGGTCGTGCAGGACTTTCGCGATGTGGTGAGCCGCAGCAACCAGGACGCCTGCACGCTGTTGCAGGCCCTGGGCCAGATCCGCCAAGAGACCGAGGCACGGCTCGAAGCTGCCGGCAGCCAGCTGGACTGGCAGCAGCACGCAGAAACACCCGACCCGGCGCTGGACGAGGCCCAGGTGCTGCACCTGTTCCGCATCGCCCGCGAGGCCGTGACCAATGCATTGCGACACGGCCAGGCCACGCGCATCCGCATGCGCGTGCAGGCGGTGGATGCGATGCTGGTTTTTGACGTGACGGACGATGGCCCTGGCCTGCCCACCACCGCCGAGACCGCGCAGGGCGGCGGGCGCGGCACGCTTGGCATGCGCCACCGCGCCGAGGCGCTGCACGGCACCATCGACTGGGCACCGGGCACGACCGGCGGTACCAAGGTGATCCTGCAATTCCCCCTGCCCGACCATGTCGGCTGAAGGCAAGGCGGTGCTGCCCAGCCGTATCGCCCACTACCGCATCCTGGGTTTGCTCGGCGAGGGCAGCAGCGGCTGCGTGTATCTCGCCGAAGAAACCGCCCCACTGCGCCGCGTTGCCCTCAAGGTGCTGCGCTCGGTAGGCCTGCCTGCCGAGGCGCAGCGCCGCTTCAGGCGCGAGGTCGAACTGCTGGGCGCACTCGAACACCCCGGCATCGCCCGTCTCTACGCCGCCGGCACCGCCGACGGCGATAGCGGCCCGGTGCCGTACCTGGCGATGGAGCTGGTCGAGGGCGACGACCTGTTGTGCCACGCCAACACCCACGCGCTGGACCTGCGTGCGCGCCTGCAACTGCTGGCGCAGGTGGCGCGCAGCGTGCACTTTGCCCACACGCAGGGTGTGATTCATCGCGACCTCAAGCCCGGCAACATCCTGGTGGATGCCAGCGGCCAGCCGAAAGTGCTGGACTTCGGCATTGCCCATGCCGCCCGCGCCGACCTCACGCAGATGACGGTAGCAGGCCAGGTGCTCGGCACCCTGCCCTACATGGCCCCGGAACAGATCGCAGGTCGCACGCAGAGCGATGCGCGCATCGACGTGTATGCACTCGGCGTGGTCGGCTACGAGCTGATCGCGGGGCAGCTGCCCTTTCCGGGGCTCTCCAGCGCCAGCGTCATCGAGGCCCTGGCCACCATCCAGCGCGGCACGCCGCCGCGTCTCTCCAGGCTCGCACCCGCTGCCGCCGGCGATGTGGAGACGATGCTCGGCAAGGCCATGGCGCGCGACCCCGCACAGCGCTACGCCTCGCTCGCCGAGTTCGCGGCCGATCTCGAACGCTGGCTGCTCAACCGGCCCATCGAGGCCCGACCACCAACGGCCGGCTATCTGCTCAGGCTCTTCGTGCGCCGCCACCGCGTGGCCTCTGCCGCCGCTGCCCTGGTGCTGCTCGCCATCCTCGTCGGTGCCGTGGTGTCGGCGCGCTACGCGGTGTCGGAATCGCAGGCCCGTCGCGAGGCCGAACAGCGCTCGGCGGAGCTCGACGCCGTCAACCGTTTCCTGCGCGACATGCTCACCGCGGCCGCACCCGAGAAGGCGCGCGGGCGCACGGTGTCGGTGCTCGACGCCATCGATGCCGCCCGTATCGCCCTCGATGCCGACCGCGCTCTGCCGCCCGGCGTGACCGTGCAACTGCGCACCACACTCGGCGACACGCTGACCAGCCTCGGCCAGGCCACGCCCGCCATCACGCAGCTGGAAGCCGCCATCGCTACCGCCGAGGCGCACCCCGAACAGGCCGGCGCCGCGCGCGGCCTGCGTATCTCGCTGGCCGCCGCCTACCAGTTGGCAGGCCGCTATGCCGATGCCGAGTTACAGTTGCAGCAAGCCCTCGATGGCCTGCAAACCACCACCCTCGCCGACGAGCGCCTGCGCGTGCAGGGTGTGGGCCGCCAGGCCGAGCTGCTGCTGGCGCGCGACCGCCAGGCTGAGGCGATCGCCCTGCTCGCGCCGCTGCAGGCCGAAGCCGCTGCGAGGCTGGGGACTGATGACCCGGATGCGCTCGAAACCCTGCGCCGGCTCGCTGTGGCGCGGTGGCAAAGCGGTGACTACGGCGGTGCTGATCGGCTGCAGCGCCAGTTGCTCGACCAGCGCGCGACGCGCCTGGGTCGCGACCATCCGCAAAGCCTGGATGCGCTCGAAGGCGTGGCGCTGATCCAGCGCGAGTGGGGTCGCTATCCGCAAGCCGAAGTGCTGTGGCGGGAGGCGCTGGCCGCGCGTCGACGCGTGATGGGTGCCGAGCACCTCACCACCCTGCTCACCGAGCAGGGGCTGGCCGCCACGCTGTGGGCTGCGGGCCGTTCGGCCGAGCCAGAAACCGAGCAGCTGGCGCGGCACTCGCTGGAGGGGCTGCGCGCGCAACTCGGCGAACAGGATTTCAACACCCGCACCGGCTACATGGTGCTCGCCATCATGCTGCGCGACCGGCAGCAGCCGGCCGACGCCGAGCCACTGATACGCAAGGTGCTACAAGGCCTGGACCAGCGCCGCCCGGCCGCCATCGACATCACGGGCCTGAACCATTACGGCCAGCTGCTCATGCAAATGCACCGGCCTGCCGACGCGCTGGCCACCTACGACCGGCTCCTGCAGCGTCTGCCGGAGGTGCTGGGCCCGGAACATCCCTCCAATGCGATCTACCACTGCAACCGCGCCGACGCCTTGCTCAAACTCGGCCGCGTGGGCGAGGCACGAGACGAGCTGATCCCGGCGCTGGCGCAACTCAAGGCCAACCTGGCACCCGAGCATCCGCGCATCAAGACCTGCACCGAGCGGCTGGCGGCCGCTCAGCAGGCGCTGGGTCTGGCGGCTGCGGATTGAATCGAAGGCCGTCCCGGATCAGTTTTTCAGCAGCTGCTGAAAACCAGGGCTGCTGCGCAGCGCGTCGAGCTTGGGGTCCACGCGAAGCCATCCCCTGGGATAATCGCTGGGCAGGGCCAGCATCTGCCGCAGGGTCACGATCGCGGCGTCGCGCTGGCCGCTCAGGGCCTGGATGGCCGCGAGATCAAACAGGTAGTTCACGCCGGCCAGCGCGTCCTTGCTGATGGGGGTGAGCGCGGCCCCGCGTTGGGCCGCTGCCACCGCCTCGGCACCCTGGCCGAGGCAGGCCAGCGCATAGCCGCGCTGCATGTGGGAGGCACTCTCCTGCGGCTGCTGGCGCAACGCTGCATCCACCTGCCGCAGCGCCTCTTCGCAAGCCGGCTGCGCGCGGATGGAATCGCCCTGGAGATGGTGGATGAGGCCGATGCGCAGCGCCTTGGGTTGCAGCGCCTCGCCGTAGGCGAAGGTGACCCAGCGATCTGGCAGCGCTTGCAGTACCGCCATCGCGGCATCGAACTCGCGCAGCAGATAGTGGGCGTCGGCGCGTTCCAGCGCGTAGCGGCGCCAGGCCTCCGTGCCGGGCTTGAGGGCGTCGAGAAACGCCCGCAGGGGTGCGAGGTCGCCCGACTTCGCCACCGAATCGGTGGCCAGCCACCACCGGCGATAGGCCGGGTCATCCACCAGTGTCATCAGGTGATCCACTGCCGCCTCCTGCTCGGGCCAGCGGTTGAGCTCGCCATAGGCGATGGCCAATTGCTCCCACCAGTTGGTGGATCGCGGATCGAGCCCCACCGCCTGACGGAATCCGGCGACGGCTTCATCCCAGCGCCCCTGCCGGCGGGCGATGAGGGCGAGATAACCGTGCACATCCGCGTGGCTGGGCAGCAGCGCGCGGGCGGCTTCGAGTGCAGCGCGGGCGGCGCTGTAGTCCTTGCGACCCCAATAGTGATAAAGCCCCATTGCGATGTGCGCCTCGGCCAGATCGGGGTCGAGGCGAAGGGCCAGTTCGGCGGCCTCGCGGGCTTCGGCCATCTGCGCCGCCTCGTGGTCGCCGTAGTAGTAGCGGCGCATCTGCACACGGCCGATGCCGGCTGCGGCCAGTGCAAAAGCCGGGTCTTCGGCCAGCGCCTGCCGGTAGAGGGCCAGCACTGCCGGCCACAGGGTCTTGATGTCGTCGGGCTGGGGCGAGTCTTCGCCGCGCCGCTCCAGACTGCTGGCCTGCAGATACAGGTCGTGGGCCTTGGGGCTGTGCGTCGGGGCATGTGCCACGGCCTTCTGCTCGGCGGGCAGCAGACGGGCCTGCAGCGCGGCAGCCACGCCTCTCGCAACGTCGCTTTGCACTGCAAACAGGTCACTCAGCTCGCGGTCGTAGCTCTCGGCCCACAGGTGCGCGTCGCTATGGGTATCGATGAGCTGGACGTTGATGCGTACTCGATTGCCCAGGCGCTGCACGCTGCCTTCCAGCAAGGCGGTCACGCCCAGTGCGCGGCCGATGTCCGACACCTTCAGGGTCGTGCCCCTGAACTGCTCGGTGGACGTGCGGGAGATGACTTTCAGCGCCCCGATCTTGGCAAGAGCGGTGAGGATTTCATCCTGCATGCCGTCGGCGAAGTAGCCATTGCCCTTGTCCTCACTCATGTTGGCAAAGGGCAGCACGGCGACCGATTTGTCGGTCGCTGGCCTCGGGCTGGCCACCGCAGGGACGGCATCTGCCGCGACTGGTTGTGACGCCCGCCAGCCACCCCAGCCGATCAGCAGCGCGCCGGCCAGGACAGCCAGGGCCAGCCCATGGGTGGCCATCTTCGGCAGGGCGTTGCGCACGGGGAAACCAGCGATGGCGTGCGCGGGATCGGTGATCTCGACGCGCAGCAGGTCGGCTGCATCCAGCACGAAGACCTCCATCGGCGTCTCGATGTTTTTCAGCACCGGCGTGCCGAGCGAGCGCAGCGGCAGCGCGATGCGCTGGCGCACCAGGCTCAGCGCCGGGCTCGACAGGGCGAGACCACCCTCCGGCGAGAGCGGCAGCAACCGGGCAGCGGTGTTGACGCCATCGCCAAACAGATCGCCACCATGATGCTCGACATCACCCAGATGCACCGCAGCGCGCAGCACGATTGGCAGCGCCGTGGAGCGCTCGCGCGCCAGTTGCTGCTGGATGGCAATCACCGCCTCCACCGCCGACAGCGTGCTGTCGAATTGCAGCAGGAAACTGTCACCGGCCGTCGACACCTCGCGGCCGCCATAAGCCGGGATGAGGCGCCGCACCACCGCGCGCTGGCGCGCGAGCAAGCGCTCGCCGAGCCGCTCATCGCGATGAACGACGGCGCTGTAGCCAACCACATCCGTGAAGACGATCGCCGTCAGGCGTCTGCTGGGTTTTTTCATGTGGCCCCCGCCAGTGCTTTGTTTTCCCCAAGCGCTTGATGAGAATGCTAGCGCACCGGGTACGGCGTCGGCGGCAGGCGACGGTTCGATGTTTTCGCTGCCGCCGCCGAGGCGATAATGGGGATATGACCAACACCACTCTCCACAGCGGCGCTATCGAAGCCAATTTCGACGGCCTTGTCGGCCCCACACACAACTACGCGGGACTCGCCCACGGCAATGTGGCTTCGGCCCGAAACGCAGCGCTGCCCAGCAACCCGCGTGAAGCGGCGCTGCAGGGGCTCGGCAAGATGCGCGCGCTCTCGGCACTCGGCCTGGCGCAGGGGGTGCTGCCGCCGCAGGAGCGGCCGCACATCCCCACACTGAAAGCGCTCGGGTTTACCGGCAAGGATCCCGAAGTGCTGGCCAAGGCCGCGCGCGAGGCCCCCGGCCTGCTGGCGGCCGTGAGCAGTGCCAGCAGCATGTGGACCGCCAATGCCGCCACCGTGTCACCGAGTGCAGACTGCGCAGACGGCAAGCTGCACTTCACACCCGCCAACCTGGCCAGCCATCTGCACCGCTCGCTGGAGCCCGCGACGACGGCGCGCGCGCTGGCTGCCACCTTTGCCGACGCACAGCACTTTGCGCACCACGCGCCGCTGCCCGCCACCCCCGCCATGGGTGACGAGGGCGCAGCCAACCACACCCGCCTGTGCACCGAGTACGGCGCGGCGGGCGTGGAGCTGTTCATCTACGGCCAGGGCAGCGATGCCGAGCCCAAGCCGCAGAAATACCCCGCCCGGCAAACCCGCGCCGCTTGCGAGGCCGTGGCCCGTCTGCACGGCCTGCAGGCCGCCCGCACCGTGCACCACCAACAGGCCCCGGCGGTGATCGACGCCGGCGTGTTTCACAACGATGTGATTGCCGTGGGCAACCGCGAGCTGCTGTTTTTTCACGAGCAGGCCTTTGTCGATGCCCCGGCCCTGCAACGCCGCGTGCAGGCCACCCTGCCGGGTGCCTGCTTTGTGCAGGTGCCCGAGCGCGACGTGAGCGTGGCCGATGCCGTGTCGAGCTATCTCTTCAACTCCCAACTGATCTGCGTACCCGGCACCCTTGGCCACACGCTGGTGGTGGCGCAGGAGTGTGCCGAGAACCCAAAAGTGTGGGCATGCATCCAGCGCCTCATCGCTGAGCCCAGCTGCCCCATCAACGCGGTGCAGGTGTTCGACCTCAGGCAAAGCATGCACAACGGCGGCGGCCCCGCCTGCCTGCGCCTGCGCATCGTGCTCACACCAGCCGAGCGTGCAGCCGTGAATACCCAGAGCTGGATCACGGCAGAAAAAGCCGACGCGCTGGAAACCTGGGTAAAAGCCCACTACCGCGACCGCCTGGTGTTCGCCGACCTCGCCGACCCCGCCCTGCTGGATGAAAGCCGCACCGCGCTCGACCGACTGACGCAGCTCCTGGGCCTGGGGTCGATTTACGATTTTCAGCGGTAGGGGCTTGGTGATGGCTGGGCTGAGTGGATTGGGGCCGCCGTGAACGTGCCCGTAGCGGTCGCGCATCGAGCTGACTTGACTGGCTCCATATGGGTTCTTTCTCCAACCACACTGGCATCAACCGGAATCTTCGTTGACCTTGAAGCCTTCGGTGTGTTTCGATTGTTCAGCGGGAAACATCGCTAAGTATCCAGCGTCAGGGAAGGCGCGACCGCTCTCACTCCTCATAAACCAAGGGAAACACATGAAGCATGTTGTCACTCTGGCCGTCGCCGCTGCGATGGCTCTTTCTGGTTGCGCCACGATCCTCAACGATGAGACGCAAAACATTAATGTCTCCTCATCAAACGGCAAGCCCATCAAGGGTACGATCGACGGCGTCCCTTTCACGGGTCCTGGCATCGTCACGGTAAAGCGCGAGAACAAGGATAAGGTCGTCGTAACGGAGACCACTGGTTGTGCAAACCAGACCACGATGGCAAAGAGCGTCGACTCCAAGTTCTTCGTGAATATCATTAGCGGCGGCGTTTTTGGTTCGACCACCGATTACAGCACCGAAGAAATGTGGAAGTACGACAACAACGTGGTGGTGGCCTGCCAGTAAAGTCGGCTTCTCGATGGTGCGTCAAATTGCTGTAGAGAAAAAAGGGGACGTCCATGACGTTCCCTTTTTCTTTTGCTTTTTCACTGTACTGATTTGCTTCTGGGTGTCGCCCTCTGCCATCGCCAATCCCGCTGGGCTGGTCGTCGCCCCATCTGATGTCTCGCGACTTGCTGCGCATCCGGTTTGGCGTGCTCTGTTACATCAACTCGGTGATCAAACGCTCATCGAGGACGAAAGCTTCATTCTTAGCCGTCGGCACTACAGTGCAGAGGCGGAACTCGAAGCCACGCTGAAGCTGTTCCTAGTGGCAGATGAGGCATCCGCGCGCAGTGCAGTCTGTCGCTATCCCGCTCGGTATTTCTGGCTGACAACGCAGATCAATCTGCCAAACAAAATCAACCCCCAGGTTGAGTGTCCAGGCATTACTGAATTCTTTTCGAAAGCACCCGCCGATGAGATGGCGGTGATTTTCGCTTCAGAGAATCTCACGAGTCCGTCAAGCATGATGGGCCACGTCTTGTTACGGCTTTCCGGCACCAACGATAGGTCAGAAGTCTCGCGTCACGCTATTTCATTTTTCACCCAAGTGCGCGGATTCAATGTCCCGTACATCCTTTGGGAGAGTCTGGTTACGGGTAAGCCTGGCTATTACACCTTGTCGCCTTACGCTCAGAAGGAGGCGTTTTACCGGCAACGTGAGCAACGAAATGTCTGGGAGTACGTCTTGGATCTGTCGGATGACCAGCGCCTGCTGATCCAACTCCACCTCTGGGAGCTGCGGTCGGCGAAGCTCACTTACTATTTTCACCGGTATAACTGCGCGACCCTAACCCGATTTTTGCTGGCTTTGGCGGATCCGAAGATGCTGGAGGACCGCGGTCTGTGGACCACGCCGCTTGATCTGGTAAGAACCCTCCAGAAAAGCAGCCTCGTAGGCTCTATCGATGCGTTACCTTCTGATCGCTGGCTAGTGGAAGGGCTGTCCCGCCAGCTGAGCGCAAAGGACGTGAATGATGTGAAACGCGCTGTTGCTCTAGGCCAGCTCCCTGCCCGGGCGATTGATGAAACTTCAGATCGCGCGTATCTGCTCCTCGAATTCTCTCGTGCTTGGGCCGGGTTCCTCATCGAAAAAGAACCTACCCACGCCTTTGAAGAGCAGGCGTTCGAGAAGTCGGTTGCGCTCCGGGACGAGCGATATCCAGATCAGCGACTCGATCTCAGCCGTTACAAAAATCCAGTACTCCGGCCGCAGGACAGCCAAGCTGAGTTGGGGTGGCGGTCACAGAGGGGGCAGGACGTGCTGACTCTCGGTTTCCTCGCTGCCTCGCATCGCCTCGAAGATAGTAGCCAGCAATCATTTAGCGAATCGGCGCTGCAACTTGGCGATGTTCGGGTCGAGTTTTTGGCGCAAACGCTTAAACCACGCCTGCATGAGCTTCAGATTTACTCGATGACCTCACTGGCACCGGCAAACGCCGCCACGGGTGGCTTTACAGGGCGTATCCGTCTTGGTGCGGAGAGGCACTATCGCTCCGATCTTTCTGACCAACTGGCGGCCAACCTGAGCGGCGCCTATGGCGTCACGCTCGGCCTTGGACCGCATGTGATTACCTATGGACTCGCTGGCGTCGGTCTCGGCTATGCCGAAGGTGGCGCTTACGTTTACGGAGAACCAGAGATTGGCGTGATTGCTGAGCAGCGGCGGGGAATGAAAGCGCTGTTCAGTGCACGGCTTTTGATCAACCAACTTGATCAAGCTGATCCTGTGACGGCGCTGCAATTCGTTCAAACTAAGACTTTGGGCGACTCGCTGCTCCTTCAGGGTGGGTATCAGTATTTCCGTACTGCGGCGGCAGAAGAGCATCGAATTGAACTCACGCTCAAACGTTACTTTTGAGACCGGGTGCAATCGAGATCACGACAGACCATCACTCCGCGTCCATACCGCTCGATGCAGGTGACCAACGGGCACGCAGGTTACCTGCCCAAGCCCATCCCACACCTACAAAAAAGCCCCAGCCAAAACCAGGGCATTGCCCACCCCGTTGACTCTCAAGAGCCCGACAACGCCTTGGCGACTTCAGCATTAAAGCCGGTGATGCCACGCAGCGCGCCGGCGGTGTAGGCGGCGGGGTCGATGGTGAAGGTGTAGTTGGCGGAGTTGCCGGTGACGCTACCGCCGCCGAACAGCGACAGGGTTTTGCTCAGCGCGTTGGCGGTGCCAGATGTGGTGTCTTCCTTGCTGAGCGTGCCGGCGATTTCGGTGAGGTTGATCACGGGCTCTTTGGTGACCACGCCGGGGGCGTTGCCGCCGCCCATCCGCACCTTGGGTGCGCCCATCCATGGCGAGCTGGCGGCTTGCAGGTTCATGCCGGGTGCGACGGTGGTGGAGGCCTCGATGCGGTTGAAGCCACTGCCCGTTTCGCCCCAGGCCTGCGGTGCGTTGATGGTGTAGGTAGGGATGACCACGGCGGCATCGGTGAACTTGGGCTTGCCGTATTTGATGAACTCGGCAAATACGCCGGTAAAGCCGATCTTGAAGGCCATTTCGTCGCTGGGGGCGGCCACCACATAGGTGTCGCGTGCGCCCACGGCCGTTTCGGTGGGCAGGCCCCAGTCGGCGTTGCCGGTGTTGCGCGCGGCCGAGGCCACGAAGTCGCGGCCCTTGATGTCGTCGTAGGTGAGCACGGTGTAGCCCGCGCCGCGCAGCTTGGCCACAAAGTCGTCATAGGCCTGCTTGGCCAGCGCCTGGGCAAAGGCCTTGTCGATGCCCGCCACCTTGTAGTTGGCCTTGGACTTGACCGAGTTGGTGCTGCCACCCCCCAGCGCAGACAGGGCGCTGCCCTGCTTGGCCACAAACACGCTGCCGTCCACCAGCAGCTTGACGTAGGCGGTGGGCACGACGACGACCTTGCCGTAGCTGGCCATGTCTTCGACATAGCCCACGTTCACGGCCATCGACAGCGGGGCAGCAACAGCGGGCGCGGCGGCGTTGAGGCTCCCGGCGGCCTCCACCGCCGTGTCTTGCGCCAGGGCGGGCAATGCGGCCATCGCGAGGGCAGCCGCAAGAATGGATGGTTTGATGGTGATTCGAAGCTGGCTCATGAACGCTCTCCCAGGGTGGTGAGCGCACCTTAGGTGGCACCAGCAGGGCGGCGGTATCACCTGATCAGGTGAGGGTCGTCTGGAAGATTGGCGCCCGCAAAACCACCTTGGTGCCGCCGAGCGTGCCGGCATCCCAGCGGACGTCACCGCTCAGCCCCGCCGCTCGTTCGCGCATGGTGGCGGTGCCGCGTCCCTCGCCGATCTGTGCCGGGCAATACTGGCCGTCGTCGGTGATCTCCAGCATCAGCTCGGCCCCAGCGCGAAACGCCCGCACCCGCAGCCAGCGCGCCTGCCCATGCCGCAGGGCATTGCTGAGGGCCTCGCGGCTGATGCGGATGAGGTGCAGGGTCTGGGCCTGATCGAGCACGGCATCCGGCAGGGTGCTGTCCTGCTCCCACAGCAGCTCCGCACCGGCGGCGCTGAGCCGCTGGCGGGCCTCGGCCTCGATCTCGCCCAACAGCTGTAACAGCGGTGCGGGCGGGCGGCGCGAGCGCGACACCACATCGCGCACATCCTGCAGCACGGCCCGGGCGAGATCGGCCTGCGCCGGGCTTTCGGCGCGGTGGATGAGTTGCAGCAACTTGGCGCCGATGTCGTCGTGCAGGTCCTTGTAGATGCGCTCCCGCTCCTCGGCCACCGGGTCGGCCTGCGCTGTGGCGGGCGGTGGTACGGGCTGGCGGTGACGCATCCCCAGCGCAAAGCCCAGGGGCAGCGCCACGGCCAGTGCCAGCAGCGCGAGCAGCATCAGCGACCGCCCACGCGGAGCCAGCGCGCCTCGGCGCTGCGGGTCTTGGGATGTGCCGCACCGAGCTGGCTGCGCAGCACCGGCAGGCTCAGGGCCAGCAAGGCGCGGGCGGCGGCGGGCTGCTGGGCGGCTTCGTGCACCTCGGCGGCATTGGCGCGGTAGATGGCGAGATAGGTGTGGGAGTCGCCCAGTTGCGCCTGCACCTCCGGCAGCAGCGCCTCATAAAGACGGGCCGCCTCGGCCTGCCGGCCCTGCCGCAGCAGCAGCATGGCGAGGTTGCTGCGGCTGGTGAATGCCTCGGAATGCTGGCGGTTGTCGGGGTGCGTCCAGAGGCTGACCAGGCGCCGGTAAACCGCTTCGGCCTCGCTCAGGCGACCCAGGTCTTCCAAGGCATAGGCTTCGCCGTTCAGTGCCGCCAGCGTGCGCGGATGCTGGGGCGACAGCACCCGGGCAAAGCCTGCGGCGGCGGTTTGAAAATGCCCCAGCGCCTCGGCGGGTTGCGGGATGGCCGCGAGATCGTTGCCGAGTTGCAGGTGCGTCGTGAGCGTGGCCGCGTGCTCGCGACCCAACACCCGTTGCTGGTCGATCAGCAAAGCCTCATTGACTTTTCGGCTCTCGGGGTAGCGGCCCAGCTGGAACAGCACCACCGCGAGGTTGGAGCGAGCTGCGAGGGTGTCCGGGTGGTCGGCACCATCACGTTCAACGCGGCGGGCCACCAACTGTTCGCCCACCACCAGCGCGGCCGGATACTCGCCGCGCTGCATCAGGGTGTTGGAGAGGTCGTACAGCACCAGTAGCGTGGCGGCATCGCGAGGACCAAAGCGGGCTTCGGCCCGCATCTGGGTCGCACGCAACAGGGCCTCGGCCTCGGCTGGCTGGCCGCTGTCTACCATCCAGCGGGCCCGCATGCGGTCCAGCGTCACTTGAAGGCGCTGGCTGTTGGCGTTGGCGGGCAGTGCGGCGAGCGCCGTGGCGGCGGCATCGAGCGCGCCCGGCACGGGGGCGAGATGGCTGAGCTCGATCCACAGCTGCGCTTGCGCGAGGTGTAGCGAGGCGCGGGTTTGGGGGTCGTCGTCCGGTACCCGCTGGAGTGCCTCTTTGATGAGCGCGCTGGCAGCCTGCGGATCGCCCAGGCCACCCAGCACACCCGCCAGCGTCTGCCGTAGCGACAGCTCCACGCTCGGTGGCAGGCGGCTGACGGCCAGCTCGCGAAGCGCCCCATCCACCGCCTCGCGCACGGTGATGTTTCGGCCGCGGGCCTGCTCGGGATCGGCAGCGGTGAGCATGCGTTCGAGAAACTGGTTGATGGCCTCGCGCTCCTGCAAGCGCAGCTCGGCCTCGCGGCGGGCGCTGGCCTCGGCCAGGCCGAAACGCAGCGAGATCAGGGCCCCCAGCATCAGCGCGGCCAGCGCCAGTCCCATGCCGGCAGCGAGTGCCCGGTGCCGGCGAATGAACAGACCCACCACGTAGCTGGCCGTCGGGCGGCGTGCTTCGATGGGGCGGTGGTCGAGGTAGCGGACCAGATCCTGAGCCAGCTCCGCCGCCGAACCGTAGCGCGCCTGCCGCTCGTGGGCGATGGCCTTCATGACGATGGTTTCGAGATCGCCCGCCAGACCGGCGCGGTGGCGCGAGAGCGGCAGCGCCGATTTTTCCTGCCGATCCTTCAGCGCCTGCATCAGCGAAGTGCCGGTGCCGCCGGGAAATGGCAGCGCGCCGGTGAGCAGCAGATAGGCCATCACCCCCAGCGCAAAGACATCGCTGCGCGGATCGGCCGCGGCCGAGTCGCCACTGAGCTGCTCCCAGCTCATGTAGGGCAGCGTGCCCAGCACCTCGCCAAGGCGGGTGATCTGGGTGTGGTCGTGTTCGCTCATCATCTGGGCGATGCCGAAATCCAGCACCTTGGGCTGGCCGCTGTCGTCCACCAGGATGTTGCCGGGCTTGAGGTCGCGATGCACCACGCCGCGCGTGTGGGCGTAGTGCACGGCCTCTGCCACGGCAATGAGCAGGCGCAGCCGGGCGGGCACATCGAGCCGATGCTGGTTGGCGTAGCCCAGCAGGTCCTGCCCGCGGACGTATTCGAGCGCGAAATACAGCAGCGGCCCACTGTCGGTGGCGGCCTCCCCGGCGGCATAGAGACGGGCGATACCGGGGTGCTCCAGCCCGCCGAGCAGCACGATCTCGCGGCGGAATCGCGCCTGAAACGGTGCGGCGGCGGCCCCGGCGCCGCAC
>Ga0255091_1000354_pt1 | contig 18643 bp, 24 predicted proteins | sample Colum_Yuk_RepB_8_2_FD_188439 | JGI IMG/M metagenome (GOLD analysis project Ga0255091, IMG submission 188439) | Freshwater microbial communities from Columbia River, Oregon, United States - Colum_Yuk_RepB_8d | ecosystem: Environmental > Aquatic > Freshwater > River | place: USA: Oregon... | reverse complement strand
GACCGCGACAAGCCGGGCTGGGAGTACGCCCTCCGCGCCGCCGATGCAGTGCTCGCCGCGGGTGCCACGTCCTGCGCGGTGCTCATGCCACCGTCCGACAAGTCCGAAGGCTGGGACGCGGCCGATGCCTTGATCGAAGGTTTCGACGTGGCTGCATTTCTGGACGCGGGCGAGCGCGTGGTGATGCAGCCAGAGGCGAATCTGACCGAGCCGCCGCAGGATGGCGAACGCGCTGTCTGGGCCAGCGAGGATTTCCTGGCCCTCGCCTTCACCCGGCTCTACGGCTACGACTGGCGGTTCGTGTCGCTGTGGGGAAAGTGGCTGGTTTGGACGGGACAACGGTGGCATTCCGAAGCGACGCTGTTCGCTTTGCATCTTATCCGCCACGTCTGCCGCGAGGCCTCGCACAAGGCGGATTCGCCGCGCCTCGCCGGCAAGCTCGCCAGCAGCGCCACCGTTGCAGGTGTCGAGCGCATGGCTCGCACGGATCGGCGCCACGCGGCAACTGCTGAGGAATGGGACGCCGACCCGTGGCTACTCAACACGCCAGGTGGCGTCGTAGACCTGCGCAGTGGCCGCATGCGCGAGCACAGCCGCGACGACCGCATGACCAAGATCATGACGGCTACCCCGCGCGGGCACTGCCCGACCTGGAAGGCCTTCATTGCGCAGGTCACCGGCGGTGACGTCGAGCGCCAAGCCTATCTGCAGCGCATGGCGGGCTACTGCCTGACCGGCTGCACCCACGAGCACGCGCTTTTCTTTCTCTTCGGCACTGGTGCCAACGGCAAGTCAGTGTTTATCAACACGCTGTCGGCGCTGATGGGTGACTACGCCGCGAACGCGCCGATGGACACGTTCATGGAAACACGCTCGGATCGCCACCCTACCGATCTCGCCGGCTTGCGCGGCGCACGCCTAGTGTCGTCCATCGAAACTGAGCAGGGTCGGCGTTGGGCTGAATCCAAGATCAAGGCCCTAACCGGTGGCGACAAGATCTCCGCGCGCTTCATGCGCCAGGATTTCTTCGACTTCATCCCACAGTTCAAGCTGCTGATCGCCGGCAATCACAAGCCCGCCATCCGTAATCTGGACGAGGCGATGCGGCGGCGCCTGCACCTGATTCCATTCACGGTGACGATCCCGCCCGAACAGCGCGACAAAGCCCTGTCGCAGAAGCTGCTGGCGGAGCGCGACGGCATCCTCGCCTGGATGGTTGATGGCTGTCTGGCCTGGCAGCGCGAGGGCCTGCGTCCGCCCAAATCCGTTCTCGAAGCCACCGACGAGTATTTCGAATCCGAGGACGCGCTCGGTCACTGGATGGAAGCGCGCTGCCAGCTGCATGTCTCGGCCAAGGCACTGATCTCCGATCTCTACGCCGACTGGCGCGACTGGGCGGAGCGTGCTGGCGAATACGTCGGCTCCGTTCGTCGTTTCACTGAATCGCTCGAGGCCCGGCGCTTCCAGCGGTATCGCGCGACCGGCGGCGCCCGCGGCTTTCTCGGCCTGAATCTGCAGCCGCGCGACGCTGGTTCCCGCTACCCCTACGCGGAGGATTGACCCATGCCGACTCCCGATTCCAACACCGGAGTGACTGAAGTGACCCCGAACATCGTTAACTCCCTACACCTGTACGCGCGCGCACGCGTAGAGGACTTACGACATCCGGTGTCACTTCTGTCACTCGACCTCGGAACCACCACCGGGTGGGCGGTTCTGCACCGGGACAGGACCATTACCAGCGGCTCGGAATCGTTCAAGCCTGGGCGGTTCGAGGGTGGCGGCATGCGGTTCCTGCGGTTCAAGCGCTGGCTCACCGAGATCAAGAACGCGGTCGACGGCATCGACGCCGTGTACTTCGAAGAGGTACGTCGGCATGCGGGCGTGGATGCTGCCCATGCCTATGGCGGTTTCATGGCCCACCTCACCGCCTGGTGCGAGCACCATCAGATTCCCTACCAAGGCGTGCCGGTCGGGACCATCAAGCGGCATGTCACCGGCAAGGGCAACGCCGACAAGGCGGCGATGGTCGAGGCAATCACTGCCAGGGGTCACTCACCCGTCGACGACAACGAGGCCGACGCCATCGCCCTACTCCTGTGGGCCATCGCCAACCACACCGGGGAGGGCTGCGTATGACGACCTGGACCGTGGATGCCGTCGAGGAGCGGTTTCGTGAGGCTGCTGAGACAGCGCGCAGGCTCCCTCCTGTTCGGGTTCAAGGTTACTTCAATCTCTGGCCACCGATGGTGCAGAGCTATCCGCGCGAGAGCTCGGGACACCTGCCACCCCTTCCTGCAGCAATCGATCGCATGGAAGAGACGATGCGCTGGGTGCTGTGGCTGACCGTGCCGCAGCGCAAGCTGGTTTGGATGCGCGCCAAGGACTACGACTGGCGTGACATCCGCCGCCGCGTAGGCTGCGATCGCACAACCGCCTGGCGGCACTGGAAGAAGGCTCTGCTGATCGTCACCGAGCAATTGAACAACGGGCCTCGCAAGACGAATGCCCGCCAATCCGAACCGCGCTACGCTTCATCCACTGCATAGGAGGGATACTCATGACTACTCGCACTACGCACCGCAGCAAGACCGGCACGAAGCTCTATGCCGTCCGCAACGCCGACGGCACGTTCAAGGACATTCAGACCTACAAGCGCGCTCACGGACAGGATGTGAAGCGCAGCAGCAAGGCTGAGCGGGCCAAGAAGACAACCTGATTAGCTCATGCCCGCGAGGTTGCACGGGCGCCGTTGATACAAGTCGCTACACGTTGTGCGGTGGCAGTCTCGATTGAACGTTTCTGATCGCTTTCCGCCATATCGAAGCCTGCAACATTTCAGGCGGTTCGCGTAGCATTCTTCATCAGACTCGCGGTCGGTGTGCGTAATGCACCAAGCGATGCCGAGCCCCTCGAAGCAGTGGGCTAATCAGTGGGCTTCCAGCGGGTAACTCCAGATTTCTGGGTCCTTCCTGGCGAAAAATCCATACGGGGGGCGACAGCGCGGCATTTCGATAGCGACAGGCCCGCGCACTGGGTTCGCATCCGGTTCGCACCCGCTGCCGCAAACTGACGTACCCCGACTCCAAGCCCGCGCCCTGTCGCGGGTTTTTTGTTTTCAACCCCTTGCCCCCGCACATCAACCCAGGTGCGCACCGGTTCGCAGCCGGTGCGCAGTGACGACGCCTGACCGACACCTATGTCCACATCAACCCAGAGCCGTATGACGCGCCTGTTTCACAAGGTGCTGTTGCGCCACGCCGACGCCGTGGCCTGCCCCGCCGGGCAGCTGATGGCCGCGGTGATCACGAAGGCGTTTCAGGATGCCCTCGGCGGAAACCGAGATGCGCAGCGCTTCTTCCGGGATGGGCGCATGGATCTGTTTGCCGGACTAATCGGGGCTGAACCGGATTCTGTGTGCGACATGGTGCGGCGCGGTCTCAGGGGGAAGGGCCACCGCTCACCCGTGGCGGCACTGACCATATGAGTTCCGCTATGACCGACCTGCACATCACGATGCAGCCCGTCGAATCGCTGATTCCGTACATTCGCAACGCGCGCACCCACTCCGAGGATCAGGTGGCGCAGATTGCGGCGTCCATCGCGGAGTTCGGGTGGACCAACCCGATCCTCACCGACGGCGCGAACGGCATCATTGCCGGGCACGGCCGCCTGCTCGCCGCCCGCAAGCTCGGGCTGGACCGGGTGCCGGTGATCGAACTGTCGCACCTGAGCTCGCTGCAGAGGCGCGCCTACATCCTGGCCGACAACCGCATCGCGGAAAGCGCGGGGTGGGACGAGGCACTTCTGAAGGTCGAACTGGCTGAACTGAAGCTCGGCGACTTCGACCTGGCGCTGACCGGCTTCGACGCCGATGAACTCGACCGGCTGCTGGATGGCGAGTCCGGCAATGATGGCCTGGGCGACGAGGACGCAGTGCCGGAGACTCCGGCGAAACCGATCTCGAAGCCGGGCGATGTCTGGGTGCTGGGCGATCATCGCCTGCTGTGCGGTGACGCCACCGACCCCGATTGCTACCAATCCCTGCTAGCTGATGAGCTGGCGGACATGGTGTTCACCGACCCTCCGTACAACGTCGACTACGCCAACACGTCCAAAGACAAGCAGCGCGGCACGCACCGCCCCATCCTCAACGACAATCTCGGCGCAGGCTTCGGTGGATTCCTCCAGGCGGCCTGCGCGCAGATGCTGGCGGTCACCAAGGGCGCGCTCTACATCGCCATGTCGTCGTCCGAACTCGACACGCTGCAGTCCGCGTTCCGGTCGGCTGGCGGCAAGTGGAGCACGTTCATCATCTGGGCTAAGAACACCTTCACGCTTGGCCGCGCCGACTACCAGCGCCAGTACGAGCCGATGCTCTACGGCTGGCGCGATGGTAACGACCGCTATTGGTGCGGGGCCCGCGACCAGGGCGACGTGTGGTTTGTGAAGAAGCCGGTCAAGAACGACCTGCACCCCACCATGAAGCCGGTTGAGCTGGTCGAACGCGCGGTGCGCAACAGCAGCAAGTCGCGCGACATCGTGCTGGATCCCTTCGGGGGATCCGGCACCACGCTGATCGCCTGCGAAAAGTCCGGGCGCCGCGCCCGGCTGATGGAACTGGATCCTCAGTACGCCGACGTGATCGTCCGACGCTGGGAAGAATTCACCGGGAAGAAAGCAACCCGCTACGAAGGCGGGTTGAAGGGTGACGCGGACGAGGATCAGGCCGTGGCCGAGGCCAGCTTGTAGACGCGGCTTTTCTCCGATTTCTCGGAAATGATCGGCTGAGTCTTGCCGATGATGCTGAGCGTGCCGCGCACGCTGTGCGCCTGCCACCCGGTCGCATCCATCAGCTCGGTCAGCGTGGTGCCCTCGGGCTTACCCAGCAGACCAAGAATCGCCGCCTGCTTGCTGCCCTCGCGAGCACTCCGCGGCTTGGCGTCCTTGGCCACCCTGGGCGCGCGGCGCGCGACCACTGTCGCCGGTTGCGGCCGGGCGCGCCCCACCGCCGCGTAGCCCGCGTCAGTGAGCACCCATGCATCGGCCTGCCGCACCGCGAGTTTGCGGTTGGACAGGCCTTCGATGACCTTCTGGCGGGCGCCGCCCTTGAGCGAAGCAGGCAGCGGTTCGATGTTGCCGTCCGTTCGCTTCGCGGCGACCTTGAGGATGGTGGTCTGGGTGTCGCTCAGTTTCGTCTTGCTCATGTACATCTCCTGGTGGTTGGGGTGAATCAGACCTTGTGAATCTCGCGGGCCTTGTCGAAGCCGACCCACTTGCCTTGCTGGTCGAGCCCGCGGCTTGCCATCTCCTCGCGCGCGATGCGGTTGAGGTCGATCTCGCCCCGCGCTGCGGCGGCGAGGACTTTCGATGCGGCGGTCTGGATGAATCCGACTTCGTCGACGGTGAAGGGCCCGCTGGTGTACTGCTGCATGTGCTGCTCCGTTGGTGATGGTGTGGACACATGAACGCTCTGTTCCATCGGAAAGCCAAGCACTTCGTGCCAACTGAATCGCACAAGAACTCAAACACTTACGGACGTGTCCTCGGACGATGGGCATCTCGATTCGCGCCTATGCGCGCCAGCGCGGGGTTTCTGATGCAGCAGTGCGCAAGGCCATCAAGACCGGACGCGTCACGCCGTTGCCTGACGGCACGATTGACGCGGCAAGAGCCGACCGGCAGTGGAGCGGCAACACCGATCAGGCCAAGCAACGACCCGTCACCAGTGACGCCATCCAGGCGGTGCGTGAGGCGGTCGCAGATGCCCCGCCCACCGGGGGCACAACGTTCCTGCAGGCCCGCACCGCCAACGAAGTGCTTAAGGCGCAGACCAGCAAGGTGCGCCTGGCAAAGCTCAAGAGCGAGGTGGTCGACCGAGCACAGGCCATCGCTCATGTCTTCAAGTTGGCACGCACCGAGCGCGATGCCTGGCTGAACTGGCCGGCACGCATCTCGTCGCAGCTGGCTGCCGAACTGAACGTGGATCCGCATGCAATGCACGTCGCGCTGGAGCGCGAGGTGCGCAAACACCTCGATGAGCTGGGGCAATTCCAGGCACGCGTGAACTGAAGCGATGTTCGATTACGAAGGTGCTGACAGCATCGAGCGCGCTTGGTACGAAGGCCTGACTCCGGACCCGTTGCTCAATGTGTCGGAGTGGGCCGATCAGTACCGGATGCTGTCCGGCAAATCAGCATCGGAGCCGGGCCGCTGGCGTACATCGCGCACGCCGTACCTGAAGGAGGTAATGGACTGCCTGTCGCCGACCTCGTCGATCGAGCGGGTCGTGATGATGAAAGGCGCGCAGGTCGGTGGCACTGAATGCGGCAACAACTGGATCGGCTACGTCATCCACCTCGCACCCGGTCCGATGATGGCTGTCGCGCCGACGGTCGAGATGGCCAAGCGAAACTCCAAGCAGCGCATCGATCCACTGATCGAGGAGTCGCCGACGCTGTCGAGCCTAATCGCTCCGGCGCGATCGCGCGATTCCGGCAACACAATTCTGGCGAAGGAGTTTCGCGGTGGCGTTCTTGTACTGACTGGCGCCAACAGCGCGGTAGGCCTACGCTCGATGCCGGTGCGATACCTGTTCCTCGACGAGGTGGATGCCTACCCGCGCGACGTCGAGGGCGAAGGCGATGCGCTGAGTCTCGCCGAGGCACGCACCCGCACGTTTGCGCGCCGCAAGATCTTCGTTGTCTCGACGCCGACGATTGCCGGCGCCTCGACCATTGAGCGTGAGTTCGAGGCCAGCGACCAGCGTCGATACTTCGTGCCCTGCCCAGAGTGCGGCCACCGCCAGTGGCTGAAGTTCGAGCAGCTGCGCTGGGATTGGGGCAATCCGGCCACCGCCCGCTACGTCTGCGAGTCCTGCAATGCCGCGCTCTCTGAGCATCACAAGACCTGGATGCTGGACCACGGTGAATGGCGTGCCTGCGCACCAGACAACGTTGGCGCGACCGTCGGCTTTCACCTGTCCAGCCTGTACAGCCCAGTCGGTTGGCGGTCCTGGACTGCGATTGCTGCTGCGTGGGAGTCCGCCCAGGGCAATGCCGCTGCCATCAAGTCGTTCAAGAACACCGAGCTCGGAGAGACCTGGGTGGAAGAAGGTGAGGCGCCCGACTGGCAGCGATTGGTCGAGCGCCGTGAAGACTATGCCTTTGGATCGATTCCCCTCCGGGGCCTGCTGCTGACCGGTGGCGCTGACATCCAGAAGGATCGCATCGAGGTTTCGATCTGGGCCTTCGGGCGCGGCAAGGAAGCGTGGCTCATCGAACACCGAGTGCTGATGGGCGATACAGCGCGCGAGGATGTGTGGAATCGGCTGGCCGGGCTCGTCTCAGAGTCCTGGACCCACGCTTCCGGCGCCCGGGTTCCTCTGGTCAGATTCGCGCTGGATACCGGGTATGCGACACAGGAGGTTTATGCCTTCGTGCGTGCGACCCATGACCCACGCGTGATGCCGGTCAAGGGCGTACCCCGAGGCGCCGCCCTCATCGGCACACCGACCGCCGTCGATGTCTCGAAGGGCGGCAAGAAGCTCCGTCGCGGCATCAAGTTGTATTCGGTGGCGGTGGGCATCGCCAAGTTGGAGTTCTACAACAACCTACGCAAGGGCGCAGACGTCGGAGAGGACGGCATGACCGCTGTGTTCCCGGTCGGCTACGTCCACCTGCCCAAGATCGACGCGGAGTTTATTCAACAGCTGTGTGCCGAGCAGCTGGTCACCCGCCGAGACCGGAACGGATTCCCGATCCGGGAGTGGCAGAAGATGCGTGAGCGAAACGAAGCACTCGACTGCTACGTCTACGCCCGCGCCGCTGCATCCGCCGCGGGCCTCGATCGGTTCGAGGAGCGCCACTGGCGCGAACTGGAGCGGCAACTCGGTGTCGATCCGCCGCCGCTAGACACGGAAGAAGCGGCACCCCCAGAGGCCACCCCACGCGGTGGCCTCGTTGTTTCACTGCATCCACAAGGCCGGCGCGTGATCAAGAGCCGCTGGCTCTCGTGACACCTGGATCACCATGTCTCTGCAGACCCAGATTTACAGCCTCGTCGAGCGAGTGGCCGCGCTGTTCTCCAGCGTCGATGCGCGTATCGGCGGGCTCGACGATCTGGATACCACGGCCAAGATGAACCTGGTCACAGCCATCAATGAATTGGCCGCACGAAATGCCGGCAGCAGCGGTGTTGCGTACACGCATCTGCAGCCTGCGGCCAGCGCGCTGTGGACGATCAATCACAACCTCGGCATGCGGCCTGCCGTGACGATTCTCGACGTTGGCGGAAGCGAGATCGAAGCCGACGTCGCACACCAGAACATCAACCAGCTCGTCATTCGCTTCGCGATCCCTGTCGCCGGGCTGGCGCGCCTCACTTGAACCCACGAAGGAGTCCATTCTATGTCCCGTAAGCAGCTTGCCGATCTCGATTTCGGCAGCGTGGCGCGCATTCGCAACCTGCCAGCCCCGGTCAATCCCGACGAACCGGTGCGCCAGCAGGATCTCAACTCGGCCGTCGAGGGCCTGGCATGGAAAGACTCCTGCCGAGTTGCCACGCAGGCCAACCTCAACCTGGCCTCGCCGGGGGCTTCCGTGGACGGCATCACCCTGATCGTCGGCGACCGTTTGCTGGTGAAGGCGCAGGCCATCGGCGCTGAGAACGGCATCTACGTCTGGAACGGCGCAGCCGTCGCCATGACCCGTAGCCTCGACGCGTCGACAGCCGACGAGCTCGAACAAGCCGTGACGACGGTCGAGGAAGGAACCTCCGCCGGAACCAGCTGGCGGCAGTCCGTCACGAATTTCGTTCTCAACGCTGCAGTGGTCACGTGGCTACAGTTCGGCGCCGCGATCGGCGCGGCGTCGGAAACGAGCTCGGGGATTGCTGAGATCGCGACACAAGCTGAAACCGATGGCGGGACCGACAATCTACGCTTCGTCACGCCGCTGAAGTTGAACAGCTGGGCCAGCAAGACGCGGCGCGCACAGGCGACTGTCGGCGATGGCAGCAGCACTCAGTTCGACGTCACCCACAACTTCGCCACTCGCGACGTGATGGTCCAGGTGTTTCAAGCCAGTGGGAGCTACGAGCAGGTGGACTGCGACGTGAGCCTGCCCACGGTCAACACGGCCCGGCTCAACTTTGCCGGCGCACCGGCCAGCAACGCCTATCGCGTTGTCGTGATGGGCTGATCCGGCGTCGGATCGACGTATGAAGGATTTGGCCTTTCGGGTCACGCCCGTCGTTGCGGCTCTGCCCGCCGCCTCGGCCGTGCTGGCCGGCGTCATCGTGCGCCTGTCCACCGACGGCAAGCCGTACTGGTGCGATGGCCTCTCGTGGGTTGCGATGACCCAGGCCAGTGGAGACGACGCACGCTTCACCACCGCACGCGCGACTGCCGACGTCATCAACAGCACGACGACGCTTGCGAACGCGACCGGGCTCGCCTTGCCGCTGGAGGCGAACACGACCTACGCCGTGGAGGCCAAGGTCGTGTTTCAGACCGCGGCCATCACCACAGGCATTCGCCTCACACAGTCCGTACCAGCCGGCGCGGTGGTCGTGGCGCAGTGGAGGACGCCGACGTCCTTGGTGGCCATCGCGTCCGCAAACCAGCGGGCCGCAGACACCGGAGCAGCAACGACCGGGATTGATCTCGCCAACAGCAACACGCTGGCCTGCGGATCCCTGTCGATCGTGACCGGTGCAACCGCTGGAAATCTACAAATTCGCTTTGCCTCCGAGATCGCCGCGTCCAACGCGGTGATCAAGGCAGGCAGCAACCTGGTCATGACCAAGATCGCCTAGAACTCCGATGGCCTACACCGAAGAACAACTCGCGGCGCTGGAATCCGCACTGGCCAAGGGCGAGAAGCGCGTGACGTTTCAGGACAAGACCATCGAGTACCGCACGGTCGACGAGCTCGTCGCGGCGATTCGCGAGGTCAAGCGCGGCCTCTTCGAGCAAGCCACTGCAACAGGACTTTGGCCCGGCGCGCCGCGCCAGATTCGCATCCACACCCATAAGGCGAGCTGATGGGCTGGCTCGCGAAACTGCGTCTCGGCCTGTTCGGGTCGGGCACCCCGACCTATGACGGCGTCGGCGGCGGACGCCGCGCTCTTGCCTGGCAGGTCGGCAATCCCGGCGCGGTGGCGGCTCTTGCCTACAGCCAGAACGAGCTGCGCGCCAAGAGCCGCGACCTGGTCCGACGCAATGCCTGGGCCGCCGCGGGCGTCGAGGCGTTCGTCTCAAACGCCATCGGCACCGGCATCAAGCCGCAGTCGATGGTGCTGGACCTCGCGCAGCGCGAGGCCATTCACGCGCTGTGGCGCGACTGGTGCGAAGACGCCGACGCCGCCGGACGTACCGACTTCTACGGCCTTCAAGCGCTGGCCTGCCGGGCGATGGTCGAGGGTGGCGAGGCCCTGGTGCGGTTGCGCTACCGCCGCCCGGAGGACGGGCTTGTCGTGGGTCTGCAACTGCAAGTGCTGGAACCCGAACACCTACCCCTGACGCTCAACACGGAAACCCCATTGGGCAACGTCATCCGCGCCGGCATCGAGTTCGACCGACTCGGACGCCGCGTGGCCTACCACCTCTACCGCTCTCACCCGGGCGACGGCGCGCTGGCGCCCATGTCGGGGGCCGGCGGCATGGACACGGTGCGCGTCTCCGCCGACGAGATCGTCCACCTATTCCGGCCGCTGCGCCCGGGACAGATTCGTGGTGAGCCCTGGCTCGCACGCGCGCTGGTCAAGCTCAACGAGCTCGATCAGTACGACGACGCGGAGCTGGTGCGCAAGAAAACCGCCGCGATGTTCGCAGGCTTCATTACCCGCGTGTCGCCCGAGGACAACCTTATGGGCGAAGGTCTGGCCGATGCTGGCGGTGCGGCCATCGCCGGTCTCGAACCCGGAACCCTGCAAATCCTCGAACCCGGCGAGGATGTGAAGTTCAGCGAGCCGGCCGATGTCGGTGCGAGCTACGCCGAGTTTCTGCGCATGCAGTTCCGCGCGGTAGCCGCCGCGATGGGCATTACCTACGAGATGCTCACCGGTGATCTGACCCAGGTGAACTACTCGTCGATCCGCGCCGGGCTTCTGGAATTTCGCCGCCGCTGCGAAGCGATCCAACACGGTGTCATCGTGCACCAGCTGTGCCGCCCGATCTGGCAGGCCTGGATGGACCAGGCGGTCTTGGAAGGCACTTTGCCGATGCCCGGATACAGCCGTCGTCGGCGCGCGCATCAGGCCGTGAAGTGGATTCCCCAAGGCTGGCAGTGGGTCGACCCGAAGAAGGAGTTCGACGCCATGCTCACCGCGATCCGCGCGGGTCTGATGTCCCGATCGGAAGCAATCTCGGCCTTTGGCTACGACGCCGAGGACATCGACCGCGAGATCGCGGCCGACAACCTGCGCGCCGATGCACTGGGCCTGGTGTTCGACTCCGATCCGCGCCACGACAAAGCCGCGACTCCACGTGCACCCGTTGCCGCGCCACCGCAGGACTCACCGGAACTCTGATATGCCCCTCCTTCATCTGGCGTCCCGCATCTACGGGACGCCGCTTTTGATCGCGCGCCCGAAGCTCGAGGTCATCCTCTCGGTACTCGGGTCTCGGATCGGCCTGCCCGATGTGGAGGCGGCGATCCCCGTAGCCGTGCCCCGCACTCAGGCCGCGACCACCGCCCCGGGCATCGCCGTCATTCCGGTGCACGGCACGCTGGTGCGTCGCGCCCTCGGCGTCGAGGCGGCCTCCGGACTGACGTCCTACGGCGACATCGCCGATCGTCTCGATGAGGCGCTGTCCGATCCTCGCGTGAACGGCATCCTGCTCGACATCGACTCCCCTGGCGGTGAAGCCGGTGGCGTGTTCGAGCTCGCCGATCGCATCCGAGCGGCCAACAACATCAAGCCGGTCTGGGCGCACGCCAACGACTCGGCCTACTCGGCCGCCTATGCCATAGCGGCAAGCGCCACCCGGCTGACCTTGTCGCGAACCGCCGGAGTCGGATCCATCGGCGTGATCGCGCTGCACATCGACCAGTCGATCAAGGACGCCAAGGAGGGCGTGCAGTACACCGCGATCTACGCCGGCCAGCACAAGAACGACTTCTCGCCGCACGCACCGCTCTCGCCCCAGGCAACCACGGCACTGCAATCCGAAGTCGATCGCCTGCACGGGATCTTCGTCGAGCACATCGCCCGCATGCGCGGCATCGATCCCGATGCCGTGCGTGCCACCGAAGCCGGCCTGCTGTTCGCCGACGACGCGGTCGCGACGGGCCTTGCCGATGCCGTCGCCAGCTTCGACCAGGTCATCACCGAGTTTGCGCAGCAGCTGACCCCGCAATCGGTAGCCACACGCGGCGGTCGTCGCGGCCTCAGCAGCCAGGTCGTCAACCCGACGCCATCCCTCTCAACGATTCCACCGGAGCACACCATGCAAGACCCCGAAACCCCTGTGTCCCACGAGGACACCCTACCGGCGGAGCCCGTCGTCGGCTCTACCGACGACCCAGCGCCGCCGCCGAACCCCGCGCCCGCCGATGACAGCCGGGCGCCCGATCGTGCGGCCGCGCTGGCTATCGCCGAACTATGCCTGCTCGCCGGCCAGCCGCAGCGCACGGCCGAGTTTCTCGCCGTAGGCGCGAGCGAAGCGCTGGTCCGTAAGACCCTCATCGCCGCCCGCGCCGAACAACCGGAGATCGCCTCGCGCATCGCCCCGGATGCCGGCACCGCCTCCCGCATCGACGCCAGCCCGGTCGTCGCCGCCGTCAAGAAACTCAACTCCAAGGAGAAGTAAGCCATGCCCTCGATGACCCAAGCCCGAACCCTCGGTGACCTCCTCAAGTACGAGGCGCCCAATCTCTACTCCCGCGACCGGGACACGGTCGCTGCCGCCCAGAACCTGTCGCTGGGCACGGTCGTGGCTCGCGTCACGGCCAGTACCAAGCTCAAGGCGCTCGATCCCGCCGCAACTGACGGCAGCGAGGTCGCGGTCGGCGTACTCGGCAACGATATCGATGCCACGTTGATCGATCGCGCCGACGCCATCCTTATCGCACGACACGCGATCGTTGCGAACACCGCACTGATCTGGCCGACGGGAATCACGCCCGTGCAGAAGGCCGCAGCCATTGCACAGCTCGAAATGCGTGGCGTGCTGGTGCGCGATTCCGCCTAACCCTTCGCTTCACGTTCCCCCATAAACCCGCCCATGAGGCGGGTTTTTCATTTCTGGAGACCCCAAATGCAGAACCCCTTCGAAACCCCAGGCTTTTCGATGGCCAGCCTCACCGCAGCCATCAACCTCCTGCCTAACCGCTACGGCCGTCTGGAACAGCTCAACCTGTTCCCGGCCAAGCCCGTGCGGACGCGTCAGATCATCGTCGAGGAGTACGCCGGCAAGCTGAGCCTGCTGCCGACCCGCCCCGCGGGCAGCCCAGGCACGGTCGGCGAGCGTGGTCAGCGGCGTGTGCGCTCGTTCGTCATTCCACACATCCCGCACGACGATGTCGTGCTGCCCGAGGAAGTCCAGGGCCTGCGCGCGTTTGGCTCCGAAACCGAGATGGAAGCCATCGGCGGTGTCATGGCCCGGCACCTCGACACGATGCGTAACAAACACGCGATCACTCTCGAACACCTGCGGATGGGTGCAATCAAGGGCCAGATCCTGGATGCCGACGGAAGCTTGCTGGTGGACCTCTTCCAAGAGTTCCAGATCGGCGCGCAGACCTCGATCAGCTATGACCTGGGCAACGCCGGCACGAATATCAAGAAGAAGTGCTACGAGCTGCTGCGCGCCATCGAGGACGGCATGCGCGGCGAGTTCTCCACTGGCGTGCACGTGCTGTGCTCACCCGAGTTCTTCGAGCAGTTCACCACGCACGCCAAGGTCGAGGCTGCCTATGCGCGCTGGATGGAAGGTGCAGTCCTGATCGGCGACATGCGTGCGGCCTTCGCGTTCGCTGGCATCACGTTCGAGGAGTATCGCGGACAGGCGAACTACCTGAAAGCGGACGGCACGACCGAGACGCGGCGCTTCATCGCCGCCGCCGAGGCGCATGCCTTCCCCACGGGCACGGTCGACACGTTCGCCACCTACTTCGCGCCGGCGGACTTCAACGAGACGGTCAACACCCTTGGGCAGCCGCTCTACGCCAAGCAGGAGCCGCGCAAGTTTGATCGCGGAACGGACCTGCACACGCAGTCGAATCCCCTGCCGATGTGCCACCGGCCATCCACGCTGGTGAAGCTGACGGTCGCGTGAGGATGGAGATCGTTCCGTTCTACGAGGCGGCACGCAGTGCCGGGCTGCTCACGCGGGTTACGGTGGGCAGCGTCTCAGCGCACTGCGCATTTCGTGCGCCGGATGACACGGTGCTCGACGGGCTGGCGATCTCTCGTGACTACCAGGTCGAGTATCCGGTCGCGTGGCTCACGCTCGCGCCGGGCGATCAACTGTCCATCGGCGCTGACAGTTACCAGGTCCGCGAGGTGCGCGCCGTCGGCAACGGCACCGAGCGGCGCGCGTCGCTGACCCGGCTCTAAGGCTGCGCCATGACCTCCGTTCGTGAACGCATCCTGCGGGAGATCGTGGCGCGCCTGATCCCAGCCGTCGCTCCCGTGCCGGTGCTGCGACAGACGGCGTTACCCGTCACGCGCGAAGCCGGTCCGGCGCTGCTGCTGTTCGTGGACGGTGACGCCATCACCGCTCACGCGAATCACCTCGCAGACCGAACCCTCTCTGTCCGCCTCGTCGCCGTCACACGCGGTAGCGATGCATTCGACGTCGCGGACAACGTGATCGTCGCCGCGCATTCCGCCTTGCTCGCCGAGCCGAATCTCGGCGGCCTGGCAATCGGCGTGCGCGAGGTCGACTGCGAGTGGGACATCGATGACGCCGATGCCGGAGCGGTCGCGCTGCCGGCCCGCTACGCCATCCGCTACCGCACCCGTGCCACTGATCTCACCCGCACCGGATAACCCCATGCACATCGAACTACTCAAGCCGCACACCCATCAGGACCGGCGCCTGGTCCCCGGCGATTACTTGGATCTACCCGAACCCAGCGCCCGCTGGCTGATCGCCGAAGGCGCCGCACGCGCCGCCTCGACGAGCAGCAAGGCCCCGCAAGACACCACGACCCGCCCGGGTCATGCCCCCAACACACCATCAGGAGATTGAACACATGGCTTACTTTTCCGGACAGGGGCGCGTATTCGTCGGCGCCCGCGACACCCTCGGCAATCCGACCGGCCTGACCTTCGTCGGCAACGTGCCCGAGCTCAAGGTCTCGCTTTCGGTCGACACCATTGAGCACCAAGAATCGCAGTCGGGCCAGCGCCTGACCGATCTGCAGCTGATCAAGACCAAGAAGGGCGAGTTCGCCTGCACGCTCGAAGAGCTGATCGCGATCAATCTCGAACTCGGCCTGTACGGCACCACCACGACCGTCGTGCCCGGCACGGTCACGGCCGAATCACTCCCCAACCCGGTCACAGTCGGCAGCCTGTATCCGCTCGCGTTCCAGAACGTCTCGGCGGTCCAGGTCCGCGACTCCGCTGCCACGCCCAAGACCCTGCCGGCCACGCAGTACACCGTCAACGCCAAGCACGGATCACTGGTGATACTGGATGCCACTGCCGGCGGTCCCTACACGCAGCCCTTCAAGGTCGACTACGCCTACGGCGCGGCTAAGAGCACGGCCATGTTCACGCAGCCGCTGCCCGAGCGCTGGATACGCTTCGAGGGGCTCAATACAGCGGACGGCAACCGCGAGGTCGTGATCGATCTCTACCGCGTCGCGATCAATCCGGCCAAGGAGCTCTCGGTCATCACCGACGAGCTGCTCAAGTTCGAGCTCTCGGGCCAGGTGCTGGCCGATCTAACAAAGCCCGCCAACGGCCAGCTGGGTCAATTTGGTCGCCTGGTGCTGCTGTAATGGACGACTTCAAGACCTTCCCGGCCACGCCGGTATCGTTGGACCTCGCCGGCACCACGCTCGACCTGACACCAATCCGTCTGGGCGAGCTGCCCCGCTTTCTCACGATCGTTCGTCCGTTCGCCGAATCACTGGAGACCGAACCGGACTGGGGCGATCTACTCGCCCGGCACGGCGAGGCCGTCCTCGAGCTGCTGGTGCTGACGACCCGCCGCGAGCGGGCCTGGATCGATGCCTTGTCTCTGGAAGACGCCGTGCGCCTCGCCGCTGCGGTGTTCGAGGTGAACGCCGGTTTTTTCGTGGCGCACGTCGTACCGGCCGTTCAGGTCGCGGCACGACGTCTCGAACCGACCCTGCGGGCCCTACCGGGCCCAGCTGGGACGATGCCGTCGCCTGCCTGATCCGAGCCGGTCACCGGCCGGCAGAGCTGATGAATTACACCCTGGCCCAGGCACAGGCGTTTCTCGACGCCGAGGCCCGACGTGAGCGCGAGGATCTGGCGCGGCTGCTGGTGGTAGTCGCTGTCGGCGCCCAAGGTGAGCGGCGCGGTGTTGAGCATCTGCAACGCGAGCTTCTCCGGGATCCTACATGCGACTGACGCTGAGCACGAGCGGCTTGCTCGATCCCCGTCAGCTGTCGGCCTGGAGCGCGGAGCGCCGCCGCGCGGTTCGTACCGCCGTGGCCACCGGCATGCGACTGGGCGGCCGCGAGGTCCGGGACGCAGCGCGCACGCAGATGCGAAGCGCCTTTGACGTGAAGCGCAGCAGCTTCGTGTCGTCGATGAGTGCAAAGGTGCTGGACAAGAAACCCGAGCGCCTGCCTGCCTTGATGGTCGGTAGCAAGATTCCCTGGCTCGGCATCCACCAGTCCGGCGGGACGGTGAGCGGAAACCTGCTGATCCCGATGCTGCCGGGCCGCATGGGACCCAAGCGCTTCAGCCAGATCATCACCGCCTTGCTGCGCAGCGGCAACGCCTGGTTCATCGAGAAGAACGGCCGGGTGCTGCTGATGGCCGAGAACATTCAGGACAACGCCACCCATCTCGCGCGCTTCAAACGCGCGGAGCGCGCGCGGACCGGTGCGCGGCAAATCAAACGCGGCCAGGAAATCCCGATCGCCGTTCTGGTGAGGCGGGTCGACCTCAAGCGCCGACTGGACCTCGTCGGCAGCGTGCGCGGCGCGTTGCCGCGCTTGACCCAGGCCCTTCAACGAGAGCTGGACAAGACCTGATGGCTAACAATCGTGCCCAAATCCTGATCAGCGCGATCGACCAGACCAAGTCGGCGTTTGACTCGATCAAGCGCGGCCTCGGTGGTCTGACTGACGTCGCCAGGGGCGTCAACGGCGTTCTCGCCAACCTCGGCGCGGCCGTGTCGGTGGCGGGGCTGACCGCGATGGTGAAATCGGCCATCGACACCGGCGACGCGCTCGACGAGATGTCGCAGCGTGTCGGTGTCAGCGTCGAAACCCTGTCGGTCTGGAAGCCTGCGGCGGAGCAATCCGGCATCTCCGGCGAGTCCTTCGAAAAGGGCCTGCGCAAACTCTCCAACACGATGCTGGAGGCCGCGGCCGGATCGGACGATGCCGCGCGCCGGTTCTCTGCGGTGGGCGTCGAGTTCAAGAACCAGGACGGGACGCTACGCGAAACCGATCAAGTCCTGCTCGACCTGGCGGATCGGTTCAAGGCCATGCCCGATGGCGCGCAGAAGACCGCGCTGGCGATGCAGCTCTTCGGAAAGTCCGGCGCCGAGCTGATCCCGTTCCTCAACCAGGGACGCGACGGCATCGACGCGCTCGCCACCGAGATGCAAGCGCTCGGCGTGCAGATGAGTTCGGAGACGGCAGCGCAGGCCGGCACGTTCAACGACGCCCTCGACAAGCTCAAGCTCGCTGGAGGCAGCGTCGGCAATCAGATCATCACGTCACTCCTGCCGGCGCTCAACGACATGGCTGGTGGGATGGTGGAATCCGCCAAGCAAGGTGGAAGCTTGCGGGCCATCCTCGATGGGATTGTCCTCGCCCTCAAGGTGTTGACCCTAGGCGCGGCCACCGTTGGCAAAGCCTTCGTGGCGCTCGGCGAGGCGATCGGGGGCGGAACCGCCGCCGCCGTGCTGGCGCTGTCCGGCAATGTGGACGGTGCAAAGGCCGTGATTGCCGATCTCAAGGGCAACCTGGTCCAACGGCTCGACGAGCTCGCGACGTTTCGTGACAGCCTGTTCGATCCCAAACCCATCGCGGTCAAGGCACCGAAGATTCAGGCCGATCCCGAATTATTGGAAAAGCTGTCCGCTCCGTCGTCCGGAAAGAAGGGCACTGACACCGCATCGGCACGCACCGGATTGTTCAAGGCCCAACTGGATGCCGAGTTCGGTTTGCTCAAGGCCGGCCTCGACAGTCAGCAGACGGCGCTGGATCAATCGCTCGACGATCGTCTGATTTCAATTCGCGATTACTACAGCCGGAAGGCCGCCCTCGACCAGCAGGCCATCGACGCGGAGATCGCCCGCAAGCAGGCCGACCTCACCCGAGAGCGGCAGGTCGCCGAAACAGGCGCCTCCGAGAAAGACCGCCTGCGCGCGAAGGCCGAAGTCGCGAAGGCGGAAGGCGAGCTGATCGCGCTCAACAATCGGCGCACGGAGATCGAGCAGGTCAATGCTCGCGCAGCTGCACAAGCGGAGCGCGAGCAT
>Ga0255091_1000349_pt1 | contig 18759 bp, 17 predicted proteins | sample Colum_Yuk_RepB_8_2_FD_188439 | JGI IMG/M metagenome (GOLD analysis project Ga0255091, IMG submission 188439) | Freshwater microbial communities from Columbia River, Oregon, United States - Colum_Yuk_RepB_8d | ecosystem: Environmental > Aquatic > Freshwater > River | place: USA: Oregon... | reverse complement strand
CAGGATCATCTGGGTATCGGCCGCCAGCCGTTCCGGCGGGATCATCGGCGAGAAGCTGACCGTCGAGACGATGTATTTCGGCACGCCCAAAGGCAGCGCGGCGCAGAGATCCAAGGCCAGATCGGTGCCCATGGAACCGCCCAGCACCAGCACGCCGTCAAACCGACCCTCGCGATGCAGGCGGCTGGCCAAAGCGGCCGATCCGCGCGCCATGGCCTGCATGGCAATATTTTCGTCTTCTGCTGCGATGATGGCAGCAATCGTCGTACCCGCCGCGGCCACCACATCGTGTTTGGACCAGTCGGTCGGCGCCGTCGGATCGCCCAGAACCGAGACATCCATCGTCAAAGCCACGCCGCCCTGCCCGCGGATCACCTCGGCGATGTAGTTCAGCTCGTCGTCCTTGGTGTCATAGGTGCCGACGATGAGGATGCGGTTGCCCATGGGCGGTTCCTTTGGCTGGCGGCCGAGCGAGGGGGGTCGCACCCCTGCCCGGCCGTGGGATATTTAAGCCCCGTTGAAGGCGTCAGAGTTGGATCCAGGCCGTCTTCAGCTCGGTGTATTTGTCCAAGGCGTGCAACGACTTGTCGTGCCCGTTGCCCGATTGCTTCATGCCCCCCAAGGGCACGGTATTGTCCGAGCCGCCATAGGTATTGACATGGACGACCCCGGATTTGATGGCGCGGACCATACGGTGGGCGCGCGACAGGTTCGAGGTCCAAACCCCGGCGGCAAGGCCGAAATCGGTGGCATTGGCGAGGTTGACCGCCTCGGCCTCGGTTTGGAACGGGGTGACGGCGAGGACGGGGCCGAACACCTCTTCGCGGAACAGGCGGTGGCTGGGCTGAACGCCCGCAACCACCGTCGGTTCCATGTAATAGCCGCCCGTTTCGGTCATGGCGCGGTTGCCGCCAAGAACCACGTCGCCGCCATCACGGCGGGCATCCTCGACAAAGCCAAGGTTGCCGGCGAGCTGCACCTCGGAGTTGACCGCACCGATTTGGGTTCCAAGATCAAGGGGATTGCCGAGTTTCATCGCACTGGCGGCCTTGGACAGCGCCGCGACGAATTCGTCATGCACGGCAGCCTCGACCAAAAGCCGCGAGCCTGCGACGCAGACCTGTCCTGCGTTGCGGAAGATCGCGGTGGCGGCGGCTTTGGCGGCGGCGGCAAGGTCTGGCGCGTCGGCGAAGACGATGTTCGGGGATTTGCCGCCAAGCTCAAGATAGCAGCGCTTCAGGTTCGATTGCGCCGAGTATTGCAAGAGGCGGCGGCCTGTGGGGCCGGACCCCGTGAAGACCATGACATCGACATCCATCGACAGCGCGAGCGCCTCGCCCGTCACCCGGCCCGGCCCGGTGACAACGTTGAAGACGCCCGGCGGCACGCCCGCCTCAAGCGCGAGTTCAGCGAGGCGGATCAGCGAGAGCGAGGCGGTTTCGGCCGGTTTCAGCACGATGGAATTGCCCATGGCAAGCGCGGGCGCGATTTTCCACGCGCCGATCATCAGCGGGAAGTTCCACGGCACGATGGCAGCCACGACCCCCACGGGTTCGCGGTGGACAAGGGCCAGCACGTTTTCGGCGGTGGGGGCAATCTCGCCATAGACCTTGTCGAGGGCCTCGGCATAATAGCGGAACGTTCCTGCGGCAGAGCCCGGTTCGGCCTTTACGGCCATGCCAATGTCGGTGCCGTTGTCGCGCACCCCTAGAACGGCCAGTTCCAAGGTGTGTTTTTCGATCAGATCGGCCAGCCGGTGCAGCACAGCCTTGCGTCCGGCCGGGGCCATGCGTGACCAGCGGCCATCGTCAAAGGCCGCGCGGGCCGAGGCCACAGCGCGGGCGACATCGGCCGCTGAGGCGGCGGCGGTTGTGGTCAGAACCTGTCCGTTGATCGGCGACAGCACCGTGGTTTCGCCGTCCTCACCATCCAGCCATTTGCCCTCGATCAGCAGTTTTTGCGGCCCGACGGGCGCGCTTGCGAGACGGTCAATATCGGCTTGGGTGATGGCCATGGCGGCAGTCCTTATTGCAATGGAAAGGGGCGCGGCGGTTTCCCGCCGCGCCCTGATGTGTCAGATCAAACCTTGCCCTTGCCAAGATCGGCATAGCGGCTGGGATCGCGGCCCTTCAGCGAGGCGGCCAATACGATGCCGACGGCACCCGCCACCAGCACCAGCGACGGCAGGATCCACGACAGGTTGCCCTCGGCCCCCGTCAGCGCACCAAAGTCCATGAAGATTTTCACGAACAGGATTGCCATGATGACACCGGCGATCAGCGGCAGCACCTTGGTCGACAGCGCGCCTTCGCCCATCGCATTGCGGGAAAAGAAGGCGATGACGGCAAAGGAGGTCAGCGACATCAGGCCCAAGACCCCCAGCGTGCCCAGCTGCGACAGCCAAGAGAACAGTTGCAGCACCGGGTCCATGCCCTGCACGACAAACAGCGATACCACCAGCACGGCCAGAATGGTCTGGATCACCGAGCCGACATGCGGCGACAGGTGCGTGCCATGGGTGATGCCAACGGCGTCAGGCAGGATGCCTTCGCGGCCCGTGACGAAGATGTAGCGGGCAATCGCGTTGTGGAATGCGAGCAGTGCCGCAAAGACCGAGGTGACGAACAGCACGCCCATGATCATCGACGCGGTATCGCCAAGGTACTGGCTGCCGAGCATGAAGAGGAAGGTCGTCGGGTCCATACCGGCCAGCGTCGGCATCAGGTTGTCCATGCCGATCCCCATGACCATCAGCCACGAGGTGATCGAATAGAAGATACCGATGGCCAGAACCGACAGGAAGGTGGCCTTGGGCACCGTCACATGCGGGTCGCGCGCTTCTTCGGAATAGATCGTGGTGGCTTCAAAGCCGATGAACCCGGCAAAGGAGTAAAGCACCCCGATCGACCAGGTGTCGGTCGAGAAGATCTGAGCCGGTGCAAAGGGAGCCAGCGTCAGGCCCGTGGCCCCGCCTTTGCCCAAAATCACCGCATCAAGCAAAAGCACGATGGCGAATTCCAAAAACACCAGAACCATCAGCACCTTGGCCGACAGGTCCACCTGACGGTAGCCCAGCACGGCGATGATGGCGATGGCGGCATAGGACCACCAATACCACGGCACGTCAATCAGCCCCAGACCCGCAGGGCCGAAGGTGCCTGCGGCAGCGGCGCCGAACAGGCCCATCAGGCCGATCTGCATGGCATTATAGCTGAGCATGGCGATCATGGCCGCAGCCCCGCCCGCATGGCCGCCCAGTCCTTGGGCCGCAAAGGCATAAAAGGCCCCGGCGTTTTTCACATGCCGCGCCATGGCAACATAACCCGCCGCGAAAATCAGCAGAATCGCGGTCACCAGCAGGAAGGTGCCGGGGATGCCCGCGCCGTTGCCCAGAAGCATCGACAGCGGAATACCCCCCGCCGCCCCGGTCAGGGGTGCTGCGGCCGAAACCACCATGAAAGTGATGGCCGAGACGCCCAAGGCGTTGGACCGCAAGGCTTTTGAGGGTGCGCCCATATCAGACATGGCTGGCCCCCTTTTGCGTGAAAACTGTCATCTACACGTTCCCCTTCCTGTTGTTTGTGCGATGCGGATTTGGTCGATCCGTCTTGTCGGTTTATTATTTGAACCGATGGTTCGATTTCATTTGACAGGGTCTGCGACATTCTGTCAACTGAAATGAACCGCGCCGGGGATGGTCTGGCAAGCGGGATTTCAGCCAAGCCGCAAGGTCGCCATGGGAACTGTTACCAAAGCCTTGGAACTGTTGAACCTTTTCACCAAGGGGCGCCCTTTGATCGGGCTGTCTGATCTTGCCCGGCTGGCCGATCTGAACAAGGCGACCTGCTATCGCCTGATCTCCGAGCTGTGCGATTTTGGCCTTGTGGAGCAGATCGGCACCGCGCGGGAATACCGGCTTGGCCCTGCGGTGCTGCGGCTTTCGGCGCTGCGTGAGGCGCAGGTTCCGACCCGCGAGGCCGCGATGCCCGTCTTGCAGGCCTTGGCGCAAAAAACCGGGGAAACCGCCCATCTGTCGCTCTTGATGGGGTCGGAGCTGCACACGCTGGGCTTTGCCTATTCCACCGGCCACATGACCCGCGTCACCATGGAAGACGCCGAGGTTCTGCCGTTTCACGCCACCTCATCCGGTCTTGTCGTCTTGGCCTTCCAACCCGAAGCTTTCCGCGAAACGGTGCTGGCGCAACCCATCCCCCGCCTGACCGGGCGGACCGAAACCGCGCCGCAGGCGCTGCGGGCGCGGTTGGCCGAAGTGCGCGGTCAAGGCTTTGCCGAAAGCCGCGGCGCCTTTCAGGCCGAGGTTCATTCGATCGCCGTGCCGCTGTTTGACGCGCTTGGCCGCTGCACCGGGGCCGTGGCCGTGGCCGCCCTTGCCAGCCGCATGTCCGAAGACCAACGCCGCCTGATCCGCTTTGCCCTTGCCAGCGCCGGCAGCGAAATCACCAGCCTTTGGGGCGGCACCTTGCCCGCCGATATAGCCACGCTCTGGCGCCTTGCCGCCTGAGGATCAAAAGGACCACCGACATGAAAGACGAAAATTTCCTCAAGGCCAACAACGCCCGCAGCCTGTGGCACCCGATGACGGCGCCGTCGGACAGTTTGAAGAACCCGCCCGCGATCATCACCGCGGCCTCGGGCGTGAAGATCAAGGACATCGACGGCCACGAGGTGGTGGATGCCGTCGGCGGGCTGTGGAACGTCAACCTTGGCTATTCCTGCCAGCCGGTGAAAGACGCCATTGCGGCCCAGCTCGATGCCCTGCCCTATTATTCGATCTTCCGCGGCACCTCGAATGACAAGGTGATCGAACTGGCCGAGGAGCTGCGCGATTTCTTTGCGCCCGATGGTCTGACGCGGGCCTTCTACACCTCGGGTGGATCGGATTCTGTGGAAACTGCGCTGCGGTTGGCGCGGCAATACCACAAGATCAAGGGCGAGCCGGGGCGGGTGAAATACCTGTCCCTGAAAAAGGGCTACCACGGCACGCATTTCGGCGGCGCATCGGTCAACGGCAATGCAAACTTCCGCACGGCCTATGAACCCTTGCTGCCGGGCTGCCACCACATCCCCGCGCCTTTCCCCTATCGCAACCCCTTCAATGAAACCGATCCGGCCAAGCTGGCGCAGCTGTGCCTGCAAGCCTTGGAAGACGAGATCGCCTTCCAAGGGGCGGGCACCATCGCCGCCTTTATCATGGAGCCGGTGCTTGGCGCAGGCGGGGTCATTCCGCCGCATGCCAGCTTCATGCCCGGGGTGGCCGCGCTCTGCCGCAAGAACGGCATTCTCTTGATTGCAGATGAGGTCATCACCGCCTTTGGCCGCACTGGGGCCTGGACCGGAAGCCGCCTTTGGGGCGTGCAGCCCGATTTTTCCTGCACCGCCAAGGCGATTACCAACGCCTACTTCCCCTTCGGCGCGGTGATGATTTCCGAAGCCGTGGCAGAGGTGTTTGAAAAGGACGAAAGCGGCAAGGCGGCCATCGGCCACGGCTATACCTATTCCGGCCACCCGGTGGGCGCCGCGGCGGCGCTGGCGACGTTGGCGGAAACCAAGCGTTTGAAAGTCAACGAAAACGCCGCCGCACGCGGGACGCAGTTGTTTGACGGGCTAAAGGCGCTGAAAGAGAAATATGCCTGCATCGGCGATGTGCGCGGCGGCCACGGGCTGATGCTGGCGATTGAAATGGTCAGCGACCGCGCCACCAAAGCGGCGCCGGACAAGGCGATGCCGGGGCGGGTTCAGAAGGCCGCCTATGAGGCGGGCGCGATGGTGCGGGTGTCGGGGCCGAATATCATCCTGTCGCCGCCTTTGGTGATCACGGATGCCGATGCAAAGGTGATCTTGAGCGCGCTGGACAAGGGGTTCGCGGCGCTGTGAGACCGCGCCCTTTTCCCTGCTTTTCCGTTGCCCGGAATCAAGGCGCTTTAGCGCCGCCGGGCAGCGCGGCGCTGCCCGGTTTAGGCGAGCTACACAAGGCTATAAGGCCTTGTCCGTTCTTAGGCCAAACCTAACGACAAAGTGAATGAAGTCCTTCCCAAAAGGCGTAAGTTGTATAGTTTTGTCTATGTGAAGCAAATTTCTGTGAGTCAAGAAACCAAGGTATTGCTCAACATTCCAATCGGAAAATTCATGGTAACGCGACTTCACCTCATTGAAGAAATCTTCTCCTTCTGAGAATTCGATCGAGCTGCCACGCTCATTTATTCGTTGAAGCAGCACCATCTGGCTACCAAAGATGTCAATGTATGTTAGCGCGAAGTGTTTATCCAACTGTTCCATCGCGAGTGCATTTATTGCGATGTCAATGACCTCCGCAGACGGGATTTTTTCAATAACATCACGTATTTTTTTCTCTTGTTCTTCAATAGCGAGGGTTCGAGGAAGCTTAACCTTAGGATCTGAAAATTCATTTCCAGGCAGACCACTTACCTCCGGCTGTGAAGCCTTACGTTCTTCTATTTTGATCTGAGCGCCAAATCCTTCGAATGAAAAACCGCGATCAGAAAAAATGCTGGAGATGAACGGCCTGAACAGTCTGGCAACAACAATAAGTGCAATCGGCCAAGCGACCGAAGATGTCATTAAAAAAAAACCCCTGCCAGAACGGCAAAAGGTCAATCAAAAGATAGTCGAAAAACCCACTCACCCCCAAACCCCTTCAAACTCCCGCCACTCGCCCTTGGACATCCCGCTGTCCTCCTGCCCGACAACTTCCCCCGCCAACCGCCGTTTCAACACCGAAATCGCCTTGGCGCTGAGCGTCACACCGCCCATCCGGTAATCCTCAAACGCCGCGAACGCCAAAGGCACCCAATCCTTCACCGTGGCCGCGATCGCATCGGCGTAGACGCGGATTTCGTATTGGGCGTGGGCGTCGGCGCGCAGGCGCAGGAAGTGGAACAGGTTGTGCAGATCAGTCTTCCAATACCATTGGGTATAGATGTTCATCGGCAGGTTCATCCGCGCCAATTCGCGGGCAAGACCCTGCTGGCCGTCTTGGGACAGCATCTGCTCATAATCGTCATAGCACTGGGCGGCGTCGCGTTTCAGGATCTCCAGCACGCGGGCGGATTCCGCGCCGGTCAGCACCTCGCCCCGGCCTTGGTTGTTCACCACCGATTGCGCGGCCAGTTGCGCGGGTTCGGGGATGTAGAACTCGCGGTCCAAGATCGAATAGCGGGCGGAGTATTCGTTGACGTTGGCGGTACGGTGGCGGATCCACTGGCGGGCGACGAAGACCGGCAGTTTCACATGCAGTTTGACTTCGCACATCTCGAACGGGGTCGAATGCCAGTGGCGCATCAGATAGCGGATCAGCCCGTCATCGTTTTGCACATGTTTGGTGCCGGCGCCGTAGCTGACGCGCGCGGCCTGCACGATGGCGCTGTCGTCGCCCATATAGTCGATGACGCGGATGAAACCGTGGTCCAGCACCTCATGCGCGCGGTAAAGATGCGCCTCCATCCCTTCGGACACGGCGCGCAGCGTGGGGCGCGGGTGCTGGCGGGCAGCTTCGATTTCGGCGCGTTGATCAGCGGTCAGCGGCATAGGGTGGCCTTTCGGGGAATGAGTCGGAGTCCACTATATCTTGGGGAAGGTGCTTTGGGAAACCGCAACCTGCGGCATAAATGGGTCTGACCGCAAATGTCGCGGGGCAAGATCATTGGCGCGACACTGGCCTTTCCCCGCAGAGCCGCCTAGATTTTCGCCAAAGCGAAAGGAAAACCAGATGAAACTGCGCTATCTGCACACCATGGTCCGGGTGCTGGACCTGACGAAATCCATGGCCTTTTATGAGCTTTTGGGCCTGAAAGAGATCCGGCGGTATGAAAGCAAGGAGGGGCGCTTCACCCTTGTTTATCTTGCCGCCGAGGGGCAACCCGAGACACCGCTGGAGTTGACCTTCAACTGGGATGGCGATGACGGCCTGCCCAGCGACAGCCGCCATTTCGGCCATCTGGCCTATGAGGTCGCCGACATTTACGCCATGTGCGCGCATCTGGCGGCGCATGGGGTGGTCATCAACCGCCCGCCGCGCGATGGGCGGATGGCCTTTGTCCGCAGCCCGGACAATATCTCGATCGAGCTTTTGCAAGCGGGCGAGGCTTTGGCCCCGGCAGAGCCTTGGTCCTCGATGGGAAATACCGGGCATTGGTGAGGCAAAATTCTTGAGGCAAGAATTTCAGGGGGGCTGTCTGCCCCCCTCGGGCTGCGCCCTCACCCCCCGAGAGTATTTCCACAGGCGCAAATGCCGAAGGGAGGGCGGTCTGATGGTGGGGGACTTTAGCGGGGCGGAAAAGACCAAAGACTGAAACGGTCCGCCCCGAGGGCGTAAGCCTCGCGCAGGGTCAGGCGCGGGGCGTCGGACAATGCCGTAAGTCCCAAGGCGCCAAGGCCTGCGCGGCCATCTGCCCCGATCAGCGCGCCGGCCTGATAGGTGGCGAGATCATCGGCAAGGCCTTCGGTCACGAGGCTGGCAGCCAATTGTCCGCCCCCTTCGCACAGGATGCGGGTGAGCCCGCGGGCCGCGAGGGTCTGTAGTGCTGCGCGCGGGCAGACCTGCCCGGCCGCGGTCGCGGCGACCTTGATCAGATCGGCGCCGGTTGCGGCCCAAGCGCGGCGGGCGGCCATGGGCGCGGCGGCGGTATGCAGCATCCAGACCGGGGTTTGCTGTGCCGTGCGGCCAAGCCGGCTGTCCGGGGCATGGCTGAGACGGCTGTCCAGAACGATCCGCACCGGCTGTCGCACAGCCCCCATATCCCGCACGGTCAGGTCCGGATCATCGGCGCGCGCTGTACCCGCCCCAACCATCACGGCGTCATGGGTCAGGCGCATCAGATGCACATGACGGCGCGCGGGCGCCCCGGTGATCCAGCGGCTTTCCCCGCTCGCGGTCGCAATGCGGCCGTCCAATGTGGTGGCGAGTTTCAAGGTGACGAAGGGCAGGCCTTGCGTGACACGCTTCAAGAAGCCTGCGTTCAGACGGGTGGCCTCAGGTGTCATGACGCCTTCGACGACCTCAATTCCGGCGGCGCGCAACATCGCGTGGCCCTTGCCCGACACGCGAGGGTCGGGGTCGGTCAGGGCGGTGACGACGCGGGTGACGCCCGCAGCGATCAGACCTTCGGCGCAGGGAGGGGTGTGGCCATGATGGGCGCAAGGCTCCAACGTGACATAGGCGGTGGCGCCGCGTGCCAACAGACCCGCCTGATCCAGCGCGCGGCGCTCGGCATGGGGGCGGCCGCCGGGTTGTGTCCAACCACGACCAACGATCTGGCCCGCGCGCACCAGCACGCAGCCGACCGCAGGATTGGGCCAGACATTCCCCACACCCCGCGCCGCAAGGCGCAGGGCATGGGCCATATGGGTCTGATCGCTCACTCTTCCGAGGCGGGTGACGGACGCAACTCGCTCACGAAGCGGTCAAAGTCATCCGCCGCCTGGAAGTTCTTGTAAACGCTGGCAAAGCGCACATAGGCAACGGTGTCGATCCGCGCCAAGCTTTCCATCACAATCTCGCCGATGGTTTTGGACTGGATGTCGGTATCGCCCAAGGATTCCAAGCGCCGCACGATGCCAGAGATCATCTGGTCGATACGATCCGGATCAATCGGGCGCTTTTGCATCGCGATCCGGATCGAGCGTTCCAGCTTCGAACGATCAAAATCCTCGCGTTTGCCAGACGATTTCACGACCACCAGGTCGCGCAGTTGCACACGTTCGTAGGTCGTGAAGCGCCCCCCACAAGCCGGGCAAAAGCGGCGACGACGAATGGACACATGGTCCTCCGCCGGGCGGCTATCCTTCACTTGCGTATCGACGTTCCCGCAGAATGGGCAGCGCATCGGCTCCCTCCTTGCTTATTCTTGTTGTCCTGCCTCAAGCCCGGGGGTTGGCCCCCGTGATCTTGCGCCGACTATAGGGGGAGGCCCGCTATCTCGGGTAGCGGAAAAGCGCCGATACAGCATCTAGAGGCGCACCTGTTGCGGGTAAGACTCAGGTGGCGGAATCACAAAAGGCCCGGAGCTTGGAAAAGCTCCGGGCCTTTTACTTTATTTTCAGTATCTTAGAAGAAAGCCTGCAGGCCCGTGATGGCACGGCCCAAGATCAGGGCGTGAACGTCATGTGTGCCTTCATAGGTGTTGACGGTTTCCAGGTTCACCATGTGGCGGATCACTTGGAAATCTTCCTGAATCCCGTTGCCGCCATGCATGTCGCGCGCCCAACGCGCCGCATCCAAGGCCTTGCCGCAATTGTTGCGCTTGACGATCGAGATCATCTCGGGCGCAGCATTTGCCTCGTCCAGCAAGCGACCGACGCGGAGCGAGGCTTGCAGGCCCAGCGAAATCTCGGTCAGCATATTGGCGAGTTTCAGTTGATAAAGCTGGGTCTGGGCAATCGGGCGACCGAACTGCTTGCGATCCAGACCATACTGACGCGAGGCGTGCAGGCAGAACTCTGCCGCGCCCAGAACGCCCCAGGAAATGCCATAGCGGGCGCGGTTGAGGCAGCCGAACGGGCCCTTCAGACCTTCGACATGCGGCAGCAGCGCGTCTTCGCCCACTTCCACATTGTCCATGACAATCTCGCCGGTGATCGAGGCGCGAAGCGAGATTTTGCCGCCGACCTTCGGCGCGGAAAGCCCCTTCATCCCCTTGTCGAGGACAAAGCCCTTGATCTTGCCGCCATGGGCTTCGGATTTGGCCCAGACCACGAACACATCGGCGATGGGTGCGTTGGAGATCCACATCTTCGCGCCGTTCAGCACATAGCCATTGGCGGTTTTCTTCGCCGTGGTCTTCATGCCTGCCGGGTCAGACCCCGCATCAGGTTCGGTCAGCCCAAAGCAGCCAATCCATTCGCCCGAGGAAAGCTTCGGCAGATACTTCTTGCGCTGCTCTTCGGTGCCATAGGCATAGATCGGATACATCACGAGCGATGACTGCACCGACATCATCGAACGGTAGCCGGAATCCACCCGCTCTACCTCACGCGCGATCAGACCATAGGCGACGTAAGAGGCACCAAGCCCGCCGTATTCTTCCGGCACGGTGACGCCCAGAAGACCCATTTCCCCCATTTCGCGGAAGATCTCCGGATCGGTGGATTCTTCGCGGAAGGCCTTGATGACACGGGGCTGCAGTTTGTCCTGCGCATAGGCGCGGGCCGCATCGCGCAGCATGCGCTCTTCGTCGGTCAGCTGATCTTCCAGACGGAAGGGGTCTTCCCAGTCGAACCGGCCAAGATCGGGGGCGTCTTTGGCTTTCAGCTTGGGTTTGTCGGACATCTTGGCCTCCAAGGGGATGAGATTTGCCCAAGTCTATTGCACGAATCTGCGCGAGGCCCTAGCGAAACAGGGGCAATGCTTCATGAGGAAATCTCATATGCTGATTTCGCGTCGTTACCTGCCTTCGATGCCCTCGCTCTTGGCGCTGGAGGCGGTGGATCGCCTTGGCAGCGCCTCGGCGGCGGCGGCGGAGTTGAACCTGACGCAAGGGGCGGTCAGCCGCCAACTGCAGGTCTTGGAAGGCCAGCTGGGGGTGGCGCTGTTTCAGCGCGACAAACACCGCCTGCGGCTGACCCAAGGCGCGCAGGATTATTGTCGCGAGGTGCGCCGGTTGCTTACCGGGCTTGGTCAGGCGACGCTGACGCTGCGCGCCAATCCGGGCGGCGGGGCGTTGAATCTGGCCATCCTGCCCGCCTTTGGCATGCATTGGCTGGCCCCGCGTCTGGCCCGCTTTGCCGCCCAACATCCTGAGGTGACGGTGAACCTGTCCACGCGGCTCAAGCCCTTTGACTTCGAGGCCAGCCAGTTTGACGCCGCGATCCATTACGGGCGGCAGGATTGGCCGGGGGTCGAGTATCTGCCGCTTATGCAAGAGGATATGCTGGCGGTGGCAGCCCCGTCGCTGGTGCCAACGCCGCTGTCCCGCGCCGAAGATGTTCTGGCCCTGCCGCTTTTGCAATTGGAAAGCCGCACCGGGGATTGGGGGCGCTGGCTGGCACATCACGGGGGGCCCGGCCAACGCCCGCCTGCCATGCTGTTCGACCAATTCGCCACCATGATGCAAGGCGCGATCCATGGCCTTGGCGCGGCCTTGATGCCCACCTTCCTGATCGGGCGCGAGGTGGAGGCGGGCCGTTTGGTGCCACTTTTTGGCCCGGCCATCCCGTCAACGGGCAGCTATCACCTCGTCTGGCCCAAAGACCGCGCCGACCGCGCGCCGCTGCGGTCCTTCCGGACCTGGCTGAAGGGCGAGATTGGCTGATCCTGCTTGCCTTTGATCAAACGCAAGGCCAGCATGCCGCAAATTGCAGGAGGTGCTGGCCATGAAGATCGGGGATGTGTCGTTTTGGTATGCCGATATTGGCCTGCCCCAAACCCGGCGGCCTGCACTGGCGGGTGATACCACTGCGGATGTGGCGATCATCGGGGCCGGGTTCACCGGGCTTTGGACGGCTTGGTATCTGATGAAAGAGCGCCCCGATCTGAAGGTGCTGGTGATCGAAAAGGAATTTGCGGGCTTTGGGGCCTCGGGGCGCAATGGCGGCTGGTGCATGGGCACTTTCGCGTGGAACCATGAGAAATACGCCAAGGCGACCTCGCGCGCGGCGGTGCTGGAAATGGTGAAAGAGCTGGAAGGCACCGTGGCCGAGATCACGGCCGTTTGCGCCGCCGAAGGGATTGATGCCGATATCATACCGTCTGAAGAAATGATGGTGGCCACCAACCCCGCGCAACTGCAACGGATGAAAGCGGAAATTGCCCATCGCCAGCATTGGGGCGACGGGCATCGCGCGCGTGAACTGACGCCGCAAGAGGTGGCGCAGCGCATCTCGGTTCCGGGGGTTCTGGGGGCAATGGTGGTCAGCGGCATGGCGCGTATCCAGCCTGCCAAACTGGTGCGCGGTCTGGCCGACGCGGTGGAGCGCAAGGGCGCGCGGATCGTCGAGGACACGCAGGTTCTTTCCTATGACACAGGACAAGTGGTGACCACCAAAGGCACGGTGCATGCCCCGATCATCCTGCGCTGCACCGAAGGGTTTACCGCCGGCATCAAGGATCACAAACGCGATTGGGTGCCGCTGAACTCGGCGCAGATCGCCACCGTACCGCTGCCGCCCGAGGTCTGGGCCAAGATCGGCTGGGACGGGCACGAGCTGATCGGCGACATGAAGAACGCCTATTGCTACTGCCAGCGCACGCGTGAAGGCCGTATCACCGTGGGTGCGCGGGGCGTGCCTTATAAGTTCGGTTCCAAAATGGATGCCAATGGCGAACCTGATGCGGAAACCATTGCCCGCCTGACCGCCATCTTGCACGAACATTTCCCCGAAGCCGCGAAATACCCGATCGACCATGCCTGGTGCGGCGTCATCGGCGTGCCGCGCGATTGGTGCGCCACGGTCGGGCTGGACCGGGACACCGGCCTTGGCTGGGCGGGGGGCTATGTCGGAACCGGGGTCTCGACCGCGAACCTTGCCGGGCGGACGCTGGCCGATCTGGCTTTGGGTCGCGACACCACGATCACGCGGCTGCCTTGGGTCAACCGCCGCGTACGGCAGTGGGAGCCGGAGCCCTTCCGCTGGCTGGGCATCCACATGATGTACAAGCTTTTTGGCATCGCCGACCGCCGTGAAACCCGGTTGCAAGGCAAGCCCTCGCGGCTGGCAACCTTTGGCAACTGGATCACCGGGCGCCACTAAGGGGGCCAAGTTTTCGACGAAAAATCAAAAGGCCCGCGAAAATCGCGGGCCTTTTGTTTGGTTTCAGATCGCCTCTTCCAAGGCCTCGGCGCGGCGGGCTTCGGCCTCGCGCGCGGCCTCGATCCGCGCCAGTCGGCGGCGGTTCAGCTCGTAAAAGATGGCCAGAACCAGCGTCACAAGGATCAACAGGAACGCCAGCGCGTTGATGGTCGGCGTGATGCCCGAGCGGACCTTGGAGAACACATAGACCGTCAGCGTATCGGCCCCGCCGCGCGTGAACTGCGTGACGTTGAAGTTCTCGATCGACTGGAAGAACGCCACCGCCGCCCCTGCCCCGATCGCCGGGTAAAGATGCGGCAAAAGGATACGGCGCATCACTTGGCCGTGGCTTGCGCCAAGATCCAAGGCCGCCTCTTCCAGCCCGACATCAAAGCTTTGCAGTCGGGCCAGAACCAGCAACATCACCATCGCCGCGATATAGCTGACCTGCCCCAGAACCGACAAATGCAGGCCGGGGTTGAACAGGAAGAACTCGGTCCCGATCGCATTGCCCATCTTGGTCCACAGGATCATGGTGGAAATACCGATCACCACCCCCGGGATCAGGATGGTCGAGATCATCATGCCATAAAGCGCAGTACGCAGCTTGCCCGAGACCGAGTTGATGAGGATCGCCGCCGCCGTGCCAATCAAGATGGCAATCAGCGCCACCGCAACCGCCACCCACAGCGTGTTGACAAAGGCCAGCATCATGCGTTCATCCGCGATCATCTCGGAGAACCATTTGCCGGTCCAACCCTTCCACGGCACGATGGAGGGCAGCTTGTTGTCGTTAAAGGCCGCACCGGACATCACGACCAAAGGCGCGATCATGTAGACCAGAAACAGCCCCATATAGAGGTGCAAGAGGTTCAGTCGAAGCTTGTGCATATCCCTGCCCCCTTACTTCGCGATGTCAGAAAGTTTTACCTTGAACAGCTTCATCGCAACCGAGACGAAGACCGTGCAAAGGATCAGCAAAAGGAAGGCATAGGCGCTGGCGGTGTTCCAGTCCAAAGCATCCTTGAACCACTGGTCGATGGTTTGGGTAAACCATTGCGAGGTGGTCGAGCCAAGGATCGAAGGCACCAACAGCGAGCCGGCCGACAGCATGAACACCATCACCGAACCAGAAGCGATGCCCGGTTTGGCATGCGGCAGCACGATGCGCCAATGGATGCGCCACCACGAGGCGCCAAGATCATCCGCCGCCTCGATCTGGTTGGTGTCCAGACTGGAAACTGCATTGTAGATCGGGAACAGCATGAACAGAACATAGGTGTAAACCAAGCCGACCATGACCCCGGTATAGCCCATATTGGTCCAGCGGATCGGGTCTTCGATCAGGCCCACGCCTTGCAAAAGCGCATTCAGCGGACCTTTGAAGGCCAGAATGATCCACCATGCAAAGGCGCGCAACACCTCGGACACCCACAGGGGTACAAAGAGCAACAAGAGCAGCGTCGGCACGGTTTTCGGGGCAACCACCTTGGCCATGTAATAAGCCAAAGGATAGGCCAAGGCGAAGCAGATTATGGTCACGACCATCGAATACCAGATGGTCTGGAAGAAGGTCTTCACATGGACCGGGATCGTAAAGGCAACGCCAAACAGACTGGTTTCGGTCGATCCGTCCAACACCTTGAGATAGTTGTTGAACGAGTAGGTGTCCCTCGGCCCGCCCACATCAACCACAGGCAGATAGGGGCGGAAGCTTTGTTCAAAGAGCGTGATGTTGGGCAGGATGACCAGCATCACCAGCCAAAAGGCGACCAGCAGGCAGATCAGCCCCGTCAACCCCGGCCCATAGCGGCGCAAAAGGTCTTGCATCGGCTTAGCCCCTTACATTCGCGTCGGGCAAAAGCGCGGCACGCGCGGCGTCAAAGCTGGCATGCAGCTTGGCCCCGACCTCGGGCACCGTCGCAGACCCGTCATTGCGGATCTCGGCTGTGATGGTCTTGCCCTGTTCACTGGTGGCATGAACCGCGATGAAAGCCCCCTCGAAGGATACCTCGGACACCGTGACCGGGACCGAGTTTTCCGTGGCGGCCTTGGCCGTCAGAACCGTATGCTCGGGGCGCACGTAAAGCTTGACCGCCTTGCCTGCCGCCTCGGGCGAGAGGCGGGCACGGAAGCCGCCAAAGGCGGTGTCAAAGCCGGCCATCCCTTCAGACGCTGTGCCAGCTGTGCCTTCGAAGATATTGTTTTCGCCGACAAAAGAGGCCACGAACCCATTGACCGGGTTGTTATAGATATCCCGCGGATCGGCAATTTGCTGGATGCGGCCTTGGCTCATCACGCCCACACGATCCGACATGGCCAGCGCCTCGCCCTGATCGTGGGTGATGTAGATGAAGGTCACGCCCGTGCGCTTTTGAATGGCGCGCAATTCGGCCCGCATGTGCTGGCGCAGCTTCAGATCCAAGGCTGATAGGGGTTCGTCGAGCAGCATCACCGCCGGCTCAACCGCCAGCGCACGGGCAATAGCCACACGCTGTTTCTGCCCGCCCGAAAGCTGGCTCACCATCTTGTCTGCCGCACCGGGCAGATCGACAAGCTTCAAAAGTTCCTCGGCCTTCTTGCGGCGGGTGGTCTTGTCGACACCGCGCACCTCAAGCCCGAAGGTGATGTTTTCCCAGATCGGCATCAGCGGAAACAGCGCCAGATTCTGAAAGATCAGCGCGGTGGGGCGCTGGTTCGGGCGTTGGCCCCGCATATCCTTGCCACCGATCTTGATCGCGCCTTGTGTCGGTTCGATAAAACCCGAGATCATCCGCAGGATCGTGGTCTTGCCACAGCCCGACGGCCCAAGGAACGAGAAGAACTCGCCCGGTTTGATCGACACATTGGCGTTGTCGACAGCGCGAAAACTGCCGAAGTCGCAGCAGACATTTTCAAGATCAATCCCGGCACTCATTGGATCGTCTTTCCCCCTGTTATGTTTTTTTATGACCCTAGCAGGCCCCGGTCCCTGTGCAATGGGTATAGCCAGTTTTCGAAGCGCATTTGGTCCAGTTACCACGTCTTACCCGTGAAACGAAACACGCCGGGCTTGTAAAAGCCCGGCGTGCAGATCACGTGCCCAAAGATCAGGCAGCCTTGTACTTGTCGGCGTATTCGGCGCGCTTGGCGAGGAAGTCGGCCGACTGGTCGGGCCACCACCACAGCTTGGACAGCGCGTCGTCGTTGAAGGTGCCGGAGTAGTATTTCGACACTTCCGGGTCCATCAGATCGGAAGCACCCTTGCCAACCGGGTTCGACGAGAAGGCCGTCGCCCAGCCCGATGCACCTTCGGGGGTCGAGACCCACTTGGCGAATTCATGGGCTTGATCGGTGTTGGCGGCGTTCTTCATCAGAACAAAGCCCTGGTGCCAAGCGAAGGCGCCTTCAGCCGGGGCAACATAGGCATAGCCATCGTTGCGCAGGTTGAAGCCGGTCGAGTCCCAGCACAGGCCGACGGTTGCACCGTTGGCGGTAAAGCCAGCGTTGGCCTCGTTTTCGCCCGACCACCACTGCACGACGTTGCCCTTGGCCTTGATCGCCTCGGCCAGCGCGATGTCCCACAGTTCGGTCATCGCAGCCATGTCGGAATAACCATCCATCCACGGGCGCGGCAGCTTGCCGGTTGCATCCAGCCAACGGCCCATCGCAGCCAGCGCCGAATGCGGACGCAGCACGGCAGAGTTTTCGGCGTTGAACAGATCGCCCAAGGACGGCGGGGTCGACACCTTGGCATCAGCGCTGTTCACCACAAGCGATTCGGTGCCCCAAACCGACGGCACATATTTCAGTGCGCCACCGGGACGCGACCGCTCACCTGCGGCGCCATCGGCCAGACCCGGCAGATAGTTGTCCATCGCCAGTTTGGATTCATCGAATGCGCCCAAAAGGCCGTTCGTGTCCCAAGCGCCAACGCGGTCGATGGTCGGTTCGATCAGGTCGATGCCGCCCGCTTCCAGCGCAACCTTGCCTTCGGCGAACATGGTGTCCTGATCGGGAAGTTCTTTGAAGTTCACCTTGATGCCGGTTGCGGCGGTGAAGGCCGGAAACACCTTTTCTGCCAGCGCGGGATAGCCCGCCCAGCCGACAAAGTTCAGTTCGCCCGACGAGGCCAGCGCCTTGGACGAGATCAGCGCCGGAGCGGCCAGCGCGCCCGCGCCCGCAGCCGAACGCTTAAGAAAGCTGCGGCGGGACAGAGTGGATTGGGTTTTCGTCACGAAAGTCTCCCTGGTTGTTCCGGAGGCCCGGAAGGTTGTGCGAGGGCGATCATGCCGCACCCCGTCATTTTTTTGTCATTAAGGCCGGAAGCCGACAGTCCTGTGACAGTTCCAGCTATTCACTGTTCATGAGGCCAGATTAGGACCCGTCGTTTCGTCAGTGTCAACTGAATGTAACGGGGGCGGCGATCACAAATGATCGTCCGCCCCCGGTTCGCGCCGTTTGGCTGTCGCGCGTGGTTACTTGGTCAGGATCAACTTGCCCTGCCGGGTGATGCGCAGCGAATAGACCTGCCCATTCAAGGCGATGCGCGCAACACTGCCGCCGCGCGTCAGCTTTGCGGCATCATGCAGCGGGGTCACATCCGCGAAAACGGGCGTTGCAAAAGTGTCAGCGGAAATCGGAGCGGTCATGGGGAAGCCCTTTGGTTCAAGTGTCGGTTGCAGCGGGTGGCTGGCCGGAAGGGCTGGCTGTCAAAAATAGATTACTGAAACAGTCAGAATTGTAAACCCCAAATTCACAAGTGCCCGCCCCCCCGCAGTTGACGCGACGGGGGGCGGAAACGGGGTGACAGATTACCCGTCCATCCCCACGGCGCGCCGATAGGCGCGGTTGCCGTACAGCAGGGCATCGGGCTGGTCCGACAGCGTGACCGCCGAAACCTGCCCAATCATCAGGTAATGCGTTTCCCACAACAGCGCCGTCTTCAGCGTACATTCAAAACTCGCCGCCGCCTGCGTCAGAACCGGCTGCCCCCCCTGCCCCAGCGCCCAGTCC
>Ga0255091_1000348_pt1 | contig 18844 bp, 15 predicted proteins | sample Colum_Yuk_RepB_8_2_FD_188439 | JGI IMG/M metagenome (GOLD analysis project Ga0255091, IMG submission 188439) | Freshwater microbial communities from Columbia River, Oregon, United States - Colum_Yuk_RepB_8d | ecosystem: Environmental > Aquatic > Freshwater > River | place: USA: Oregon... | reverse complement strand
CCAATAGGCTGCGGTGATGAACGCGGCCACAGCAAATGGTGTGATCGTCGGTCGGCTACGTTGGCAGCTGATGATGACCGCAATTAAGCCAAAACTCGCCACACATTCACTGAGCTGTTGAGCTGCGCCAGCACGCTCATGCGTTGAGGCGGTAAAGCCCGTTTGCGTTAACAGTTCTTGCGGCAGCAAGGCGCCGCTAAACATGGCGTGTGCCAACGCAACACCGGCAAATCCCCCCAGAATTTGAGCGACGCTGTAACTTAGGCCATCGCGCCAATTCAGCTTGCCCAATAGGACCTCGCTGAGGCTCACAATCGGATTGAAGTGTGCGCCCGAAATCGGCCCAAACGTCAGAATCAATGCGACTAACCCAGCACCCGTGGCGATGGTGTTAGCGAGCAGGGCCAACGCGGTTAGTTCGCCACTTAGCCGATCCGCCATGATGCCTGAGCCCACAACCGTCGCTAACAGCAACGCAGTGCCCAACGCTTCGGCGGTGAGTCGTCGTGATAGCGAGAGCATGTTTCAGGCCCCAATGCAGGCGATGCGATCCATCTCGGCTTTCAGCGCGGCACGATCATGTTTCAGTGTGTCCAGAGGCAATGCCAAGAACGCTTCAATGCGAGCACGCAAAATACGATACGCAGTCATGAACTCCGCATCGATTTCTGCGTCTGTGCCGGTGGCATGCGCGGGGTCTTCCACGCCCCAATGCGAACGCAAGACGGGGCCAAGGTACGCTGGACATGCTTCGTTGGCGGCATTGCCGCAGACCGAAATCACAATATCGGGCGTGACCGGCAGATCATCCCAAGATTTGCTGAAGTAGCCATCGGTGGCGATACCTTCGCGCTTCAGCAACGCCAGTGAGCGCGGATGCACATAACCGGCTGGTTTGCTGCCGGCACTGAGTGCTCGCCAGCCAGCCGGAGCGAGGTGGTTAAAGGTCGCCTCGGCGAGAATCGAGCGGCAGGAATTACCGGTACAGAGCATCAACACATTCATTTCAACATTCCATCAGAGTGGGTTACATGAGGTTGGCGTGCAATCTGGCGTGAGCGCCACTGCGCCACAAAGCTCCGGGTGGCCAGCACAGCAGTCATCGGTGAGATATGCGATGAGCTCGACCATCACGCCAACCTTGGCGCGATAACGCAGAAATCGACCTTCCGCTTCGGCCGCAATGAGCCCTGCTTGCGTCAGTGCCTTCAAATGAAACGAGGCATTATTCGCCGCTAGACCCTGCTCGCTGGCAATATGGCCGGCCACGAGGCCGCTGGGCCCCGCCTTGACCAACAGGCGATAGATGGCCAATCTCACGGGTGAAGACAAGGATTCAAAGACGAGTACGGCGGTTTCTGAGTTCATGATTCAACATTACAAGAACTATTGAAATAAAGGAAGTGGCCATGAGTTGGGACCTCACCCGATGTGATGATGGCGTGCTGCGTTGTGGCTGGTGTACTGCCACGCCGATGTATCAGCAGTATCACGATCAGGAATGGGGCAGGCCGGTCGCAGATGATCGCCGCTTGTTCGAAAAGCTCTGTTTAGAGAGCTTCCAAGCGGGCCTAAGCTGGCGCACGATTTTGGAAAAACGCAGTAACTTCCGAGCAGCGTTTCATCAATTCGATTGGGCTGCCATGGCGGCCATGGGCCCGCAGGATGTTGAGCGCCTGTTGCAGAATGCGGGCATTATTCGGCATCGCGGCAAGATTGAAGCAGTGATTCATAATGCCCAACGCATGCCGGAATTGTTGGCAGAGTTTGGTTCCCTGGCGGCCTTTGTATGGTCGTTTGAAGGTCTGATGCCGGCACAGCCGGAGTTGATTACACTGGAGCATATTCGCAAGCACACAACCAGCCCGGCATCTGATGCCATGGCCAACGCCCTAAAAAAACGTGGCTGGAAGTTTCTTGGCAGCACCACCCTGCATGCGTTTATGCAGTCGATGGGCTTAGTGAATGATCATCTCAGCGGCTGCGCATCGCGGGATGTTGTGTTGCAAATGCGTGACGACTTCATCATTCCGTCATAAGAACGGTTGAAAATAATACGTCTAAAAATAGACTTCGTTTGTGGGAGAGTGTGCCGTGAGTGTGATGTTGCCTGTGGATCGTCGCGCCTTTTTGCGCCAGTTATTTTTGCTGGCTGGCGCGGCCAGCATGCCTGCTCTGCTGACGGCGTGCAGCACTGACAGCGGCACATCGACGCCCGCCAGTCGCTTACAAGGGCCGCGTCCAGCGGGGCGCTTCGCCAATCTTGGCCGACTCGGCGAGCCTAATGCCTTTGGTGTGCGCCTGCCTGCTGGGTATGACATGCGCGTCGTTGCGGAAGCCTTAAAGCCCGTAGGTGACAGTGGCTATCCCTGGCACATCTTCCCCGATGGCGGTGGCGTGATGGCGAAGCCAGATGGCGGTTGGTTCTATATTTCCAATAGCGAAGTGCCAGGCTTCGGCACACTGGGTTTCACGGTGCCGCAACTGGCGCCACTGGCGAATCCGTTAGAGCGACTGGTGCCCGGCTTAGGTGGCGCCAGCGCCATCGAGTTCGATCGGGATGGCAATATTGTGGATGCTTTCCAGATTCTCTCCGGCACCACCTTCAATTGTGCGGGCTGTGTCACGCCGTGGCAGACCTGGCTGTCATGTGAAGAGATTCCTGAAGGACTCGTCTGGGAGTGTGATCCCGTGGGTCGTAGTGCCGCAGTTTCTCGCCCAACGCTGGGCTTGTTTTCGCATGAAGCGGTGGCCATTGATAACAATCGTCGCGTGATCTACATGACCGAAGATATGCCCGAGGGTCGCCTCTATCGCTGGCTGCCAGCTGCAGGTGATTGGCCATCCGGTAGCCGTCCAGCGCTCGCCAATGGCCGCCTGCAAGTTATGGATGTACCCACCGGTGTTGAAAAGGCGTTATTGGAGCCGCAGCGAGTCGTTTGGCGTGATGCCCTAGAGCCAACCAAGGCTCAGAATGAGCACCGTCGGGCGGACTCAGCCGCCTTCAATGGTGGTGAAGGTATTTGGCTCTTTGATGACTTCATCTTCTTTGCGACCAAGGGCGACAACCGTATTTGGGTCTATGACATTCGGGGCGAAACCTTGGAAGTGCTTTATGACCTAGCGACCGACAGCAATCCCATTCTCTCCGGCGTCGATAACATCACCGTCACCGATCGTGGCGACGTGCTGGTGGCCGAGGATGGCGGCGATATGCAGGTTGTGGTGATTTTGCCGGATGGCCAGCTCAAGCCCTTGCTGCAGATTGTGGGTCAGGACCAGTCGGAAGTTGCTGGTATTGCCTTCTCGCCCGATGGCCGTCGTCTCTATTTCACCAGTGATCGCGGCAGCAATCAGAGCGTGGGAGGCCAGCGGGTGGGGCTGGGCGTCACCTATGAATTGATGCTGCCCAACTGACTCGCCGTCCATCCGATGCTGCCGAGTTACACCACGGTAGCATCGTGAAAACCCGCTATGCTCCGCAAAAATAAGCCTATTCGGAGTGTTTCATGTCGGTCTTGCCATCGGTTGCATCCAGTTACCAAGAGGCCTTACGAGTAGCGCTGACGCGACAGGATTACCCCAGTGTCATTACGTTGATTCGACAGGCGGTGCAGGCCGATCGACGCGCCCTGACCGACCCACTCATCAAGTCTTGGCTGGCCCTGCGCTGGCAGAACCTATTCCTGCAATTGGCGGCACAAGATCGTGCGGCCGTGAAAGTGGCGCGGGGTGTGCGCGGTTATCTTGGCGATAAACGTGAGGCCATGCAGGTATTGGCTGAACGCTTCTTAGTCAAGGCGGACCCGGCGAGCTGGCAGCCCAACTTACCCCCTGTCGTCTTGCCGCAAAAACTCAATGCCACGCTGATTTTCTGTCCGGGTTTTATTAATGGTCTGCTGCCAGTCCATGCGTTCGAGCACGAGTTTGACGCGCTAGAACAGCAGCTCGGCCTGCGTGCCTTTTGTGCCGATGCACATCCCGTTCGCAGCTGCGAGGCCAATGTCAGCGATCTGCTGGCGGCCATCGAAGCGGGGGAGGGTTTCAAGGCGCTGAAAGGCGGCGCAAGTGAGCCCGTTAAGGGGCCCGATCCGGGTGATGTGGTGCTGATGGGCTACAGTAAGGGCAGTGCAGATATTCTCGCGCTGTTAGCTCAGCATCCGGGACTAAAGGACCGTATCAAGGCGGTCTATACCTGGGCAGGGGCTATTGGCGGATCGCATACGGCAGACACGATTTACCAACTGATTGCTGACCTGCCGCTGGATGCTGCCGCTCAACGCTTACATGACTTTCTTGCCATGCTGATGCCGGGCGTGACACGCCAGGGAACGTTGCGGCGCTTGGATGAGTACGACATTCTGGGTGCGGTACGCAGCCTAACCACGACCGAGCGCGAGGCCTTCCTTGCGCATCACGGCGCAGCGATTGATGCACTCAATGTGCCGTTTTTTAACGTTACTGGTTCGACCAAATTGCTTGAAGTGCCGACGTTTCAAATGCTGGATTATCAGAAGCTAAGCAAGTTTGATCCCGACAACGATATGCAGGTGACGCAGGCGCAGGCCACGTTGGCATTGCCCATGAGCACGCATGTGGCGACCCTGCATGGGCATCACTGGGATATCGCTTATCCGCCCTTTCCGCGCAAAATGCGCATGACCACGCCGAATCTGGACCATCCTTTCCCACGTAAGGCCGGCATCATGGCTAATCTGATGCTGGTGGCCGAGCTGGGGCTTATTGGCTCTGGCTCTGGCCCGGCCTGCTAGGCGACACCGGCATCACCGTCACCGACACATCTAAGGTGTGCTCGCCGCCGCCGATGATGACCCCGCGCAGAGGAGACACATCGCTGAAGTCACGCCCCCAGGCCAGCGTGATGTGCTGCTGATCGGGCAACACACCGTTGGTTGGGTCGAAATCGACCCAACCAAAATGCGGGCACCACACCGATACCCAAGCATGTGAGGCATCGGCCCCAATGAGGCGCGGTTGACCTTCAGGCGGCTCGGTTAATAGGTAGCCACTGACGTAGCGTGCGGGCAGGCCCAGCGAGCGTAAGCAGGCAATCATGAGATGGGCAAAGTCTTGGCAAACGCCACGCCGCTGTTCCAGCACGGTGAGCAAGGGCGTGCCGACATCGGTGGCCTCGCTGTCGAACTCAAACTCGTTATACATCTTCAGCGTCAGTGCATAAACGCCGGTCAGCAGCGTGTCATCCGCGCCGAAGCAGGGCAAAGCAAAGCGGGCAAAGTCGTGTTTGATGCGCACATACGGTGACTCCTGACGATACGCCAGCGCGTCCAGTTGTTCTGGGTGCGAAAGTGCCACGCCACGGAATCGGCAGCGTTCCACCACATCCTGCCAAGGTGGGCTGAGCAAGAAGTTCGGCATGGCTCGCGGAAGTACAGAGATGTCTAGCTCTGCACTGAGCAGCAACTCCTGGTGAGGCTGGCGGATGTCTAACCACAGGGCTGGATTGCCAAAGGCATCGGGGGCGGACGTGCGCTGTTGGGGCTCCGGCGTGCAGTGAATTTGAGCCGAATGAATGTGTTGCCAGGGCAGTGTCCGGGGCTGCAAATGCAGAAGCTGCTGTGACAAAGACACGGGCAGCTGATAGTTGTATTGCGTGTGGTGACTAATGCGATAGCGCGTCGCCACACCTGCTTCTGCACGCTTGATCGTGCTCATGTCGATACCATCGATTGGCTCTGTCGCTCGATGTGTGCGAAGTACTGCAGACTGATTTTGTCGGCTAAATCCCACGTGGCTTGCTGCAATGCGGCGAGTAGTTTCGCCAGCGTTGCCAAAGAATGTGGCAGTCGCTGCGGAGAGGCTAAGTCACTTTCAATCACCGCCAAGTCGAGGCTTAGCAGCTGGGTTTCGAGCTGGCTCATGGTGCGATGTTCAGCGCTGCCAACAGCACTTAATAGTTGCACGATTTGCCGCAGCTGGAAGGCGACGCTGTGGGGGTTGCCGGGATCGAGCAAGAGCAAATCAAGCACGGGAATAAGCTGTGCTGAGGACAGGTAGCGGCTGCGATAGGTGATGCGGCTATCGGCAATATCGAGTAGCCAGTCGAGCGCGGCCTGGCTGTGGCCGTGAGGTAGCGGCAGGGTATTACAAAGTAGAGCACAGAGCTTTTGCAGGCGTTCAATGCGACGACCGAGCATGAGAAAGCGCCAGCTCTGATCTTGCGTCATGTCATCGAGCGCAAAGCCGGCCAGCGCCGACAAACTCATCAGCAAACGATCCAGAAAGCCGACAGCGGCACCCGCTTCTTGGGTAGGGTCCAGACTCACAGCTTCCTGTTCCAGCTCGACAATAGCGATCCAGTTTTCATGCGACAGTCGGCTGCGAACCTCGGCCGCTGCGCCGATTAAGGCGCGCAAGGTTGACACCACGGACTGGCTTTGATGCGCACCGCCGATGCTGGCGAGCAGTTGCACATCCAGCGCGTCATCTCCATTGAGTAGCCCGAGCTTTTGTCCGTGGTTCAGCGCCAAAATTAGGCCGAGGCCTTGTCTGGGGTCCGCTTCTAAATAACGGCTGAGGGCCGAGCGAATCAGTCGCGCATGATGGTCTGTGCGTTCTGCGTAGCGGCCCAGCCAAAAGAGATTTTCGGCCAGTCGCGAGGGCAGGTAAGGGTCTTGTCGCTGCAAGTCACGGACGCCCAGCGTTCGCAAACGCGGGAACTCAGTCGCAGCCTGCTCACTGAAGCAGACCCAGGTATCTTTACTGGTGCCGCCGCGTTGCATGGATACCACTTCTTCGTCACGACGCCCCGCCACTCGGCTCAGGGCCCCCGGCATCACTTCATAACCCTCAGCGCTAGCGACGGCATAAACGCGCATGCCAGTGGCGTGATTTTCAAAGCCTTTCGCCTCGCCCTGCCAGACAGGTGTTTGTGCCATCGCCACGGTTTCCTGCGCCAGATACGCATAGGGGCGTTCGCGGATGCGCTTGCGCAAGGCGGCGAGGCCTTGAGCATCGAGGTCGCGGCCAAACACGGGTGCAAAATGCTGCGAGGGGAATGCGCCTTTGATGACCAGTTCAGGTAAACGTGCCAGTGCTTCTTCCATCACCGGCGGTTCGCCGCACCACCAGGTCGCCACAGAGGGTATTTCTAGCTTTTCACCCAGCAGGTGCTCGCAGGCCTTGGGTAAAAAGCTCAGCAAACCCTGCGATTCCAGCACGCCACTGCCAAGGGCGTTGGCGATCAGCACATGGCCAGCGCGTGCAACCGCGAGCAGGCCGGGTACGCCCAGCGCCGAGTCACCGCGTAGCTCTAACGGATCACAATAGTCATCATCGAGGCGCCGAAAAATGGCATGCACACGCTTCAGCCCGCTCAGCGTTTTCAGGTAGACATAGGGTTGACGCACGCTCAGATCGTGGCCCTCCACCAGCGGAATGCCAAGGTGGCGGGCGAGGTAGACGTGTTCAAAGTAGGTTTCGTTGTAGCGGCCGGGTGTGAGCAAAACGATTAAGGGCGGCTCACCATCGGTGCGTGCTTGCTGACGCAGGGTACGCATCAAACCTTGAAAATAGCCGGTGAGTGCCTCAACGCCGAGTTCGCGATACAGGGCCGGAAACGCGCGCGCGACCACTTGCCGATTTTCCATGGCATAGCCAGCGCCTGACGGGGCTTGCGTACGATCCGCCATGACCCACCACTGGCCATCGGCAGAACGAGCAAGATCTACCCCAACGACATGCAGCCAGGTGTCATTGGCAGGTCGCATGCCGTGGCAGGGCCACAGATAATTGTGATGACCAAAAATCAGTTCGCTGGGCAAAATGCCCTGAGCAATCAGTGTTTGCGGGCCGTAAAGATCAACGAGCAGGGCATTGAGCAGGCGCGCGCGCTGCGCCACACCACTGGCAATGCCTTGCCACTGATCCTGCGTAATCAATTGTGGAATCGGCCCCACACGCCAGCTGCGGTCCTGCCCTTGGCTATCACCGTATAAATTATAGGTGACACCGTTTTCCTGCACTTGGCGATTGACCAAGTCATAGCGCTGCTGCATTTGTGCGGGGCTTAAGCGATTAAGCGCCTCGGCAAATTGCGCCCAATGCGGATGCACCTGCCCGTCGCTAGCGAAAATCTCATGGTAGCGATGGGCCGAGGGGCGCAACGTGCCTAGCAAATTGGTCATAGCATCCCGAGTGATTTACAGCGCTGCGTTTGGATTCATCATGGTCGGCGCAAATCTAACATGAAGGGATGCTCAAGGTTGCTGACACGTGCTTGGGGCGTGATCCAACCCGGCGTGTGCCCCATGCGGATAAAGCGTGCTTGGCGCCGTGCTTCAGCTGCGTAGGCATTGATCGGGTGGTCATCACTGTTACTGCCGCCGGGGTGCATAACATGGTGCTGGAAGCCGCCCAGTGAGCGTTTCATCCACGTGTCGTAGAGGTCAAAGGTCAGTGGGGCATGCACGCCAATCGTGGGGTGTAAGCAGGATGGCGGCTGCCAGGCGCGAAAGCGCACGCCGCCAATGAACTCACCGGTCTGTCCGGTCGGCTGCATGGGCAAGGTCACGCCATTGCAGGTCAGTGCATAGCGTTCGCCGGCCATGCCGGTGACCTTGACTTGCACGCGTTCCAGCGACGAATCGACATAGCGCACCGTGCCCGCTGAGCTGCCTTCTTCGCCCATGACATGCCAAGGTTCGAGTGCGTGACGCAGCTCCACGTGCATGCCCTTGAGATCAATGTCGCCCAGTTTCGGGAAGCGAAACTCCAAATGGGGTCGGAACCATTCCAGATCAAAGCCATAGCCCGCACGCCGCATATCGGTCATGACATCGGCAAAGTCCTGCTCCACGAAATGCGGCAGCATGAAGCGATCGTGCAGCTCCGTGCCCCAGCGCGTCAGGCGCTCAGGGGCATAGGGCGTCTGCCAGAATCGCGCGACCAGACCACGCAGCAATAACTGTTGTGCTAGCGACATCTCGGCATGAGGCGGCATCTCGAAAGCGCGCAGTTCGAGTAGACCAAGGCGGCCACTGCTGCTGTCTGGCGAGTACAGCTTGTCGATGCAGAACTCGGCGCGATGCGTGTTACCGGTGACATCGGTGAGCAAGTTACGCAGCAGGCGGTCGATCAGCCACGGGGCGGTGGTTTCGCCCACGGGCGGGAACTGCCGAAAGGCCGTCTCCAGTTCGTAGAGCGAGTCGTTGCGGGCCTCGTCAATGCGAGGAGCCTGCGAGGTCGGGCCGATGAACAATCCCGAGAACAAGTAAGACAAAGAGGGATGGTTATGCCAGTAGCTGATGAGGCTGCGTAGCAGGTCCGGTCGGCGCAGAAACGGCGAGTCGGCTGGCGTGGCGCCACCCATGACGAAATGGTTGCCGCCGCCGGTGCCGGTGTGACGGCCATCGACCATGAACTTTTCACTGGTCAGGCGCGTGGCATGAGCAGCTTCATAGAGATGCTTGGTGCGACTGACCAGCTCGCCCCAGGTCGCCGACGGATGAATATTGACCTCGATCACGCCCGGATCTGGCGTGACCCGGAAGTTGGCCAGGCGCGGGTCCTGCGGCGGCTCGTAGCCTTCTATAAGCACCGGCTGCTGCATGACTCTGGCGGTCGCTTCAATGGCGCAGACCAGCGCCAGATAGTCGTCGAGCTGGGTTAGCGGCGGCATGAACAGGTAAAGATGCCCGTCGCGGGCCTGAGCGCTGAGGCTGGTCCGGGTCAGATGCTTGGCGGACTTATGCAGCGCCGGCGGCTGTGCGGTCAGCGTCTGCGCCTCGTGAAACTGCGCCTTTTTCTGGCTGGCGTTGGTGAACGGCAGCTGCTCAATCAGGCGCGTTACGATGTCGGGCGGCTGGCGCAAAAGCTGGGTGTAAGCCGGCAGCGGTGGCAGCGCCACACTGGCGTCTTGCGGATGCACATACGGGAATTCGCTGTCGCGAACCCAGGGCTGCGAGTCCAGCGGCAGGCGATAGCCGATCGGCGAATCGCCGGGCACCAGATAGCAAGTCTCGTCACGCAGGAACCATGGCCCTGTCTGCCAATGTTCGCCATCGGCAGTACGGCTTAATGGCAGTACATGCCCAATCACAGCATCCAAGCCTTGCCCAAAGACCTTGGCAAGGCGAGCCCGCTCCAGCGGATCTTTCAGGCGAGAATCCTCGGGCGTGACATTGCTCGGTAGCTGGCGCTCGCGCCAGAGATAATAGAGCGCGTCCTCGTAGGCCGGAAATACGGTTTTGTTGGTGAGGCCGAGCGCGGTGGTGAGTTTGTCGAGAAATTCAGCAGCCGTTTTTTCCGTGGCCTTGCCGGGCTTGGACTCATCAGCAATGAGTGCCGCATCGCGCCAAATCGGCTGACCGTCTCTGCGCCAAAAGCAATTCAGTGACCAGCGCGGAAGCTGCTCGCCGGGGTACCACTTGCCCTGGCCGAAATGCACGAGACTGTTCGGCGCATGCTCCAGACGCAGGCGATGAAATAGCTCGGCGGCTCGAATGCGCTTGGTCGGGCCCAATGCGGCGGTATTCCATTCCTCGCCATCGGGATCATCGACTGAGACGAAAGTCGGTTCACCGCCCAGCGTCAGGCGAACATCTAAACGCTGTAAATCCGAGTCAATAACATGGCCGAGCGCGTCAATATCGGCCCACTGCTCCTCACTGTAGGGCTTGGTGACGCGCGCCGTTTCATGGCTGCGGGTGACCTGCATGTGGTGCTCGAACACGCACTCGGCTTCTTCCAGCAGACCCGATATCGGCGCGGCCGATGATGGCTCAGGGCTGCACGCCAGCGGAATATGGCCCTCGCCGGCAAAAAGCCCGGAGGTGGGATCGAGGCCGATCCAGCCCGCTCCCGGTAAATACACCTCGCACCACGCATGCAGATCGGTAAAGTCTTTTTCCGGGCCGGATGGGCCGTCCAACGATTTCACATCGGCAGTGAGCTGAATCAGATAGCCGGAGGCAAAGCGCGCGGCGAGGCCGAGATGCCGTAGCGCCTGAACCATCAGCCAGGCCGAATCGCGGCAGGAGCCGGAGCCCTTGGTCAGCGTTTCCTCGGGGCTCTGCACACCTGGCTCCAAGCGGATCAGGTAACTGATATCGGTGTAGATGCGCTGGTTTAGCTCAACCAGAAAGTCGATGGTCTTACGCTGCTGCCGAGGGACTTGGTCCACAAAGGCTTTGAGTCGCTCGCCCATCGGCAGTGTGACCCGATAAGGTGCAAGCTCTCGCACCAGACTGGGGTCCTCATAACTGAATGGCCACTGCTCTGCCTCTGGCTCAAGAAAAAAATCGAACGGGTTAATGACGGTCATTTCCGCAACAAGATCGACTTCAACCCGAAAATGTTGAGTTTTCTCAGGAAAGACCACGCGAGCTAAATAGTTAGCCTGTGGGTCTTGCTGCCAGTTAATAAAGTGCTCGCCGGGCGTGACGTTCAGGCTGTAACTGAGGATGCGAGTGCGGCAATGCGGGGCTGGGCGCAAGCGAATGACTTGTGGGCCGAGGGTAATGGCACGGTCATAGCGGTAATCAGTGACGTGGTTTAGCGCGATCTGGATGGGCACGAAGCACGACCTAAGCAGTTGAGGTTAGCAAAGCTAGAGCAAAGGTCGTGCCAGTCTGCATCCACGTGCAGACTGGCAGCGAAGTGACGTGCTTAGGTCATGATCCCGGTAATCAGAAAGTAAATGACTGCAGCCATGAGTGCCGTTGCTGGAACGGTAATGACCCACGCGGCTGCAATTCGGAATAGCTGCGAGCGTTTAACTAACTCTTTGCGATAGACCTTGCGCAGACCTTTGCGCTCTAACTTGGAGAAATGTGCCGGATCTTGATCGACTTTCGCGCGTGCTTTCAGATCACGGATCATGGAGCCTTTCTGATGAATATCCGCTGCAGTGAACTCGGCAATGAACAGATCAATGGCGACCTGATCACCTTCGGGGTGGTGCGCTTTAATGTCACTCACCATGCGATCGAAATTATGCTTTAGGTATTCACGCAGAAAGCCCACACCAAAAACACCGCCAACCGCGATATGCGTGGAGCTGACCGGCATGCCGAGTTGGCTAGCGATGATGACGGTTAGCGTCGCAGCCATGGCAATACAAAATGCCCGCATTTGGTCTAGCTCGGTGATTTCGGAGCCAATGGTGCGAATCACCTTCGGGCCGTATAGCGCCAAACCCACGGCGATACCGATGGCTCCGATGAGCATGACCCACAATGGAATTGGCGCATCGCTATGAATTTCACGGGCGCTGGAGCTATACACATCAACAATGGCCGCCAACGGCCCAATGGCATTAGCCACATCGTTAGAGCCATGTGCAAAGCTGAGCAAGGCGGCTGCAAAAATCAACGGCACATTGAATAGGCTATTCACGCCCGACTTGCCTTGGCGATCATCTTGCTGCTCATTGCGCAAACGCCATTTCAAAATCAGTAACGTCACGACTGCCACAGCGAAGCCAATCGAGGCAGCTTCACTTAGAGAGATGGTGATGAGCTTGCTCGCGCCTTTCAGCAGCAGATAGGTGGTGAAGGTCCAAGCCATGGCGGCAACCAGCCAAGGCACCACGCGCCGTGCGGCGGTCATCATGTCGCTTTGGTAGGTAATGCTGCGTTTAATGATGTAGAGAAATAATGCAGCTACTAAAGCGCCCATGAGCGGGGACACAATCCAGCTCATGGCAATGCTGCCCATTTTCCCCCAATTAACGATGTCCATCCCTGCGGCGGCAATGCCTGCGCCGAGAACGGCACCGACGATCGAGTGCGTGGTAGACACGGGAGCGCCGGTGGCGGTTGCAATATTGAGCCAGAGTGCGCCAGCCATGAGTGCTGCCAACATGAGGCGAACAAAGGCATCGGTATCGGGAATCATGGCGGGATCAATAATGCCGTTACGAATGGTGCCAACGACCTCGCCGCCCGCAATGATGGCGCCTGCTGCTTCGAAGATGGCGGCAATCATCAAGGCTGTGCCGAGGTGCATGGCTTTGGAGCCCACCGCAGGCCCCACATTATTAGCAACATCATTGGCGCCGATGTTCATGGCCATATAGGCGCCGACCATCGCCGCGATGACCATGGTCATGCTGACATTGCCGTCATTGAGGCTGGCGGTGTAGAGCATAACGCTCAACACAAAGAGCAGTCCCAATCCAAAGCGCACTTGTTCTAAACGACCTTTTCTCATTGCGCGCTCCAGTTTTTGCACATGTTCAATTTCCATCTTTCAATTCCGTTACAGATTTGTGTGGGAATTATGACAGAGCGAGCGCGAGTGCGTTTATTGAATTGCGTTGGTATGAATTTGAATGGGTTGTGTCAGGAGTTTGTGCACCGGGCAGGCATTGGCGATTTGCAAAAGGCGGCTGCGCATATCGTCGTCCAGTGGGCCTTTCAGGGTAATTTGGCGGGTGATCTGGTTGCCCGTTTCGCCAGTGCCTGGCGAGCCCAAGGACAGTTCAACGTATACGCCCTCCAGCGGCCACACTTTGCGCTTGGCGTACATGCACAAGGTAATGGCCGTGCACGCGCCCAGGCCTGATAGCACCAAAGCGATGGGATTAGGCCAGTTGTCACCACCGCCCAGTGACGCAGGTTCGTCGGCTAGTCATTGGTGTAAGCCATCGTTGAGCAAGACTTGGTAAGGTGTGTTGCCGCTAGTGGCAGAAATTATTTTTGCTTCAGACATGGCGTATCTCATCCGCTGAGTGGTTGTGTCGCTAAGCATCCTCGCGTACAAACAAGCGCAAACTGCAATGGCTTAGCTTAGGAGTCAACGATGTATAACACCCTCGACTATCGTGTTGAAGACCGCATTCTTACGCTAACACTGAACCGCCCCGAGCAACTCAATGCCTTTACGGTCGACATGGCCGATGAACTGGTCGCGGCATTTGAGCGAGCCAGTGAGGATGATGACGTTGCTGTGATCGTCGTAACGGGAAGTGGTCGTGCCTTCTGTGCCGGTATGGATCTGTCGGTACCGGGCAATGTCTTCGGCTTGGATGAGACGCAGCAACCCACGCTGGCGGACATGCACGAACGTCTGCATGACGAGGCCATTCATCGTGGTGTGCGCGACACCGGTGGTCGTGTCACGCTGGCCATCTACGAATGCAAGAAGCCGGTGATTGGCGCCATCAATGGCGCGGCTGTTGGCATCGGTGCCACCATGACGCTGGCGATGGATATTCGCCTGGCTTCAGAGAAGGCACGTATCGGCTTTGTTTTCGGCAAAATTGGCGTTGTCCCCGAAGCCTGTTCGAGCTGGTTTCTGCCGCGCATCGTTGGCATTCAGCAGGCCTTGGAGTGGGTCTATACGGGTGACATCTTGACGGCTGAACAGGCACTCACCGGCAAGTTGGTGCGCTCAGTTCATGCGCCAGAAGAGTTGCTGCCAGCGGCCTATGAGTTGGCGAGAAAGTTCAGCCAGAACAAGTCGCCCGTGGCGGTCGCCTTTGCGCGTCAGATGCTGTATCGCAACGCCGCTCAGCCGCACCCCATTGAAGCGCATCGTATTGATACGCTGGCCATGTTCTACACCAGTCTGGAAGATGGCAAAGAAGGCGTGAGCTCATTCCTAGAGAAACGCGACCCGGCATACGCCAGCAAGGCCAGTGCCATGCCATCGTTTTATCCGTGGTGGAAACAGGCCTGATTTAGAGGCCGGCACGCGGCGGTCGGCGATTGCCGCCGCCCGCGTTGCCACCACCGCCATTGCTGGTGTTGCCACCGGTGGGACGCGGCCCGCTCGGGCGCTGACCTGCAGGGCGGCCAGATCCGGCGGGCTTACCAGTACCCGCTGGTTTGTTGCCTGCTGGCTTGCCACCAGTTCCGCCACGGGGCGCTGAGTCGCGGCGCGGCGGACGAGCCTGCTGCGGTTTGCGCAGCGGCTCTGGCTTAGCGTTTGGATCCGGCTCAAAGCCGGGCACAATCACGCGTTCAATTTTTTGGCGGATGGTGCGTTCAATATCGGCCAGCAGCTTGTGCTCATCCACGCACACTAACGACACCGCTTCACCGCCGGCACCCGCGCGACCGGTACGACCAATACGATGCACGTAATCTTCGGGCACATTTGGCAGTTCGTAATTCACCACATGCGGCAGGGCATCAATATCGATGCCGCGCGCAGCGATGTCGGTAGCAACCAATACGCGCAGGCGATTGGCTTTGAATTCGCTGAGTGCCTTTTCACGCGCACCTTGGCTCTTGTTACCATGAATCGCCATGGCTGGAATGCCGTCTTTGGCTAAGCCCTCGGCGAGACGATTAGCGCCGTGCTTGGTGCGGGTAAAGACCAATACCTGCGACCACGCGCCATCCAGAATGAGCTTTTCCAGCAGGGCCTTTTTCGAGTCCCGATCGACGGGATAGATTTTCTGCGTGACGCGTTCAGCCGTTGTGGTCTGCGGCGCGACTTCAATGCGCTCTGGATTACTCAGCAGCGAACTCGCAAAGCTACGAATTTCCGGCGCGAAAGTGGCCGAGAACAAGAGGTTCTGTCGCTGCTTTGGCAGTAGCGCCAAAATGCGTTTGATGTCGCGAATGAAGCCCATGTCGAGCATGCGGTCGGCCTCATCAAGCACCAGAATCTCGACACCGCCAAGATCCAGCGAGCCCTGACCTACGTGATCGAGCAGGCGGCCCGGTGTGGCTACCAGAATGTCCAGACGCTTGCGTAGGCGGTCGCGTTGCGGATTGGCATTGACGCCGCCGAACATCACCATCGAGCTTAAGTTCAGGTCTTGGCCGTACTGGCGAACACTTTCTTCCACCTGTGAGGCCAGCTCACGCGTGGGCGTGAGCACCAAAGCACGGATGCGATGCTTAGGTGATGGGTGCAGCACCGGCGTCGAGCTGAGGCGCTGGAGTAGTGGCAGCGTGAAGCCGGCGGTTTTGCCGGTGCCGGTCTGAGCCGCAGCGAGTAGGTCGCGGCCAGACAGCACCACAGGGATAGCCTGCTGCTGAATGGGAGTGGGTGTGGTGTAGCCGACGGCGTTAAGCGCGCTCAGCAACTCGGGCATGAGACCGAGATCAGCAAAAGACATGGAATATCCGGGGGGAGCAAGGAAGGATGCTATGGTACTCGAAATCGCATGGCTTTAGCGTTGCTCAGCCGCAGCCAGCAAGAGGTCGATATAAAACGTGCTGCCTTTGGGTGAGGAGCTCAAAATGCCGATGCAGCCTTGCATTTGCTGCATGAAGCCGTGGGAGATGGGCAAACTAAGCCCCATGCCCCCTCTAAGTGCGGATGAGTCCTCATAGGAACTGGCAAATTGTTTAAAAATAGTCGCCTGTAAATCGTTAGAAATGCCGGAGCCATAATCACGAATTAATAGCCGTAATTTAGTTGAGTCGAGTAGCGATACTGTCAGGTCAATTCGGCTGCCACGAGGCGAATAGCGAATTGCGTTATCTAAAACCGAGGTGATTACCCGCTTCAGGCGGAAGTTGTCTGCCCAGACCCAGTGTCCGTATCCCCCTTGAGCTGAAGGTAGCTGCACAGCAGACAAAGTCGCCTGCTGGTGTAGCTCCTCAAGGGCTTGTTGAATAATCGGCCCCAGTTCATGGCTGGCCAACGGGATATCAATGGCTCTGTTGGTCAAGTGTTCGGCATCGAGCAGCTGTTGCGTCAGCTTTTGAAGGCGAATGCTGTGGCGCAGTGCCATATTCACAAACTCCAGCGCTTGATCGGGCAGTCTGACCAGCTCCGGTGTTTTCAACATAGATAACGCGCCAATGATGGCGGTTAACGGCGTGCGGAGTTCGTGACTCATCACCGAAACCAGAGATTGGCGTAAATGGTCTAGCTTCTTTTGCTGTGTAATATCGCGAATCACACCGACATATTGGCTTGTGGAGCCGGGTGGCAAAATCGAAATAGCCATGCCGATGTCGAAGCAGCTGCCGTCCTTACGCTCACCTTGAAGCTCTAGTACAGGCCCGAACAGGTCGGGTCGGGTTTGACCCGACTTCCGCGCCAGAATGCTGTCATGACGAGAGCGATAAGGCTCCGGCATCAACATAGAGACATTTTTGCCAATAACCTCCTGACTCTCATAGCCAAACATGGTGAGGGCGGCCGAATTCGCGCGTTGAATAATACCCACACTATTTATGCTGATAATGCCATCGGCGATGGTGGATAGAATGGTGTCTAAGTAGTGATCAATATCTGTGGTCGTGAGCGCCGACGCAGCGGACTGCACGGGCGCCGGATGCGGAAATGGACATTGAGACGAGAGCAAGTTGTTCATGACCCTAGTAATACAGCACTTGGCCACGGTTTGTGTTTTTGAGTTGTAGTAGGACAGCTATCTTTTTGTCAGAAACCGGGCTGAATTGCCCGGTTTTAGTTGGACAAAACTTACACGCCCCGCGCCTTCAGCCAGTCACCGGCGAGCTTCCAAGCGTAGTCGGCCGCTGCCTTATCGTAGGTGGGGCGATAGTCCGCATTAAAACCGTGGTTCAGGCCAGGGAACACCACAATTTCTGAGCCGGAACTGGACTTCTGAAGCTCGGCCCGCATTTGGTCCACCATGGCATCGGGAATGAAGCTGTCGCTGCCGGCATAAAGCCCCAGAGTGGGCACGTTCAGGGTGGCAGCAATATCAATAGGGTCATTGGCTTTGATGTCAGACTTCAAGCCGCTGAGCAGGCCGTAATAGGCAATGCCCGCTTTCACGCGAGGGTTGTGTTGGTTGTACAACCAGACCATGCGGCCGCCATAGCAAAAGCCTATTGTGCCCAGTTTTTTGGTGTCGGCGTGGCCCGAAGCTTTAGCAAAAGCAATGCTGGCATCGATGTCTGCAAAGACTTGTGCGTCGGGCACTTTGGCGACGACCTGCGACAAAATCTCGCCAATGTCGGTCATTTTTGAAACATCACCTTGCCGGGCAAACAATTCGGGTGCGATGGCGTAATAGCCCATTTTCGCCAAGCGTCGGCAAATATCTTTAATGTGCTCATGTACGCCAAAAATTTCCTGAATCACCACAAGGGTCGGGTGCTTTCCCGGTTTGGCTGGCATGGCGCGATAAGCTGGAATATGACCCCCAGCGACCGGAACACTGACCTCGCCCGCGACTAAGCCGCGCGTGCTGGTGGTGATGGCTTGTGCCATGAGGGGCGTGGAGGCCAGCGCAAAGCCGGTCGCCAGCGAGGTCACTAAAAAGCCGCGACGACTGAGTTGATTGGGCTCAGAAACGACCGTGTTGGTGGCTTGTTGAGCATTCGTTGCTTGAAAGTCTAAGGGCTTTAAACCGTAGTGATTGAGCTTCATGAGAGCGTCCATTAAGAGTCATAAAGTAGTGCTGGCAATTTAGGACGAAGCCTCCACAAAAACAACTACACGAATAGCGCAAAGCGGGTGGCTTGCTTGCGGCGTTTGTTTTGCTAGAGTCGCCGCATCATCAATAGAAGAAAAAATCCCATGCTCATTCGCTTAGCTGTATTCCTTATGGTCGCCGTGCTCATGTTGTCTGGCTTATGGTGGTTTTGGCCAAAGCCGGAACAAGCGGTTGCCGCTGCCGATACGCCCATGGCGGCTCCGGGTCTGGTGATTCAATGGCAGGTGGCTCAAGGCCAGCGCGTCACCGGCCCGGCAAAATTTGCGGTGCGCGTAGGGGAGACCATCACGCTGGAAGTCGGCTCAGACCGTAATGACACACTGCATATTCATGGTGATGACCTCACACTGCCGCTGCTGGCGGGCAAAAACATGCGCTTAGAGTGGACGCCCAAGCACAGCGGCCGCTTCGAGATTGAGCTGCACCACAGCGATGCCGTGCTGACGCAAGTAGATGTCTTGCCAAAATAAGGGGCTGCTCAACTCCCCA
>Ga0255091_1000337_pt1 | contig 19307 bp, 12 predicted proteins | sample Colum_Yuk_RepB_8_2_FD_188439 | JGI IMG/M metagenome (GOLD analysis project Ga0255091, IMG submission 188439) | Freshwater microbial communities from Columbia River, Oregon, United States - Colum_Yuk_RepB_8d | ecosystem: Environmental > Aquatic > Freshwater > River | place: USA: Oregon... | reverse complement strand
GACGCCGGGCGGCATTCCCACGACGCCCCCCGAGACAACCTCTGGGGGGCTCGGCGATCTCTCTCTTCCAGCGCTCACACTTGTCGCCCCCCCAGCCTCCCGTGAGCGCGCGAGCCCGCACAGCGTGGCGGGGAGCAAGGCCCTGCTGCGCTTCGAGCTGCGGCTGTCGGAGCCCAGCACCAAGGCAGTGTCCGTCGTGGTGACGAGCCGGGACGACACTGCGACCGCGGGGCAGGATTATCTGGCCCTCGCGCAAACGGTGACCATCCCGGCCGGCGAGCGGCGTGTGTTCGTGCCGGTGCGGCTGCAGGACGACGCGCGTGTTGAGCGCGACGAGCGCTTCACACTCGAACTGAGCGCCCCCCAGAACGCTCGGCTGGAAATCGCCAGCGCTGCCGGCCACATCGTCGACGACGATCTCGCCTCCGGCTGCAATCCGCCGCCGGCGCGAGGCCTCTGTGCCGGCGCGGCCGAGGGCGCATTGCGCATCCCCATCGGTGCGCCGCTCGGTGGTTATCTGCGTCCACCGGTGGGCGGCGAATACGTGCCGCAACTCGAAGCCCTGGGCGAGGGCGATGCAGTGCCGTTCTTCACCGCCTTCCTGGGCTTCGTCCCCGGCGTGAGCGAAGGCGGCGGCAGCAATGTCACACCGCCCAACGAGGCACGCCGCTCGCAGTACTCGACGCTCTCGCCCTCGTCGCGTGGCTACTACGACACGCTGACGACAAAAGCGGTGGCGCTGACGCAGGGCGGCAGGACGGTGGTCTTCGTCAAGCTCGACACGGTCGGCATTGTCGACGAGCTCAACGACGCCATCCGCGCCAAAGTCCTGGCGGCTACCGGCATCGATCTGGGCGACGGCTTGGTGCTCAACGCCACCCACACGCACGACGGCCCTGGCGCGATCGGCAACGCCTCGGTCAAATATTTCTGGGCGGCTCTCGATCTCTTCCACCAGGACCTCTTCGACCAGGCGGTCGACAGCATCGCCAAGGTCGTCGTGCAGGCGCTGGCCAACCGCGTGCCCGCGCGCTTCGGCTATGCGGTCGGGCTCGAGGGCACCGCTGAAAAACAGCTCAATTCTTTCCGGCGCTCGCGCGCGCCCTACACCGCGGAGCGGGTTGCCGAGCAGGATCTGGTGCGCCGCCGGCTCGGCGTGTTCCGCATCGACCAGATCGACTCTGCCGGAGCAGCGATGCGCCCCTTGGCGATCATGGTCAACTACGCGGCGCACGGCATCGTCTTCGACGTCGAGAACCTGTTCTATTCCGGCGACGCACTGGCTGGAATGGAGCGCGCGGTGGAAGCGCGCTTCGACACCCCCGTGGTGGTCATGCAAGTGCAGGCGGCCGACGGTGACGTATCGCCTCGTGCCGATGGCGACCCCAAGCGCCAGCGCATCGAGCGTTTCGGCGAGCTCCTGGCGCCGCAGGTGCTCGCCCTCTGGGATCGCATCGACAATTTCAATGCAGATCCGGCGCTGAAGATGCTGACCCAGCGCTTCATCCTCTCGCGCGAAAAGCTCGGCTACGCCGCCGACGAATATCCCTATCCCTTCGGCGCCGTGCAGTGCAATCCGATGGAGGGTGTGCCGGTATGCGTGCCCTCGCCGCCGAATGGCGCGGCCGATCTGGCCGACAACGGCGTGGCTGAAAACGATTCGTTCGTCCCGCAGGACAGCCGCATCGCGGTCATCCAGATCGGCAGCGCAGTGATCATCACGCAGCCCGGCGAACCGCTCACCGAACAGGGGCTGCGCCTGCTCGAAGCGAGCCCCTTCAAGCGCGAAGACACCTTCATCTGGGGCTACACCCTCGACCACATCGGCTACATCCTGCCGGACCTGAAGGCCGACTGGGACCTGGGCGGCACCGAGGGCACCACCACGTTCTGGGGCTGGAAGCAGGGCGGCCGCATTCTCGAACTGAGCAAGGGCCTGATGGAAGCGCTGAAGGCCGGCACGCCTGCATCGCCGGACGAATTCCAGATCGCATACACGGCCTTGCCGGCCCTGCCTGCGGTCATCACGACTTCGCTCTCGCCCGGCCGCATTGCGGTTCAACCGGGCGACCTCACGCGCTTCGAACAGACGCGGTTCGTCTTTGAGGGCGGCGATCCCGTCATCGACCTGCCGACGGTGACACTCGAAGAAGACGTCGACGGCACCTGGCAACCGATGCGTCGCTTCAACGCCCGGCCGCTCGATCGCTACTTCGAGTTCTGGATCGAATACCTGCTCAGCAACGGCGCGCACAGCTACACCATCCGCTTCGAGCCAGCCAAGGATTTTCCCGTGGGTCGCTATCGTTTTCGCGCCAACGGCGTCGCGATGATGGCTCCCGGCACCGGCGACTACGAGGCGATCAGCGAAGCCTTCACGGTCGGTGAGAGTGAGACGCTGCTGATCAGCGACATCCGGCGCGACGGAGACCGGGTGAGCGCGACCCTCAGCTACACCCCGGTACCTGGCAACTACCGCCTCGTTGAGGCCGTCGGCGACTCCGCGAAACCCGCACCGGTGCATCTGGGGGTCGTGCGCTTCGCACTCGGCAACGCACTGGCCGAAGCGCGCACGCCCGCGCTCAGCACACTGGAAGACGGCCGTGTGCTCGCGACATACACCGCTTCGCTACCGGGCAGTGCGCTGCCCACGGCCAGCGCCCGCGATGCCTTCGGCAACCGCAGCGCAGCGACCCCTTGAACACCGGAAGACATTCATGACGACAAGACATCACGCATTGCTCCTCGCCGTCGGTCTGCTGCTGGCGGGATGCGGCAACAGCGGTCCTGCCGACCTGGCTGGCAGCGCGCCACCGGTGTCAACCCCAAGCCCAAATACCGGCCCCGCACCGGCTCCGCCTGTGGACAACAGCCCGCCGGCCGAAGCGGCCTCGCTCGACACCGAGGTATTGCAGGACGTGCCGACGATGACGGTGTGCGATTTCCTCAACCGCGAGTACTGCCAGTTCCCCTGGCCGAGCAATTTCTTCACGGTGCCGGACGCCACGACCGATACCGGGCTGCGAGTCAATCTCAATGCGGCGGTGATGCCGAAGAACATCGGCGGCGTGTCCGTCAACCCCGCGGACTGGAACCGCAACGACGGCTTTTCGCCCGGCCAGGCGATCCTCGCCCGGGTGCCGAATATCGATCTCGTCAAGACCGGCGCCGCACCGATCACCAACGTCGGCGCCAGCCTTTTCAGCGACGCCCCGATCGCCGTCTATGACCTCGGAGCTGATGCCGATGCCTTGCCGATGCCGCATCTGGTGCACGCCGAACTCGACACCACGCTCACGGATCAGGCCACCGCCAGTCCGCTCATCGATGCGGGCCCGACACTGAGCATCCGCCCGGCGAAGAACTTTCGCTACGGCCACCGCTACGCCGTCGTGCTGCGCAACTTGAAGGACGCCAGCGGTGCGCTGCTCGAAGCCCCGGCAGCCTTCCGCATCTACCGCGACAACCACGCCAGCAGCATCCCCATGGTCAACGACCGCCGCGCGGGATTCGAGTCGCTGTTCCAGCAGCTCGGCAAAGCCGGCATCAAGCGCAGTGAGCTCTATCTCGCCTGGGATTTCACCGTCGCGAGCCGCCGCAATCTCACCGAGCGCATCGTGCACATGCGCGACGATGCCTTTGCCAGCATCGGCCCGGCCTCGCCCGCATTCACCATCGACGCGGTCATCGACAATCCGGTCAACGGCGACGTCTCGGACATCACCGCGCGGCGCATCCGCGGGCACGTTACCGTGCCCTGCTACCTCAACACGCCGAACTGCATCAGTGGCGGCACGCTCAACTACACACCGGGGCTCGAGGGCCAGTTCGGTGATGGTCTACCGGATCGCATCGGCAGCGGCACGCCGCTGGCCGCCACCGCCAGCGTGCCCTTCATTTGCTCGATTCCGCGCAAGACCTTCCACGGTGCTGCCGACCCGGCTGCGGCCACCACCTTTACCGCCGCCAGACCCGGCCTTTACGGGCATGGCTTGCTCGGTACGCGTGACGAGGGCAACACCTACGACTTCAATGTCCGTCGCATGGCGGAGGAACACAACCTCGTGTTCTGCATGGTCGACTGGGCGGGCATGGCGACCGGCAACCTGCCGGACGATCCAGAGAACGACCCGATGAAGTACGACCCGGCCTGGGATGCTGCGGGCCAGGACTTGACGACGGTGGCCACACTGCTCGCCGAGATGGGCCAGTTCAGCAAGCTCGGCGATCGCGTGCAGCAGGGTTTGCTCAACTTCATGTTCCTGGGCCGCGCGATGATCCACCCGGCAGGCCTGTGCACCAACGCGGCCTTCCAGGTCGGTGGGCAGTGCGTGCTCGACACCACGGAACTGTTCTACGACGGCAACTCGCAGGGCGGCATCATCGGTGGTGCCCTGATGGCAGTGAGCCCGGACCTCAAGAGCGGCACGCTCGGCGTGCCCGGCATGAACTACTCCACGCTCTTGCAGCGCTCGGTCGATTTCGACACCTATGCGCAGGTTTTCTACAACGCCTACCCGGCGGCGATGGATCAGCAGTTCATCCTCTCGCTCATCCAGATGCTCTGGGACCGCGCCGAGAACAATGGCTACGCCGAGACGCTCGCGCCGGGCAACAACCTGCCCGGAGTGCCGCCCAAGCGCGTGATGCTGCATCCCGGTTTCGGCGATCACCAGGTCACGATGTGGACGGCCGAGGTGATGGCCCGGACCATCGAGGCCGGTGTGCATTGCCCGGCCGTGGTGCGCGGCCCGCGCGCGCAGCGCGGGCCTGCGGTTGCGGCCAGCGTGCATCCCGACGTGCAGGGCGAGGCCGACTACCTCACCGGCATCGGCGCGATGCTGCGCACGCCGCACCCTCTGAGTCGCCACCCGGACGATGAGCCGTACGTTGGCATGCCCTGCCTGGCACCCGGCCATGAGGGCAACGCGCTGGTGGTCTGGGATCGCGGCCCCCGCACTGCGGCACGCGACGACGGCGTGGTGCCGCCGCCCACCGACAACACGCCGCCGCGACCGGAGCTCGGCTACGGCGGCGATCCGCATGGCGACCCGCGCAACGAGGTGCTGGCGCGAACGCAGAAGAGCGAATGGCTGAAGCCCGTCGGCCGCTATGTCGATGTCTGCGAGGGCAAGCCCTGCGCTTCGCGGGGGTTCGTGCCATGAGCGGAGACAGCCCATGCGAGCTCTCTAAAGCGCTGATGCCCGTCGCCTTCTGCGCCGCCATGCCCTGATTGGAAAAGACCCGATGAACAAGACGCTCCTCGCTGCACTCTCGCTGATCACCATCGCGCTGGCCGTCAGTGCTGCATCAGGCCGCTTCCCTTCGGCCGACCCCGACCTGCGGGTTGGAACGCCGAACGACCCTGACTACGACTGCGCCGAGGCGGACGACGAAGACGGCCAGACCTGCCCGGGCAACCTGTTCCAGCAATCGGTGAACCAGTTCGGCTTCGCGCCCAGCTATGGCCCGCAGGCGGGTCTGCCGCCCACCAATGTCGCCACCTATCTCGAAGGGCCGAAGCAGGGCGAGGGGCAGATCTCCGGCGTGTCGGCGGATTCGGCGTGGAAGGTCTCCGTCGGTCGCTTCGATGCGACCGTGGCCGTCACCGACACCGGCATCCGCTGGAACAACACCGGCATCCGCCAGCGCGTGCGCCTCAACGAAGGCGAGCTGCCGCGCCCGCGCAATGCGGCCGGCACCGAGCTCAACAATCCTTCCGACGTCACGTTCAACGGCTACGACGTGAACGGCGACGGTGCCTTCAACGTCAACGACTACGCCGACGATCCGCGCGTGCGCAAGGATGCCGGCCCCGATGGCAATGCCGATCTGCTCGACGGGCAGGACCTCATCCGCACCTTCAGCGACGGCACCGATGCCGACGGCAACGGCTATGTCGACGACATCGCTGGCTGGGATTTCTTCGAGAACGACAACGACCCCTCGGACACCACCAGCTACTCGGCGGCGGGCGGTCACGGCTCTGGCCGCGCCGCGGATGCGGTGGAAGAGGGTGACGACGGCGAGGGCGGCATCGGCATGTGCCCGCGCTGCTCGCTGCTGCCGCTGCGCATCTGGGACACCTTCGTCACGCCCGGCGATACCTGGGCCACGGCCATCACCTATGCGGCGGATCGCGGCGTGGCCGCCACGGTCTCTGCCATCGGCATGTTGCAGAACACGCCGAGTGCCAAGGCCGCCAATGATTACGCGGCGAGCAAGAACGTGGCGCTGATGCAGGTGTCGAGCGACCTCAACACCGCCAACCACAACTACCCGACCAACTACAACGACTCGATCTACATCAACGGCTGCGTGGCGGACGTGCATGGGCTCTCGTCGGAGTTCTTCGACTTCGGCGGCTCCGGCAGCTTCGGCGTGCCGGTGGGCACCTGGTTCCGCAACTCCGGCCTCACCCAATTCGGCGCGAAGGCGACGGTGTGCTTCGTCGGCGTGACCGGCTCCATCGACACCGGTCAGGCGGGAGGGGCGGCGGCGCTGCTGCAGGCGCGGGGCTTCGAGGTGGCGGCACAAATCGGTGGGCGGCTGTCCACCAATGAGATCAAGCAGCTGCTGACCATGACCGCCGAGGATGTATTGCCCGGCAACACCGTCGGTGTGGGGACACCGGATGCGGCGCAGGAAGGCTTCGACGAACACTTCGGCTACGGCCGCGCTCACCTGGGCGATGCCATCCGCCGCATCGCGCCGGAAAAGATTCCGCCGGAGGCGCTGATCGAAAGCCCCGCCTGGTGGCATCTGCTCGACCCCGGTACTGCCAACACCAGCAAGACCGTGCCCGTCACCGGCTTCGCCCGCGCCCGGCGCGCCACCGGCTGCAGCTACACGCTCGAATACGGTCTGGGCATCGAGCCCGCCGAAGGCAGCTACACACCATTCGCCAGCGGCGACTGCCCCAGCGGCAACGATGCCACCCTGGGTGCCTTGCCGCTAGATGCCATTGCCGACCGCATCACCGGCAGCCGCACCGGCACCTTCACGCAGAGTGCCGCGCAGCGCGCCAACCCCAACCAGCACACCTTCACCGTGCGACTGGTGGTCACCGACAACTTCGGCAACCGCGGCGAAGACCGCAAGGTCTACTTCGCGCACCACGATCCGACCTGGACGCCCGGCTGGCCCAAGTTCGTGGACGTGGGCGGCGAGACCTCGCCGACGCTGGTGGACCTCGACGGCGACGGCACGCTGGAATACCTCGACGCCACCTCGGGCGGCGCGCTCTGCGCCTACCGCCACGACGGCACGCTGCTGCCGAGCTTCAACGGCGGGCAGTGCTGGCAGCTGCCGCCGACGTTCTATGCGCACCCCGAGGCGCCGGGCTTCAAGAGCGGCGCGGTGCCGCCGGTGAATGGCGGCCTGCGCACACCGGCCGTGGCCGATCTCGATGGCGACTTCGAGCCAGATATCGTGCTCGCTGCCGGCGATGGCCGCGTCTACGTGCTGCGCGCCAACGGCACGGTGCGCCTCACGCTTGGTATCGACCCGGCCAACTCCACGCCGGAGAAGCGCAACGACCGCGACCACCCCAAGCGCGGCCTGCTCGGCAGCGCGGTGATCGCCGATCTCGATGGCCAGGCCGATGGCCTCGGCGACAAGGAGATCATCGTCGCCGCGCTCGACGGCTTTCTCTACGTGTGGAACGGCCGCACCGGTGCGCCGCGTGCGGGCTTTCCGGTCGAGGTGAAAGAGGCCACCGCGCCGGAGCGCCTCGGCGCGCGTGGCGAGTTGATCCAGACGCCATCGGTGGCCGACCTCGATGGCGACGGCACGCTGGAGATCGTCACCGGCTCGGGCGATGTGATCCCGGCCGAAGCCGCCCCGCCGTCCGGCCTACCGCCGCTCACCGGCGGCAGCGGTGCGGTGCTGGACTACATCCTCGCCAACACCGCCGGCGGCGAGACGCGCGTGTATGCCTACAAAGCCGACGGCACGCCGTTCGCGGGCTGGCCCAAGCCGCTGGTGGGCATCCTGCCGGACGTGCTGCCCTTCGTCGGCCCGCAGCACGGCACCGCCGTGGCGGACTTCGACGGCGACGGCAAGGACGATGTGATCGCCTCCATGACCACCGGCAACGTCACCGTGTTTCGCGGGGCGGGCACCAGCGCGGCCTTTGGCTCGCAGGGCGTGGTGAATGGAGGCGCGACCAGCGAGGCCAGCAAGGTGCTCAACCTGTTCGAGAACGCCATCGTCGGCAATCTCGACGGCCGCGGGCAGCTCGACGTGGCGAAGGTGGGCGTGACCGTGGGGCAGGTGGCCAACCTGCTGCTGGTGGGCCAGAACGCGCCCTACAACCACGTGGTGCAGGCCTGGGATGCCAGCAACCCGGAGCCTTATCTGGTGGGTTTTCCCACCGCGCACGACGACTACGGCCTGCTCTCGTCGCCCACCATCGCCAACGTCGATGGCACCGGCGCGAACGAGGTGATCGCCGGCTCCGGCCTCTACCTGCTCAATGCCTACACCAGCACCGGCCTGGTCGCGCCCAAGTTCCCCAAACTCACCGGCGGCTGGCAATTTGCGGTGCCGGCGATTGCGGACGTGGACGGCGACGGCAAGCTCAACCTCGTCACCGGCACGCGCGAGGGCTGGCGCTTCATCTGGAATCTCGACGCCGACGCCACCACCGCCAACAACAGCGAGTGGTGGACCGAAAGCCACGACGAATGCCGCACCGGCCGCTACCAGACCGACTGCCGTCCGCCGAACCGCGTCAAGGGCCTGAAGTTCGAGGGCGGTGCGCTGCAATTCGTCGCACCCGGCGACGACTGGGGCGCCGGCACGGTGGCGAAATACGAGCTGCGCACTGCTGACAAGCCCTTTGTGACGGCGGACGACTGGTATCTGGCCACGCCGCTGGCCAGCGTCACCGGCAGCGCGGCGGGTGGCACGGCCGCCAGCCTGCCGTTCGATGCCGCGCTGAGTCGCGGCTATGTCGCCATCCTGCCGGTGGACGACCAGGGCAACCGTGCGAAGTTCGTGCAGGTGCAGATCGGTGACGTGCCGGTGCCCACGCTGGGCCTCGCGCTCACGGCCGTACCACAGAATGCGACCGGCGATGGCGGTGCCACGGTCGGCAGCGGCGGCTTCACGCTGGTGAACACCGGCAGCACGCCGGTCACGCTCACTGCGCTGACGCTCTCGCTCGGCACTGCGGGCGTGGTGGATCGACTGACCGTGGCGCAGGGCAATGCCGTGGCGGCGGCGGACGTGCAGGCGGCTGCGACGCAGATCGCCCTCAGCTTTGCGCCGGCCCTCACCATCGCGCCCGGTGCGCCGCTGTCTTTCGTCACGCAGGCGCGCTTTGCGACCGGCAATGGCGGCAGCACGCTGCTCTCGCTCGCGGCGCTGGCTGCACAGGCCGGCGGCAGCACGGTGTCGGCAGCAGGGCTGCCGGCCGCGCTCGGCACGCTCACGCGCAAGACGGTGGTCACCACGCCGCCGGTCACCCCCGCACCCGCTCAGGAGCGTGGCCGCTTCGGTGGTGCGCCCTCGCTGACCCTGTTGTTCCCCTTGGCTTGGCTGGCCCTGCGCCGCCGGAGGCTGTGATGAAACGCTGCACTTTCCGCACCGGCGCGCTGCTCGTCACGCTTCTGCTGGCCGCCTGCGACAGCAGATTGCCTGGGGCCGCCACGGGTGCGAAGACGGCTGCGCTCTCCGTGGCCGCCACGCAGGCCACCGAGACCACCGATGCGGTGATGCGCTTCACCGTGCAGCTCACCCCGGCCAGCAGCCAGACCGTGACCGTGCGCTACGCGACGCAGGACGGCACTGCGAAAGCCGGCACCGATTACACCGCCACCAGCGGCGAGCTGACGTTCGCCCCCGGCGAGACGCAGAAGACGGTGGAAGTGCCGCTCACCGGCAACGACTGCCACGACCTCGACCGCGCGCTGAGCCTCGTGCTGAGCGAGCCGAAACAGGCCGAGTTGCAGACGGCCTCTGCACTGGGTGCGATCGTCGACGACGATGCCGGTGGCCCTAGCTACCGCGCGGGAGCCGCCAAGCGCGTGGTGAGCCCAACACCCGAGATGCTCGCCGGCCTGCCGCACGAGTTCTGCCCCACCACCACGCAGTTCTTCTATCAGGGCGGCTACGGCATCCGCGACATCGACGCGGTGCCCTGCACGCCGCTGGTGGTGCCGCTCAAGACCCCCGCCGAGGGCATCGGCCGTGACATCCACCTGCGCGTGCTGTTGCTGGAGCAGGGCGAGCAGAAGATCGCTTTCGTCACGCTCGATGCCATCGGTATCGGCAACGTCATCCAGGAGGGCGTGAAGCGCCACATCCAGGCGGTGACAGGGGTTGCGAAGGAAAACATCCTGTTTGGTGCGACCCACACGCACCAGAGCGGCGACCTGCAGGGGTTATGGGGCGGCGTGCCCTTCGAGTGGCGGCAGCTGCTCTACACCCAGGCTGAGGCGGCGGCGACCGAGGCGATGGCGAACTTGGCCGATGCCGAGATTGCCTACGCGCAGCAAGACTTGACCGAACCCAGCTTTAACAACTACCGCCGCGCCGACGACACCATCGGCACCGACAAGCGCATGACCGTGCTGCAGGTGAAGAACGCGCTGACGGGCCTCGTTGCCAGCACCCTGGTCCAGTACGTCGCGCACCCGACGGTGCTGGGCGCGGACAACCGGCTGATCCACGGCGACTGGGTGGCCTCGTTCAACGATCGGCTCGAAGCGCTGTATCCCGGCAGCACGACGGTCTACTTCAACGGCGACATCGCCGATGCCTCGCCGAACACCGGCGCGGCCAATCCGCAGCCGCCGGAGGGCTCGGATGATTTCGTGCGCGCCGAGGCCTTCGGCACCACGCTCGCCAACCGCGCAGTGCAGATCATCGATGGCGGGCTGAAGCGCTTCGCCCCGCAGACCGGCCCGCAGATCGTCGCCGACAGCCGCGTGGCCACCGTGCCGGTCACCAATCACTTTTTCTTGGCGCTCGCGGCGAAGGGTTACTTCAACGGCTACTACGACTTCCTGCTGCCGCCCGACCCCGATACGAAGGCGACTGTCGCCCCGCAGGTGATGAACGTCGCCAGCGTGCTGGTGAGCCGCGTGTCGCTCGGCAAGGTCGGCTGCACGGCGCTGGAGATCGCGACCATCCCCGGCGAGGGCTCGGCGATCTTCGGGCGCTACATCCGCAGCCTGTCCACCACCGACATGATGCTGCTCGGCCTCACCCACGAATCGCTCGGCTACATGCTCGACGAGAGCCAGTTCGCGAGCGAGAACGGCACTGGCCTGGTGACCGAACCCGACCCGCTGTTCCCGCTCGGCTACGAGGAGGGCGTATCGATGGGGCCGGGCACCGTGCCTGCCCTGAGAGCGCAGGCCTATGGACCCCTGTTCGGCAGACCGTGACAAGGCCCGTTTTTTCAACAATGGCCGGTACGGTTATCGGGGCTGGGTCCATCAACCCCGTGCTCCAAACACCACCGCGACGCAGTGCGGGGGAACGTCGACTCGACCTCGATCTGCAGAGGGACACCGATGCCATCGGGGCCTGCAGCTCGATGCCGGCCCAAAAGAGCAGCTAGGGGGATTCTTCCCGTATCAGCCCTGCCGACGCCAGGGCCGCCAGCAAGCCCGCGACACTGCGCGTGGCACTCTCGAGATCGATCTCGTAGCCGGCGGTCAGGTGCTCTGCAATCTGTGCTGCGCGATCTCCGGCCATAAGTCGTTCGTAGATGGCCAACCCGGTTTCGTTGAGGCTGTAGTAGCGACGAGTCGCCACATTCAGCAGGATGCCCTCGCGGCCTTCCGCGCCGGACAGATCCGTGAACACCACATCGGGGGGAAGCAGATAGCGGGCAGACATGGGGCGGCGCGGTGAGGTGGGGAGCAGGCGGTGCAGATCAGCGACGGAGCAGGCGCAGCGGTGTGGCCAGCCGGTCGAGCAGGGCTTGGTCGTCGGCGAGCGTGTGGAGTATTTCGCTTGTGAGGCGCTCGCTCAAGCCAGCGCCCTGGAGTGGCGCGCGATTGAGTCGTTTCACCTCGTCCAGCAGGGAGCGTCCCGCGCCGGTGGGCAGGCGCCGGAGGCTCGCGCGCAGCAGCACGGCAAGCGGATGCGGTGAGCGCAGGCCACGGTCCAGCAGCGGGCTACGGTGCTGCGCGGCTTCATTCACCTTGGGGAACACGTGGCGACCGTCGTCCTCCAGTTGCAGGAACTGGAGCAGCGCGAGATAGGCCCTGCGCGGGTCAGGCCGCCAGTCCTCGAAATCCATCACGGCGATCTGCTGTGCTGGAAAGAGCGCGGTGTAGCGCGCCAGTTGCTCGCCCAGCCGCGCCAGGTGGCGGTAGCGCAGCAACACCGGGTCGGGACAGCGCGGCGGCAGTTCAAGACCCTGCATCCGCGCCGCCTCCAGCTGCCAGGCCTGCTCCAGGGTGGCGGCATTCTCGAAGCCCCTCAGCCGCAGATGCGCGTGCAGGCTGGGCAGAAACGCCAGCGGTGGGCGCAGCAGCACGAGGATGCGGGCCGCCGGGTTGTAGGCGTGGATGGCCGCGGCGGCCTCGGTGGAAAACAGGTAGCTGGTGGAGGCATCGAGCCCCAGGCCGCCAGCGCCTGGCGGCCAGCGGCCGAACAGCGCGTGATAGTCCGCAACCGAACTCGCCCGGCGGGCCACTGGAAAGTCGGTGGTGAAGAAATTGGGCTCCTTGCAGGGCGGGGTCACCACCGCCGGGTGCGAGGCGAGGTAGTCGAACCACGCGGTGGTGCCACAGCGCTGGGCACCGACGATGAACAGCCCCACCCGGGCTTCGGCGGCGCTCACGAGCGACGACGCGCTGCAGCCCAGGCGCGGATCAACGGGGCCAGCCAGGGCTTTCGCGCCACCAGGGAATAGGCCGCCTCGCCAACATCCGGCGAAACGCGGGTGCTCACCCACGCCAGGTATTCGGCACGGGCGGGCCAGTCCTGCAAGGCGGCCCAGGCCCCGGCGTGCAGCAGCAGGCCACGGCTGGCGCTGGCGGCCTGCCGGCCCATCAGCTGCTCGCGTTCCACCGCCGCGGCCAGGCCGGCCACCCGCAGGGATGCCGAAACCGGTACCGCCATGGACCACTGCGCCGCCATCATCTGCATCGTGCGACGGGTGTAGGGGTCGAGTTCGGTGTGCAGTGCCGGTGACCATGGCCGCGTGCCGGGGTGCGCCGTGCTGACGATCTCCAGCAAGTCGTAACCCCATTTCCAGCGGGCAACGCGAGAGCGGCAGGCGTGGCTGGCGAGGGATGCCTGCAGCGCCGGCAGCGGCAGCGTCCGAAGCCCTTGCAGGGGCCCGCTCTCGATGCGGCCCAGCGTCGGCAGCAGCGTCGCGAGTCGCGGCAGCGAGGTGCTGCGCAGCGGGTCGGTGCGCCAGTGCAGCTCGACGTAAGCGCCATTGGCATGCTGCAGATTGACGTGATGCACCACCCGCATGCGCTCGCGCCAGTGCAGCGCGCGGTCGGGCAGTGGCTGGGTCGGCTGGTAGCCCAGCGCCAGCAGCGCCGCCACCGCGTCCGGCACGGCGTCCACATCCACCAGCACGTCGATATCGCCGCTCTGGCGGATGCCGATGTCGCCATACAGCCGCCACGACAGCGCCAAGCCCTTCAGGGGCAGGGTCGCGATGCCGGCGGCTTCGAGCGTTGTCACCAGTTCCCGCAGCGCCCTCACCTGCATCAGCGCCAGCACGGTGGCTCGTCGGCGCAGCGTCGGCAGCACCGTCAGCAGGTCGGGCGGCAGGGCTTGCAGCAGGGACGCGTGCCGCAACTGCAGCACCCCGGCCACGCCGTGCAGCTTCACGATCTGCTCAAAGGCCTCGGGCTTCACCGCTTCGGCTGCCGCGGCATCCAGCCGCTCGCCCGTCCAGCGCGCGCGCAGCACCTGCGCGAGCACGCGCCCGGCCAGGGCGAGGTCTTGCGGGCTGGTGCTCACTCCACTGGCACTCCGGGGTATCGCTGCCGCAGCAGTGCGAGATCGGCCTGGTAGTCGCCGCGATACTGCATGTAATGGCGGTCGAACAGCGACTTGGCGTGCAGGCAGCGCAGGGTGGGGTCCAGCACCACGCAAAGTTGGCCATCGGCGCGGGTGAAGAAATCGATGTGGTCGAGCCGCTTCAGTTGCGGGTGCCAGCCGATGGTCGCCAGGCGCTCGGTGCGGGCGATGAAAAAGTTCGGCACCTTGCGGCGGCGTTCCAGCCCGCCCACGGCCCCGCCGGGCTTGGGCGTGGTGTGCCGGTAGATGGGCGTGCGGCTGGAGTCGTTCCAGTCCAGGCTGGGCAGGGTGATCACCACGCCGCCCACCAGGTCGATCTCCGGCTCGGCCGCCAGCCGCCGCAGCGAGGCCAGCAGATCGGTGTGGCGGTAGAACACGAAATCGTCGTCCAGGATCATCACGAAGCGCGTGCGCACCCTGGCCAGACCGGCATTGCGGCCGGCCGACACCCCGCTGTCGAACGGCAGCACCACGTAGTCCACCCCCGCCAGCGGTGCGGGCTCGCGGCTGTCATCCACCACCACGATGGCGATGTGCGGATACAGCGCGCGGATGCTGTGCAGCAGGCGCAGCAGCAGCGGTCGCCGCTCGAAGGTCTTGATGACTAGCGTCAGCTCATCGAGCAGCGGATCGCTCGCCACCGGCACCGGCAGCAGTCGGTTGAGGGCGAGGGCGGTCTGGATCTGCGTCGTCACCAGGGCGCCGAACAGCGGACTGAACCAGGGATTGAGCACCGGGTGCGAAGCCAGATAGCGCCCCACCGGCTTGATGAACGCTTCGCGGATCGAGAGTTTCAGGGCCAGCTCCGCATCAGCGACCGGTCGGGGGCGGGCCCACCAAGCTGGGGTCGATGTCGAACGTGACCGAGGCACCGCCATCGGCCGTGGGGGTCACGGTCACCGCCGGGCCGCCGCCGCTCGACGTGCCCGCCGCAGCGCCCGCCGCCGTGCCGTTGGCCAGGGCGCTGCTGCCGCCACCGCGACCCGTGTGGCTTGTCACGGCGGCATCGTTGCGGATATCGAGTTGCACGCTGTCGGGCACCAGCCACAGGCGCGCGAGCTTGGCGGTGGGGCCGGTGCCGCTGGTCAGCGCCAGCACCTCGATGCCGGCATGCTGATCCAGCTGCTTGAGCAGGGCCGGGGTGCCTGTACCGGCGCTGGAAAGCAGCCACGGCAGCAGGGTGCCCGCGAGTTGCTGCGCCCTGGGTAATTGCAGGTCCACCTCGTAGCTGGCGCGGTTGAGGTTGGGGGTGCGGCGCTCGCCGCCCAGCAGCTCGCGCAGCGGTGCCAGCGGCAGCGACCAGGCCGCCTCGGCGCGCACCTTGCCGCCCTGGCGCTGTGCGGTGATCGCCCAGGCCTGCTGTGGTGCCGCCGCCTGCGCCAGCTCGCCCAGCGCGCGGCGCTCGCTCACCAGCTGAAAGCGAAGGCTGTCGCCCGCCGGCAGCCGCGAGATGCGCAGCGACTCGCTGCGATCCAGCTCGCTCGCCAGTTGTTGCAGGGCGGCATCAATCGCTGGTGGGGTCTGGCGAGCGGCCTTGCCCGCCGGCGCGGCCTGCGCGGCGGGGTTCAGGGCGGGCAGGCAGAGCGATGCAACAACGAGCAGAACGGCGCGATAGGACATGAGCGTTGTGGGGCAGAGGCGTGAGGCAAAGAGAGTGGATGACAGCGGCCAGGCTCAGCCCAGGCCGGCAGCCGGCACCCGAAAGGTTTCGACGAAATCGGCCAGGCGTTCGGCCTGCGGTTCGAGGTAGGGCTGACCGTGCAGGCTCAGCCAGGCATGGCCCTTGATACCGCCGTCGCCCGATGCCGACGGACGCTGTACGCCGCAGTGCAGCACCACCGGCACGCCGCTGCGGCGCAGCAGCAGGCACAGGGCCAGCGAGCGCGGCAGGCAGGGTCGCGGGTGGCGTGCCCATCGCAACCAGCGGTCGGTCACCCGCGCCAGCAGTGCGGGGGGCGGCAGCGGCAATGCCGGCGCCAGTGGCCAGGTGGCCGGGATGAGCGTGCGCAGGTCCTGCCGCAGGCGCAGGCGCAGCAGGGCCTCGCCAAGGGCGGGCAGGGCGATGGCGGCGGCGATGAGCTTCTGGCTGCTCATGGGCGCTGCCAGTTCGCGAGGCAGTGGTCGCAGGCGAAGCGCGCGGTGGCCGGCACCGCCCCGGCGGCAAACGCCGCTTCGCGGTCGGCCACAAAGGCTTTGCGGCGGGCCTCCAGGGCGGGCAGCGTGGCAAACGGGGTTTCGAGGCGCTGGGCGGCGTCGCCACGCTCGCGGCCCGAGAGGTGGCAGCAAATATCCAGCCGCCCCAGCCAGTCGACGTTGCGCTCCTGGCCGCGCAGGCTGCCGCAGGGGGTGGGGTCGGGGTGCAGAAAGCCCGGCGAGAGCTGCACCTTGAAGCCTTCGACGCTGTGGCGGCTGCACAGCAGGTTCAGGCGCAGCGAGGTGCTGATGCGCTGTGCCGGTGACATCTCCAGCGGGTCGTCCTCGCGGCGGGGGTGGGCGAGATAGGCGATCAGCCGCACGCCAAAGGCACCCTCGGCCCGCGCTAGTTTCACCAGGGCCTCGGCCTCGTCCACGCTCTGCCGCGTGACGGTGAAATTGATGCTGAACGGCAGGCCGTGTTCGCGGCACATCGCCGCCGAAACCAGCACGCGCCGGTACGAATCAGCCCCGCGCTGGGCATCGTGGGTGGCGGCCACGGCACCGTCGAGGCTCAGGGTGATGGCGGTGAGCGATGAGCGTACGGCGAGCAGGGCGGGCAGGTGGCGCGGCAGGTCCCAGCCATTGCTGACAAAGCCCAGCGTGAAGCCATGGTCGGCAATGCGGCGCAAAAAATCACCAAAGCGCGGGTGCAGTGAGGGCTCGCCGCCCGTGAGCGAAATGTCGGTGACACCGTTGGCCTTCGCCCCTTGCAGCGCGGCGTCAAAGGTCTGCTCGCTCATCCAGCCCCGGCCCGCGTGGCGGCCGTCGTAGCAGTGCCGGCACTTGAGGTTGCAGCGGTCGGTGAGTTCGATGACGAGGCGGCTCATGCGGCTTGCTCCATCGCCAGTGCGGCATGGAGCTGTGCCGCCAGCAGCGCGCCGTTGCCAAAGCTGTCCCGCCCCAGCGACCAGCGAAACGCCGGGGTCGCCACCAGCAGGTTCTTCAGGCCCTGCATCTGGGCCGGTGCATGCGCCGCATTGGCCACGATGCCGCCCACGGCCGGCAACAGGCGCAGCAGCGCCGCGGCGGGCGGCAGCCGGTGCAGCGTGGTTGCCCCCGGCGTCACGGTGGGGAACACCAGCGCGCTCAGGCGATGCAGGCCGGGTAGCCCCTGGCCCGCGTCGAAATGCTTTTCGTGGGCGGTGGCCGTGCTCACCAGGCCCAGTTGTTCGGCGCTATCGCCCCAGCAGGCGGCACCCAGCACCAGCGCCGACACTGCGCTGGGCTCGGTGGGCGTGGCCGAGGGCGCGAGCAGCACCATGTCATCGGCGATGCGCGGCCAGCCAAAGTTGGCCAGGCTGCCGGCCGTGGTGCTCTTGCCGCTGCCCGACACCCCGGCAAACACCACCGCGCCCTGCGGGCCCAGCACCGACGAAGCATGCAGCGCACTCACCCCCAGTGGCCGCAGCAGGTGCAGCAGCGGGATGGCGACGAGGTCGATCTGTTCCTTGAGCGGCAGCCGGGCAAAGGCGGGGCCTGCCGCAAACTGCACCACCCCGGCAGCGGTATCGATCCACGCCGCGCATTCCGGGGCCGTGAACCACACCCGATCCCCCTGCACGGCGAGGTGGATGCGCCCCGCCTGCTCGCGGCGGCTGTCATCGGGCGCGATGGGTAATGCGCCCGGTGCCACCACCGTCATGTGCAGCAGGCGGCCCGAGCCTGCCGGGTGGGCCTGCCGGGCCAGTGACTCGTTCAGCAGCGCCAGCACGGGGCCGAGGTGCTGCGGCTCGCCCGCGAGCTGCAAGTCGAACAGGGCGGTGTGCAGTCGCATCCGCTCAGGCCTCGTCCTTCACCAGCTTGTCGGGCCGCAACCAGTACGAGAACTGCGGGGCCGTCATGCCCTCGCGCACGGCGGGTTGATCGGGCCGCAGCAGGTTGGCGCGGCGGATGCCCGGCAGAAAGCGGATGTCGAACAGCTCCTCCACGCCGCCCGTGAACTCGAAGAGACCGGCCAGCGTGCCGCGCTGCAAGTCCACCACCGCCACCCCGCACAGCAGCGGCTTGCCCTCGGCCTGCACCGGCAGGCCGCCAAAAATGTTGCTCTCGCGGATCTTGCACAGGCCCACCAGCGCATAGGGGCCAACGAAAGTGAGCCCGCGCAGGTAGCCCGGCAGCTTGCACACCACCGTCTGCGCGCCGCTGGCCGGGTCTACCCGCAGCAGCGTGCCGCAACCGGAATTGAGCACATACAGCTCGTCACCCCGCCAGCGCGGCGAGTGCGGCATGGCCAGGCCCTGGGTCACCAGCTCGTGGCTGGCCAGGTCGATCAGCACGCCGCCCGTTGCCTTGTGCTCGCGCCAGCCGCCGGGCGTATTGGTGGTGCCCAGCGCGCTCAGGGTGTGCGGCTTGCCGTTTTTGAGGCCCAGGCCGTTGAGATGGCAACGGTCCTCAGGCACCACCTCGCTCACGAAGCGGGGTTTCCACACCGGCTCAAAGGTGTAGCGCTGGCTCAAGCGGGCCAGGCAGCAAAAGCGCGTGTTCACCACCCACAGCGTCTCACCCTCAAAGGCCACGTCGTGGGCGTGGATATCGGCCGTGTAGTGCGTGCTGCGCGGCATGTACAGGGCGTCGTAGCGGCCCGGTGCCTCCACCAGCAGGTCGTGCGCCAGCGCCGGGGCGTTGGCAAAGCAATGGATCTCGTGGCGCGCCGCCACGGCCAGCCGCCCGTCGTTCACATCGATGCCCGTCACCTTGTCGAAGTGGCGCGGCAGCAGGCTCAACTGCGTGCCGGTCCAGCCGATCAGCAGCACCATGCCGGCCTGATAGGTGGTGACCACCAGCGAACCGCCGCTGGCGGCCAGCCACTCGGTAAAGCCAGCGTCGGCCGTGCAGGCGATGGGGGTTTTGTCAGGGGTCATGTGCGGCGATACCAGTCGGGCCAGGTGCAGTTGCCCGGCGTCTGCAGGGCCCGTCGAAAATCAACGAACCCACAGGGCAGCCGAGCAGCGGCGGCAAGCCTAATCGGTGGGCAGGCAAAAAGTCCCGAGCAAACGCCGAGCAAATCGATCAGGGGCTCATGGGGCCAAAGTTGCCGGCAGTGACCTCGCCGAATTCGCCCTTTTCGGTGAGCTGCGGCTCCACAAAGGGCTTGCGGGCGGGGGTGT
>Ga0255091_1000314_pt1 | contig 20102 bp, 17 predicted proteins | sample Colum_Yuk_RepB_8_2_FD_188439 | JGI IMG/M metagenome (GOLD analysis project Ga0255091, IMG submission 188439) | Freshwater microbial communities from Columbia River, Oregon, United States - Colum_Yuk_RepB_8d | ecosystem: Environmental > Aquatic > Freshwater > River | place: USA: Oregon... | reverse complement strand
GTTCTGCTGCCGACCTGACGGCCCAGATCGATCAGGTACTGATAGCGATCGGTCCAGTCTTCGAGCAAGCCGAAGGTGTCGACAATTTCCTGTTGGGCGGCCGTCAGGTCGGCAGCAGAACTACTCATGGGCGATCCTTACAATTCGGTTAGGCGGTGCGCCAGGTCGTGCCACCGGCGCCGTCTTCGATCCGCACGCCCATGGCCGCCAGTTCGTCGCGCACGCGGTCAGCGGTGGCGAAATCCCGATTACGGCGCGCCTCGTTGCGGGTGGCGATCAAGGCTTCGATTTTCGCGACATCCAGCGTCTGGCTGGGCGCCGAAGAAAACCACGCCTCCGGTGCCTGCTGCAGAATGCCAAGCTCCCGACCGCCCGCCAGCAGCTGGGACTTCAGTACCCGCTGCTCGGCGCCATCGGTGCTGGTGTTGGCGCGGGTAACGAGATCCATCAAGACCGCGATGGCCATCGGGCTATTGAGGTCGTCATCCATGGCGGCGGCAAAATCCGGATGCACGCCTAGCGCGGGGTCGGGCTCGATTGCGCTCATGCGGCGCAGTGCACCGTAGAGTCGATCGAGCTGGCTGCGCGCCTCGCTGACCAGCGCCTCGCTCCAACTAATGGGCTCGCGGTAGCGACCCTTGATCAACGCCATCCGGATGGCTTCGCCGGTGTGCCGTTCCAGCAGGTTCTGCACCAGCAGCACATTGCCCAGCGACTTCGACATTTTCTGCTGTTCAATTTCGACAAAGCCGTTGTGAACCCAGTAGCGCGCAAACACTTCGCCGCCGTGGGCGCAGGTGCTTTGCGCGAGCTCGTTTTCGTGATGCGGGAACTTGAGATCGTTACCACCGCCGTGAATGTCGATGCTGCGTCCCAGATGCTGCTCGCTCATCGCCGAGCATTCGATATGCCAGCCCGGGCGGCCGCGGCCCCAGGGGCTGTCCCAGCCGGGCAAGGGCGGCTCGGAGGGTTTCCACAACACGAAATCGGAAGGGTCGCGCTTGTAGGGTGCGACTTCCACGCGCGCGCCGGCCAGCATTTCATCCTGCGAGCGGCCGGACAGTCGCCCATAGGCCGGGAATGAAGGCACATGAAACAGCACGTGTCCCTCGGCCGGATAGGCATGACCCTGCGCGATCAGGGTTTCGATCATCGCGATCATTTGCGGGATGTGCTGGGTGGCGCGCGGCTCGACTACCGGTGGTAGCACGCCAAGGGCAGCGGTGTCGCGGTGATAGACCGCCGTGTAGCGGTCCGTAATCACGCCAATCGGCACGCCTTCCTGCTGCGCGGCGAGGTTAATCTTGTCGTCGACGTCGGTGATGTTGCGGGCATAGATGACGTTTGGGTAATGCCGGCACAGCACGCGATACAAGAGGTCATAGACCACCGCCGCCCGCGCATTGCCAATATGCGGCGGGTTATACACCGTGGGCCCGCAGGCATAGAGCGTGACGCGCGCGGGGTCCTGTGGGGTGAACAGTTCTTTCTGGCGACTTAGCGAATTGTAGAGGTGCAGCGGCATCGGGCTTGGCGGGATCTGTTCGGGGCGCTCATTCTAGAGCCGGTCAGGAAATTATTCGCCCCCGCGGTTCGGCAGCAGGCGATCGAACGCAGCGCTAAGGCACTTAGCGCCAGCCCATACGGGACAACACCCCGTCGCGGTCTATGAACTGATGCTTGAGCGCCGCCCCCGCATGCATCCCAGCCAACAGCAAGGTGCCATAAGCCGCGTAGTAGTGGACGCGAATGGCCCATTCGCGGGCCGCATCGTCAACGCGCCACAGCGCGGGGATTTCAAACCAGTCGTAGACGGGGATCCCGGCGCCGGAAGAGGTCGAGACCAGATAGCCGGACAGCGGCACCAGCAGCATCAGGCAATAAAACGCGGCGTGCACCGTATGGGCGGCGTGGTGCTGCCAGCGCGGCATGCTGGCCGGCAACGGCGGACTACGGGTGAACGGTTTGCGCAGCACGAAGCCAAGGCCTAGGGCCAGCGCTACCATGCCCAGTACCCGATGGAGCGTGAGGCCCTTGTGATACCAGGGGTCGTAGTAGCTCTGCTCCACCATCCACGCGCCCAGCCCGCACAGCGCAAGGATGCAGACCGCAGTCGCCCAATGGAGCAAGCGGGTCAGCAGCGGATAACGGTCTGGACTCGCCATGAGGATAAAGGAACGCGGGCCTGCAAACGCAGGCCCGCGCCGGTCGCTTTAGTAGCGGTAGTGGTGGGGCTTGAACGGGCCGGTGGCGGCAATGCCCAGGTACTTCGCCTGGTCCCGCGTGAGCTCGTCCAACACCACGCCAATCTTCGCCAAATGCAGCCGCGCCACCTTCTCGTCCAGCAGTTTCGGCAGGGTATGCACACCGATCCGGTAATCAGCACCGTTCTCGTAGAGCTCAATCTGCGCGATAGTCTGGTTGGTGAAGGAGTTGGACATCACGAAGCTCGGGTGGCCGGTCGCGCAGCCCAGATTCACCAGACGACCTTCGGCCAGCAGAATGATGCTGCGGCCGCGGGCCATTTCGATCCGGTGGACCTGCGGCTTCACTTCATGCCAGCGGTACTTGCGCAGCTTTTCGATCTGGATTTCGCTGTCGAAGTGACCGATGTTGCAGACGATCGCCAGGTCTTTCATCTGTTTCATGTGGCGCTCGGTGATGACGTCACAGCAGCCCGTGGTGGTCACGAAGATGTCGCCAATCTTGCAGGCGTCGTCCATCTTCATCACCTGATAGCCTTCCATCGCGGCCTGCAGCGCGCAGATGGGGTCAATTTCAGTGACGATGACCCGTGCGCCCTGCCCGCGCAGCGACTGGCAGGACCCCTTGCCCACGTCGCCATAACCCGCGACCACCGCAACCTTGCCGGAAATCATCACGTCGGTGGCGCGGTTCAGCGCATCGATCAGCGAGTGGCGGCAGCCGTAGAGGTTGTCGAACTTCGACTTGGTCACCGCGTCGTTCACGTTCATCGCCGGGAACAGCAGCTCGCCACGTTCGTGCATCTGGTACAGACGGTGCACGCCGGTGGTGGTTTCTTCGGTCACGCCCTTGATGGCCGGTGCGATGCGGCTGAAGCGGTGGGGGTCTTTTTTCAACGCCTTCTTCAACTGCGCGTACAGCGCGGCTTCTTCCGGGTTGGTCGGGTTGTTGAGAACAGACGGGTCCTGCTCAGCCTTCAGCCCGAGGTGGACGTAGAGCGTGGCGTCACCGCCGTCGTCCAGAATCATGTTCGGGCCCTGACCGTTGCCCCAGTCGAGGATGCGGTCGGTGTAATCCCAGTACTCTTCCAGCGTTTCGCCCTTGTACGCGAACACCGGGGTACCGGCCTTCGCAATCGCGGCAGCGGCATGGTCCTGGGTCGAGAAAATGTTGCAGCTCGCCCAGCGAACCTTCGCGCCCAACTGTTGCAGGGTCTCGATCAGCACGGCGGTCTGAATGGTCATGTGCAGCGAGCCGGTGATGCGCGCGCCTTTGAGGGGCTTTGACTTGCCGAACTCTTGCCGCATGGCCATCAGGCCCGGCATTTCCTGTTCGGCCAGTTGAATTTCAACCCGGCCGAAATCGGCCAGACCGATGTCCTTGACGACGTAGTCCTGCTGGGCGGCGGCGGTCTTGGCACGCGTGGCGCGGGCGGGCGTGGCGGTCGGAACCTTGCCTCGAGTCATGGAATGTCCTTGGGTAGTTAACTAATTGCTAGCGGTGATACGCCGCGCGATGCGCGGCGGATCCTTCAGGCGAAAGCGCGATTCAGACTATCGGCCAGATCGGTGCGTTCCCAGGAGAAGCCACCGTCCGCGTCCGGCTGCCGGCCAAAGTGGCCATAGGCGGCCGTGCGCGCGTAAATCGGCCGGTTGAGGTTGAGGTGGGTGCGAATGCCGCGCGGGGTGAGGTTCATGACCTCGGCCAACACGGTTTCAAGTTTGGCCGCATCGACGGAGCCGGTGCCGTGGAGGTCCACGTACAGCGACAGCGGCTTCGCCACGCCGATCGCATAGGCCAACTGGATAGTGCAACGCTCGGCAAGCCCGGCCGCCACCACGTTCTTCGCGAGGTAGCGGGCCGCGTAGGCGGCGGAGCGGTCGACCTTGGTCGGATCCTTGCCGGAGAACGCGCCACCGCCGTGCGGCGCCGCGCCGCCGTAGGTATCCACGATGATTTTCCGGCCGGTCAGGCCGCTGTCACCGTCCGGGCCACCGATAACGAAGGCCCCGGTCGGGTTCACATGCCACACGGTGGCGGGCGTGATCCAGCCCGCCGGCAAGGCCTGATGCACATAGGGTTCGATGATGGCCTTCACATCGGCGGAGGTAAGCTTCTCATCCAGATGCTGGGTGGACACCACAATCTGGGTGGCGCCGACGGGCTTGCCATTCTCATAGCGCACGGTGACCTGGCTCTTCGCATCCGGGCCCAGCATCGGCGCCGCGCCGCTTTTTCGCGCAGCGGCCATCAGGTGCAGGATTTTGTGCGAGTAGTAGAGCGGCGCGGGCATAAGGTCGGCCGTCTCGGTGCAGGCGTAGCCAAACATGATGCCCTGGTCGCCCGCGCCTTCGTCCTTTTCGCCGCTGGCATCGACGCCCTGCGCGATGTCGGCCGACTGGCCGTGCAGCAGCACTTCGATATTGGCATTTTCCCAGTGAAAACCGGCCTGCTCATAGCCGATGTCCTTGATCGCAAGGCGCGCGAGGTGGGCAATCAGGTCGTGCGTAATGGTGCGCGGCCCGCGGGTTTCGCCGGCAATGACGACGCGGTTGGTGGTCGCCAGCGTTTCGCAGGCCACACGCACCTGGCTGGCATCAATGCCGGCCACCGCCGCTTCACGAAAGAAACAGTCGACGACCTCGTCGGAAATCCGGTCGCAAACTTTATCCGGGTGTCCTTCAGACACCGATTCACTGGTAAAAAGGTAGGACGAACGCACGCTGCGATTCCTCTGCTGGGGTTGGATAGGGCGCGCCCGCAGGGCGCAAAGTGCGGGGATTATGCGGGCCGGAAGTTAAAAATAGAATCGCGGGCGCCTTTACGGCACAAGCACGATCTTGCCCATATGCTCGCTGGCCTCCATCAAGCGGTGGGCGGCGGCGGCTTCCGTCAGCGGAAAGACCTTGTAAACGGGGGTGCGGTAGGCGCCGCCGGCAATCAGCGGCCAGATCTGCTCTTCAACAGATCGCGCAATGGCGGCCTTCTGCGCGACCGACTGCGGGCGGAGAGTTGAGCCCGTAATCGTCAGGCGCTTGCCCAGCACGTGGCCAAAATTGACCTCTGCCTTTGCCCCCTGTAAGAAAGCGATCATCGCGTAGCGTCCATCCGGCGCGAGTGCGCGCAGGTTCTTCTCCACATAAGGCCCCGCCACCATATCGAGCACCACGTCTACGCCGCGTTTTTGGGTGGCGGACTGCACCTCGTCCAGCCAGTCCTGTGTGCGGTAGTTGACAGTCACCTGAGCGCCCAGCCCGGCGCAGAACGCGCGTTTTTCCTCATTCCCGACCGTGGTGATGACCCGCGCACCGTAGGCCACCGCGAGTTGAATGGCGCAGGCCCCAATGCCGCTGCTCCCACCATGGATAAGCACCGTTTCGCCCGGCGCCAGGCGGGCCCGGCCGAAGAGGTTGTGCTGCACCGTGAAACAGGTCTCGGGCAGGCCCGCAGCTTCGTTCGCCGACAGCCCGACCGGCCACGGCAGGCAATGCGAAGCATGCGCCCGGCAATATTCGGCATACGCGCCGCCGTGGGTCAGCGCGACCACCCGGTCACCGACCTGCCAGCGTGTGGCGCCCTCGCCCACGGCCACCACCTCGCCGGCGATTTCCAGCCCGGGTAGCGGGCTCGCATCCGGCGGCAGCGGGTACAGGCCGGCCCGCTGGAGGCAGTCAGGGCGGTTGACGCCAGCTGCGGCCACCTTGACCAATACCTCGCCGGCACCGGGCGCCGGCACGGGCACCTGCGCCGGTTCTAGCACCTCGGGACCGCCGAAGGCAGTGATTTCTATGCCGGTCATCTGGGCGGGAACAGTCATGGTGATTACTCCAGTGCAGGGGCTGCCAGCGGCGGGCTCGGCGTCGTGTTGCAATTGCGAGTCCGGGTCGTAGACTCGGGCCCGCAGTATCAGCCAGCCCCGATCCCGGTTCAACGACGGCCCCTTGCCCCACAGGACAATTGCCATGACTACCCAGCATTCGCGTCTTCTCATTCTTGGTTCCGGCCCTGCCGGCTATACCGCCGCGGTGTATGCGGCGCGCGCGGCGCTGGAACCCGTGCTTATCACCGGGTTGGAAGTGGGCGGCCAGATGACCACCACCACCGAGGTCGACAACTGGCCGGGCGACGCCTCCGGCGTGATGGGCCCGGAACTGATGGAGCGCATGAAGGCCCACGCCGAACGCTTCGGCACGCGGCTGATTAACGACCATATCCACACGGCGGTGCTGACCGAGCGGCCCTTTCGACTGATCGGCGACGCCGGCACCTACACCGCTGACGCCCTCATCATTGCGACCGGCGCTTCGGCCAAATATCTGGGCCTGCCTTCGGAAGAAGCCTTCAAAGGCAAAGGCGTTTCCGCCTGCGCGACCTGCGACGGGTTTTTCTATCGCAACAAGCCGGTAGCGGTAATCGGCGGCGGCAACACGGCGGTCGAGGAAGCGCTTTATTTATCGAACATCGCCTCGCACGTTACCGTGGTGCATCGACGCGACAAGTTTCGCGCCGAGCGCATCATGAGCCAGCGACTGGAAGAGAAAGCGGCCCAGGGCAAGGTCAGCATCGCGTGGAACTCGGCGGTCGATGAAGTGCTGGGGGATGCGATGGGCGTAACGGGTCTGCGCATCCGCGACCTGCAGCAAGACGCCACCCGCGATATCGAACTTCACGGCGTGTTCATCGCCATCGGCCACCAGCCGAATACCGGGCTCTTCACGGGGCAGCTCGATATGCAGGGCGGCTATATCAAGGTTCAGAGTGGCACCAGCGGCTTTGCCACCGCCACCAATATTCCGGGAGTCTTCGCGGCCGGCGATTGCGCCGACCCGATTTATCGTCAGGCGGTGACCTCGGCCGGATCTGGCTGTCAGGCGGCGCTGGATGCTGACCGATATCTGGAAGGCCAGTCCGCGCACTAAGCCCTTCGGCTCACCCTATCAAGGGGTGAGCCTGCGCTGAGCAAGCGGCCGCCACAGGCCGCCTGCGTACCCACCCAAGACCCCGTTCGCTTTCCCTCCCCCCCAATTACGCCCAAGCCCTCCGTCGGCAACCGCCGTCCGTTCAGTGCAGTCCATCAGGCCGGTCAACCGGCTGTGGCGACAGCGTGACGGCACAGATCATCGCAGCGCGCCTAATCGCTGCCTGCGCCGCCGGCGCATCCGCCATCCCGGGATGTTTGAGCAGATAGCCCATCAGGTGGTGCAGTGTCTGCCGCTCCTTCGGGCAGTCAGAGACCGTGCAATTGGCCAACAGGCGGATCACCGATGCCATCAGGTGGCGCAGGTCCGGCCCCTGCCCTGCACGCTCCGCCGATTCCTCGCCGTCGTCTTCTTTATGTAGCATAAAAAAACATATTTAAAATAGATTAGAGGCTTTATTAGTCTATTTTGGTATAAAACAAATATGCGGTAACTAGTCAAATAAAACTCAAAGCGAGGTCATATGGTTTATGCGTTCCCCGGCACCGCGGGTGCCAAAGTCGAATTCCAGCGCCGCTATGCCAATTACATCGGTGGGGCCTGGGTGCCGCCGGTGGGTGGCGAATACTTCGAAAACCTGAGTCCGGTGACCGGCAAGGTGTATTGCGAGATTCCGCGCTCAGGCAAAGACGACATTGAACTGGCGCTAGACGCGGCCCACGCTGCAAAACCCGCCTGGGGTCAGAGTTCCCCCGCGGCCCGCGCCGGCGTGCTCCTGAAAATTGCGGACCGGATTGAAGCTAATCTGGAAATGCTCGCGTTGGCCGAGAGTTGGGATAACGGCAAACCCATTCGCGAAACGCTGGCGGCCGACCTGCCGCTGACGGTCGATCATTTCCGCTATTTCGCGTCTGCGATTCGCACTCAGGAAGGGCGCCTGTCTGAAATTGACCATGACACGGTCGCCTACCACTTCCATGAACCGCTGGGCGTGGTCGGTCAGATCATTCCCTGGAATTTCCCGCTGCTGATGGCGGCGTGGAAGCTTGCCCCTGCGCTTGCCGCCGGCAACTGCGTGGTCATGAAGCCGGCCGAACAGACGCCGGTGTCGATCCTCAAACTGTTCGAAGTGATCGGCGACCTGCTGCCGCCCGGCGTGGTGAATGTGGTGAATGGTTTTGGCGTCGAAGCCGGCAAACCGCTGGCGCAGAACAAGCGAATCGCCAAGGTGGCGTTTACCGGCGAAACCACCACCGGCCGGCTCATCATGCAGTACGCCTCGGAGAACATCATTCCGGTGACGCTGGAACTGGGCGGCAAATCGCCGAACGTCTTTTTCCCGGACGTCATGGCCCAGGATGACGATTTCCTCGACAAGGCCATCGAAGGCTTCACGATGTTTGCGCTCAATCAGGGTGAAGTCTGCACCTGCCCGTCCCGCGCCATCATCCACGAGTCGATTTACGACCGTCTCATGGAACGCGCGATTGAGCGGGTGAAGAAAATCAAACAGGGCAACCCGTTTGACCTGTCCACCATGATCGGCGCGCAGGCCTCGAGCGAGCAGCTCGAGAAAATCCTGTCGTATATCGAAATCGGCCAACAGGAAGGCGCGGTATGCCGCACCGGCGGTGTGCGCACGCAGGCCGCCGGCGACCTCGCCGAGGGCTACTACATGCAGCCCACCGTGCTGGAAGGCCATAACAAGATGCGCGTTTTCCAGGAAGAAATCTTCGGACCCGTGGTCGCCGTGACCAAGTTCAGCGACTTCGAGGAAGGCCTCGCGCTGGCCAACGACACGCTCTACGGACTGGGCGCTGCGGTCTGGTCGCGAGACGGCACTACCGCCTATCGCTTCGGGCGGGGCCTGCAGGCCGGTCGCGTATGGACCAACTGTTACCACGCCTATCCCGCGCATGCGGCGTTCGGCGGCTACAAGCTCTCCGGCATCGGACGTGAAACTCACCTGATGATGCTGGGCCACTATCAGCAGACCAAAAATCTGCTGGTGAGCTACAGCCCCAAAGCGCTGGGCTTCTTTTAAGCCGCCCGGGCCACCCAGTGCACGAGATAGCCAGAGTCATCGCCACGCCGGCCGCAGTTGAACTGATGCGCCGGCTAAGCACGCGGCACGGTCCCTTGATGTTTCATCAATCGGGCGGCTGCTGCGACGGCAGTGCGCCGATGTGCTACCCGCGCGGCGAATTCCGCGTGGGTAACAGCGATGTGCATCTGGGCGATCTGGACGGGCACCCGTTCTACATGAGCGAAGCGCAGTTCGACTACTGGAAGCACACGCAACTCATCATTGATGTGGTGCCGGGACGTGGCGGCATGTTCTCGCTGGAAGGGCCGGAAGGCCTGCGGTTCCTCACCCGGAGCCGTTTGTTCACGGATGAGGAGCAAGCGGCGCTGGCTAGCGTCTGAGCGTTGCGCGCCGCCCATGCGGGGCGCGCCCTCGGAATCAAAGATGCAGATTTTTGGCGGGGAGTTTCCTCCCGGGGCTTCCCGCCTTCCTTTATTTTTTTACCGCTCGCCGGCATTGCGCCCGGTCGGCTTCACACAGGAGAAAACGCATGAAAAGCTGCCTCAAGTTCTACATCAACGGCGAATGGGTAGATCCCAAAGTCGCGCGCCCTTACGACGTCATCAATCCCGCCAACGAGCAGGTCATCGGGCAAATCATGATGGGCGATGCCGACGACGTGAACGCGGCGGTGGCTGCCGCCAAAGCCGCATTTACCACGTTCTCGAGAACCAGCCGCGAAGAGCGCGTCGCGTTGCTCGAGGCTATCCTCGTCGAATACAAAAAGCGCTACGCTGAAATGGCGGAAACCATCTCTGCCGAAATGGGTGCCCCGATGTCGCTGTCGAAGGCGGCGCAGGCCGCGATGGGACCGGCGCATATCGCGACCACCATCGAGATCCTCAAGCACTACGAATTTTCGGAAGACCGCGGGAACGTCATCCTGCGTCGCGAGCCCATCGGCGTCTGCGGGCTCATCACGCCCTGGAACTGGCCGATCAACCAGATCGCCTGCAAGGTCATCCCGGCGCTCGCCGCTGGCTGCACCATGGTCTTGAAGCCCTCGGAAGTCGCGCCGCTCAACGCCGCGCTGTTTGCCGAGATCCTGCACGCCGCCGGCGTGCCGAAGGGTGTGTTCAATCTGGTCAACGGCGACGGTCCGGTGGTCGGCAACGCCCTCTCCAGCCATCCCGATATCGACATGATGTCCTTCACCGGTTCGACCCGTGCCGGCATTAAGGTGGCCAAGTCCGCCGCCGACACCGTCAAGCGCGTGGCGCAGGAATTGGGCGGCAAGTCGGCCAATATCATCCTGGACGACGCTGATTTTGAGGCGGCGATCACCCGTGGCGTCATGCATGTCTGCCAGAACTCGGGCCAGTCTTGCAACGCGCCGACCCGCATGCTGGTGCCGGCCTCGCGCCATGCCGAAGCCGTGGCGATTGCCAAGGCCGCCGCCGCCACGGTGGTAGTGGGCGACCCAAGCGCGGACACCACCGTCATGGGTCCGGTGGTCAGCAAGGTACAGTTCGACAAGATCCAGCACCTGATCAACGCCGGCATCAAGGAAGGCGCCGAACTGGTCTGCGGCGGCCCCGGCCTGCCGCCCGGTCTCAGCGCCGGCTACTACGTCCAACCTACAGTGTTCGGCAACGTGAACAACCAGATGACCATCGCGCGCGAAGAAGTGTTTGGCCCGGTGTTGGCCATCCTGCCGTACCGCGACGACGAAGAAGCCATCGCCATCGCCAACGACACCGTCTACGGACTGTCCGGCTATGTCTCCGGCACCGATCCGGTTCGTCTGGAAAACGTGGTCAGCCGTCTGCGGGCAGGCAACATCCACGTCAACGGCGCGGGCCTTGATTTCAAGGCGCCGTTCGGCGGCTACAAGCAGTCCGGCAACGGGCGTGAATGGGGTGAACTCGGCATGGAGGAGTTCATGGAAATCAAGGCCGTCATGAAACCGGCTGCGGCCTGATGCAAAAAGCCCCTCAGTCCCGCGCCAACCGGGACTGAGGGGCTGCCTGTCCGGTCGTGCGCGCCGCGCCGCATCCTCGCTCGCAGTCCGACCGGTGCCGACCCGATCGGTCGCGCTGCCCCTATACTCCTTTCGTCCTGACTGAACCGTCGATGCCCCACGCGTGTTGCGCGAGTGCTCGCCGCCTCACAAACGACCTGCATAGGGAGAAAGCCGCATGATTTGCTGTGTGATCGGAGGGGCCTTGATGGGTCTCGCTTCGGCTTATCTGGCGCGGATGCCTCTGCTTGGCGGCTTCATCACGCGTCGCCAACAACAGGCGAACGATCCGTCCACCTGGCGTCTGGACGTCGGCGACGAGGGGCAGGCATGAACACCCTCAGTGCGCTGATTCCGGAACGCCCCGACAATCTAGGCCCCCTTACACGGGCTCGCCTGCGCCGATTGGCGCTGGGCTACGCCGCCATGGCGCTGTGCGGCTTGCTCCTCGCGCAGTTTGCGAGCGGCACCGGCACGCAGGCCTTCGGTCTGGGGCTGGTGTTTCCCGGCGGGGGCTTCATTCATTTCGCGACCGGCGGCGCGGCGAGCGTGTTTGCCCACCTCGGCTGCGCGCTGTTGTCGCTGCTGTTGTTTGTGCTGTCCTTGCTGCTGTGGTTCGGCACGGGCAACCAGCTGGCCCCGCCGGTGGCGTGGCTGGGCGCTGCGCTGGTCGCCGCTTTGATGGCGCATCCGCAAACCCTGCCCGGGTCCTCCCTGCTGGTCGTCGGGCTAGCGGCGCTCAGCATCGTCGCGGGCGTGCGGCAGTTCCAACGCAACGTAGCGCAACGCCGCGCCCGCCTTGAGACCAGAAATGCGCAGCTGCAGGCGTGGCCGGCGGTTAGCACGCCGCGCGATGCCGGCGGCCTGCTGCCTGAGGTCAAGGAACTGAGCCCGGACGATCTGGCCGCCCTGCGTTTTGCGCTGGACCGCGCGCTGCAACCCGTCGACGCCTTCGAAGGCTTCGACATCATTGAGCAATTCCAGCCGAGTGCGCTGCGTTACCAGATCAACAATCTGGGCTATGTGCTGAGTCTCGCAAACTACACGCATCTGCCGGCGATGCACGGCTGGCTGCATCAGGCGCAGCGCAATCTCATCGAGAAAAAGCAGGCGCACCGCGTCTGGCAGTACTGGGCGCTGGAAAACCTGTGGGGCAACCTGAACCGCAACCCGGATCCGGTGGCCCGCGATAACGTGATGTATTCCGGCTGGTACGCCGCGCAACTTGGCCTCTACGAAGCGGTCACCGGCGACCTGCGCTATCAGCAAGCCGGCGCAATCACCCTGAAACATCCAGACGGCCGGCGCTTCGTCCACGACTATCCGGGCGTGGTGCGCCAGCTGGTGGCGAACGAAGACGCCTCGCCGTTCTGCCTCTTCCCCTGCGAACCCAACTGGATCTACCCGCTCTGCAACAACCAGGCGGTGGTTGGCATCAAGGCCTTCGACCGACAGCACGGCACGCGCCACTGGGACGCCGTGGCCGCCCGCTACCGGCAGCACCTGGAACGGGAGTTCATCGACGTCGACGGCCATATGGTGTTGCTGCGCTCCACCCGCACGGGATTCACCATTCCGGGTCTTCAGTCGTCCAAGGAAGACGCCATTTTCTGTTTCTGGATGCACGCGGTGTTTCCAGATTTAGCGCGCCGCCTGTGGGCCATTGCCCGGGCCGAGCTGTTCGACGCCGGCCGCGGCGGGCTGACGCTGAAACCCCTCAAGCCTTGGCTGGACCCCGGCAACTACCGCTTCAACACCGCCTACGCACTGGGCGCGCTGGGGATGGCCGCTGCCGAACTCGGCGACGCCGCGGCGCTGGACGCGGTCCGGCGTGAGGTCGACGCCCTCCCCCGCCTCCATGCGGGCGGCGTGCTGAGCCACCCCGGCTGCTCGATCTGGACGCACGCATTCCTGCTGAAAATGCGGCTGGGACGGGCAAACGCCGTTGCAGAACTGGTGAACGAGGGCATGCCGCAGCCCTGGCGTGAAGGCCCGGTGATTGCGGACGCGCGCTATCCGGATCTGCTGGTGGCGCGCGCGGTGAGCGACGGCACGGCACTGGATGCGGTGTGCTATCCGGGGCGTGGCGGCGGCGTCACCGAATTGGTCGTCGGGCAACTGCGACCCGGTCAACGCTACCGCCTCGAGGGCGCGGAAACTGCCGAGGGAATCGCCGACGCCGCCGGCCGGCTCCGCCTGAGTCTCGCCATGGAGGGCCGGCACGTGCTGCGGGTCTTACCGGACCCATAAGCGGCAGCGCGGCGCCGGCAGGCATAAGGTGCTTGCGCTGTTCGGTCGCAACGCGCCAGACAAGACGGTCCCAAAGCCCCGCATCTGCTCGCCGACTTCTTGCTGCTTCCCAGTGCGGCATGCCTCTGCACCGGGGCGCACAAAGCCCTCAGCGCGAGCGTCGCCGCGCTTCGCGACGGTGCTCGAATTGATGAGGATAATCGCCTTCGGTATCGCCTGAGCGGTACTCTGGGGTCTGATGCTCGTCTGGTTACGGCAGCCCAGCCGCTTCAGCCGCGTGGCCGCGCTCAGCGATCGCCTGCGAACTCACTTATTCGCCCTCCCCGGCGTGAGCGTGGTGCCCGCGTTAATTGCCTGCGCCGTCCTCCCCCCCGCATTGGACTGCCTGCGCCTCGCGCGACCAGCCTGTCGATCAGTCGACCGCCGGCAGATTCGCGAGCAGCGCACGTAGCGCGGCCGAACCGTTGCTGCGCCGCCAAGCGGCGACCAATGCCACATGTTCGTTGAAATCCTCGATTTTTTGATACGAGATCCCGGTCAGGCTCAGCGTGGTAACCGAGCGCGGCACGAGCGCCAGCCCGTAACCGGCGGCAGCAAGCGAGAGCGCCGTCAGAAAATCACGCACGCGCAGGACGGGCCCCGGAAGGAAGCCGCCGAGACGGGCGAGATGGGCGAGATTAGCCCCGAAACCATCCTCCTCCTCGAACTGCGGAAGCACGAAGCGCTCGCCCGCAAGCGCGGCACTCCGGACCCTGCGGCGCGCGAGGCGATGCCCAGTAGCCACCGCCAGCAACAACTCTTCGCGATGCACTACGTGCGTCTGGATGCCTTCCGGGTACGTCGAACGAGGCCGCAATAGCCCCAGATCGAGGCTGCCCTCCCGCAGCGCAGCGAGTTGTCGCGGTGTTTCGAGCGCTGTGAGCTCAACCTCAACGTCAGGGCGAACGCTGCGGAATTGCGCCAGCGCTCCGGGCAACACCCCGCTCGCCGCCGCCGAGGCCACATAGCCGATCACCACCCGACCAAGCTCGCCTCGACCCGCGCGCTGGGCCGCGATCGCCGCCCGCGCGAGTTGTCCCGGCACCAGGCGCCCCTCCTCAAGTAGCGCAATGCCGGCATCGGTCAGGCTCACGGCGGACCTGCGACCACGGCGAAGCAGCGGCGTGCCCAATTCCCTTTCCAGCGCCCGGACCTGACGTGAGAGCACCGATTGGGCGCGGTCGAGGCGATCTGCCGCGCGGCCGAAGTGCAGCGTTTCCGCAACCGCGAGAAATGCTTCCAGCAACCGACTATCGATCATTTTGATGCTTTAAGTGGTTCAAAAATTAAATTTATCAGATTGAACGGCATAAAAAGACTCTGGCGTAATAACGGCCACTGCTGTGACCGCGAGAAATTATCCGATGGCTACCGCTACGGCGTTTGATTGGGCAGATCCGTTTCTGCTCGAGGATCAACTGGACGATGAGGAGCGCATGAGTCGCGACGCGGCTCGGGAGTACGCTCAGGAGCGGCTGCTGCCGCGCGTGACCGAGGCCTATCTGCATGAACGCACCGATCCGGATGTCTTTCGGGAGTTCGGCGAGCTTGGACTATTGGGCGTAACCATCCCTGCCGAATTCGGTGGCGCTGGCGCGTCCTACGTGTCGTATGGGCTGGTCGCGCGCGAGATCGAACGCATCGATTCCGGATACCGCTCCATGCTCAGCGTGCAGTCATCGCTGGTGATGCATCCGATTCACGCCTTTGGCAGCGAAGCGCAGCGGCGGAAATATCTGCCCGTGCTGGCTTCAGGCGAGAAAATCGGTTGCTTCGGCCTGACCGAGCCCGGCGCGGGTTCCGATCCGGGCGGGATGATCACGCGTGCCACCCGGACTGCGGACGGCTATCGGCTCAACGGGGCCAAGACCTGGATCTCGAACAGTCCAATCGCCGATGTCTTCGTGGTCTGGGCGAAGTCCGATGGCCACGACGGAGCGATCCGGGGCTTTGTACTGGAGAAGGGGACTCGCGGCCTGTCGGCACCCAAAATCGAGGGCAAGCTGTCCCTGCGCGCCTCGATCACCGGCGAAATCGTGCTGCAGGACGTCGAAGTCGGGGAGGACGCGCTGCTGCCCGGCGTGGAAGGCCTGCGCGGACCGTTCGAATGTCTCAACCGCGCCCGTTACGGCATTGCTTGGGGCGTGCTCGGCGCGGCGGAAGACTGCTGGTACCGGGCGCGCGCTTACGGCATGGAGCGCCATCAGTTTGGCAGGCCCCTCGCGCAAACCCAGCTGTTCCAGAAAAAACTGGCGGACATGCAGACTGAGATCGCGCTCGGCCTGCAGGCCTCGCTGCGGGTCGGGCGGCTTTTCGATGTCGGCAAGTGGGCCCCGGAAATGATTTGCATCGTCAAGCGTAACAACTGCGGCAAGGCGCTGGACGTGGCCCGACTGGCGCGCGACATGCACGGCGGCAATGGGATCCAAGCCGGCTATCACGTGCTGCGGCACGCCCAGAATCTGGAGACGGTGAACACCTACGAAGGCACGCACGACGTACACGCACTCATTCTTGGCCGCGCCCAGACCGGGCTGCAGGCGTTCTTCTAGGGGGTCGTATGAGCGCTCCCCTGGGAGGACTGAAAGTCGTCGAACTGGCGCGCGTCCTGGCCGGCCCCTGGATCGGGCAGACCCTCGCCGATCTCGGCGCCGATGTGATTAAGGTCGAGTCGCCGGAAGGTGATGACACGAGACATTGGGGGCCGCCGTTTGTAGAGGGGGCAGACGGCGAGCGACTCGACGCGGCCTATTTTCACTGCTGTAACCGGGGCAAGCGCAGCGTAGTGGCCGACTATCGCAAGGCGGAGGACCTGGCTTTCGTTCACGCCCTCATTGCCGACGCGGACGTCCTTATCGAGAACTTCAAGACCGGTGGCCTCGTGAAGTACGGGCTCGATTACGCAAGCCTCGCGGCGCGCCACCTGCGTCTGGTGTACTGCTCCGTGACCGGCTTTGGTCAGGACGGCCCCTATGCAGAACGCGCCGGTTACGACGCCATGATTCAGGGACTCGGCGGCATCATGTCGTTGACCGGTGCGCCGGACGGCGAGCCGCAAAAAGCTGGCGTGGCCTTCGCCGACATCTTTACCGGCGTTTACGGCGTGGTTGCGATTCAGGCCGCACTCGCGCATCGGGAGCGCACGGGGCTAGGCCAGCACGTCGATATGGCGTTGCTCGACGTCATGGTGGGTGTGCTTGCCAATCAGGCGATGAACTATCTTATTTCTGGTGAGGTGCCGGTGCGCCACGGTAACGCCCACCCTAACATCGTACCGTATCAAGTCTGCGCGGTCGCCGATGGCCACATCATGCTTGCAGTCGGCAATGACGGTCAGTTTCAGCGCCTGTGCGAAGTGCTGGAGGCCGTCGAACTGGCTGACGATAGCCGCTTCCGTCACTGCGAAGGACGAGTAATCCACCGCGAGGCGCTCATGAAGTCGCTCGGTGAGCAACTGCGTCGCTGGAGGCGGAACGAGTTGCTAGAGCGCCTTGCCACGGCGGCGGTCCCAGCCGGCCCCATCAACACGCTGGCCGATGTATTTGCCGATCCGCAAGTCATCGCGCGCGGCATGCAGCTCGAACTGCCCGCGCCGCATGTAACCGGCGGCAGCATGCCGGGCCTGCGCACGCCGATAAGTTTCAGCCGGGCGACCCTCAACACCGGGCGGCCGGCGCCCCGACTCGGCGAGCACACGGCAGCATTGCGCCAAGCCTACGGGCTCTCGGGGGGCGAGTGAGCCGACCCCGCGGACACGGGTCATCCCACCGGCACCGGCATCGGGCGACGCGCGTTTACCGGCGTTTTTTCACGATCTTGTGGAAACTTCGCGACGCCAATTCCGGGCAGGATCGACGGGCTTACACTGCGATAACAGACTTTTTGAATGCATTCGAGTAGATACGTTAACCGCAGCATGCATCTGACTCCCACATTGGGCTCCGCCCCCTGCCGTGCCGTCGGTGACGAGCCGCGCCAGTTGCGCCACGAGCGAGACACCGTTGGTCTGGGACTGTTGCGCGCCGCGGGCGTCGATCTCGCCTCGAATCTGGTGCTCGCTCTCCATCAGGACAACGTGAGGGCCGTGGCCCGGCCGGAGTACGGCGATTACCTGACGTTGACGCTGCTGCTCGGCGGCGCGGCGTTCTGCCGGCGCAAGACGCGGCAACTGGCGCTCGAGTATTCCAACCCCGGCGCAGTGTCCATTCAGCCGCACGATGTGGCGAGCGTATGGGATTCAGCGGGACCCTCGCGGTGGCTGCACTTCTTCATCCCGCCCGCGCTGGCGGGCGCCATGGCGGAAGCGGCCTTTGGCCTGGACCCGGCGCAGGTCAAGATTCTTCCCGAGACGGGCATTGGCGATCCGGAACTTCTCAGCGTGCTCTACGAGGGTGCGCGGGCGATGTTTGCAAGCGAACTCGTGGCGCGCGAAGCACTCGATCACTGGGCGCGCGCAATCGTCTGCAGGCTGCTGACGCAGCATTCGACCGTTGCGAGGCGAATTGGCGGGATGCGGGGTGATGCGATCGCCGGGTATCGACTCCGCCAAGTCTACGACTTCGTGGAGGCCCATCTGTGCGGGCCGATCACGCTCGAGGATTTGGCCAACGTCGCACGCATGAGCACGTACCACTTCGCGCACGCGTTTCGCGCGCAAACCGGCCTGCCGCCCTACAAATACGTGCAGCGTCGGCGGATTGAGCGGAGCCGACGCTTGCTCGACGCGGACCAACGCCCGGTGGGCGAAATCGCGCAGCAGATGGGCTACTCCAGTCAAGCCCACTTCTCAACGGCCTTTCGTCGCGAACTCGGCATTACGCCCCGCGAATATCGGCGCTTTGCGACCGGTCACGCCAGTCACTTCCCGGGCGAGACCACGGGCCTGGCAGCGAGGTCGCCGCACAGTTTAATTCCGCGTCAAAGCGACCACTCACGGAGTGCCTCATGTTCCTGAACGACCCCGCCCTGCTTAAAACGCAGGCCTATCTGAACGGCCAATGGATCGGCGAGGGTGCAGATCCCGTAGAGAACCCGGCGAGCGGCGAATGCCTTGCCCTTGTGCCTCGGCTCGGCGCCCAGGAAGCGCGCGCAGCGGTCGCTGCGGCCGCCGATGCCTTCCGCGGCTGGTCGGCGAGACTGGCCCGCGAGCGCTGCGCGGTGCTCAAACGGTGGCACGAACTGATCCTCACGCATCGTGAGGATCTCGCGCAGATCATGACCGCTGAACAGGGCAAGCCGCTGCCCGAGGCCCGAGGCGAAATCAACTATGCCGCCTCGTTCGTCGAGTACTACGCCGAGGAGGCCAAGCGCATCTCCGGCGAGACCATTCCCTCCCCGTTTCCGGATGCCCGCGTGCTGGTGATCCGCCAGCCCGTCGGCGTGGTGGCCGCTATCACGCCGTGGAATTTTCCGGCTGCAATGATCACCCGCAAAGTCGCGCCTGCGCTAGCCGCGGGCTGCACGGCGGTGGTGAAGCCGGCCCCAGAGACTCCGCTTTCGGCGCTGGCGCTGGCCGAACTCGCGCACCGCGCCGGTCTACCTGCCGGGGTGCTCAACGTGCTGACGGGCGATGCCGTCGCTATCGGTCAGGTCTGGTGCAAGGCGCCGGCGGTCCGCGCGATTGGTTTCACCGGCTCGACTGAAGTGGGAAAACTACTGATGCAGCAGGCCGCTTCGACGGTGAAGAAGGTGGGTCTCGAACTAGGTGGCAATGCGCCGTTTATCGTTTTCGACGATGCCGACCTCGAGGCTGCCGTCGAGGGAGCAGTCGTCTCCAAGTTCCGCAATACCGGTCAGACCTGCGTGTGTGCCAACCGGATTTACGTGCAGGATGGGCTTCATGATGCGTTTACGCAGGCGTTCGCGGCGCGGGCGGCCGGTCTGCGGGTGGGTAACGGCGCCGAGGACGGCGTGACCCTTGGGCCGCTGATCAACTCAGAGGCGGTGGCCAAGGTCGAGCGTCATATCGAGGATGCCGTGGCCGGGGGTGCCAAGCTCCTTACGGGTGGCCGACGCCACGCCTTGGGACGAACTTACTTCGAGCCGACCGTGTTGAGCGGGGTGACCGCGAAGATGCGCGTCGCCCGCGAAGAAACCTTCGGACCGATGGCGCCGATTTTTCGCTTCACCGACGAAGCTGACGTCATCGCGCAGGCCAACGCTACGCCCTACGGGCTTGCGGCCTATCTGTACGCACGGGATCTCGGCCGCGTCATTCGCGTCAGCGAGGCACTGGAGTTCGGGATGGTCGCCGTCAACACGCCCCTGTTGGGTGCCGCGGAGGTGCCCTTTGGCGGGGTGAAAGAAAGTGGGCTCGGCCGCGAAGGATCACGTCACGGTCTGGATGAATTTACCGAACTCAAATACCTGCTATTGGGCGGTCTAACGGCCTGACGGCACCACAGCCGCAAATTGCGGCAGAGCAAGCCCAGCCCGGGGCGCTCCGGGTGGGGGCCTGAGTACAACAAACGCTCCAGGGGAGATACGTATGCCTTATCGCATTTCAGTCGACACCGGCGGGACCTTCACCGACGTCGTGGTGACGGACAGCGCCGGTGGTTTCACCATCGGTAAAGCCCTGACCGACCGCCAGCGGGCGTTCGCCAGTATTGAAGCGGGGCTCGCGGTCGCCGCCGAACATCTC
>Ga0255091_1000302_pt1 | contig 20622 bp, 10 predicted proteins | sample Colum_Yuk_RepB_8_2_FD_188439 | JGI IMG/M metagenome (GOLD analysis project Ga0255091, IMG submission 188439) | Freshwater microbial communities from Columbia River, Oregon, United States - Colum_Yuk_RepB_8d | ecosystem: Environmental > Aquatic > Freshwater > River | place: USA: Oregon... | reverse complement strand
GGTGGTGGCGGTGTGTCATCGGCAGCCGCCAGACGACGGCGCTGCGGAATCGCGACTGCCCTGGGCTTGGCGACGGTTGCAGCCACCTGATTTTTATCCGCCTCGACTTCTTTACGAGCAGATGCAGCGTCGGCCAGCACTTCGTTCCTGGCCGCATCCTGGCTTGTGTCCACAGCCGTGGGCACCGCCGAGGGGCTCGGCTGGTTCGGTGCTGCCACCAGCTGGCTCTGCGCAGCCGGATCTCGCTGCACCTGCAAGAACACACCGAAACTCAGCACCATCACTGCCGCAGCCGCCATCGGGGTCTGCCAGCGGCGGCGGCGCGGGCGCGATGTTGAAGACGCAGCGGCGGATTCGGCCGCTTGCAGCACGGCAGCATCCAGATGCGGCGGCACCTGCTCCTGCGCCATGGCGCGGTAGGTCTCGCGCACCGCACCTTGCCCGGCGAGAAACTCTGCGAGCAGGCGGTCATCAGGCGGCAAGGACTCAGGGCCAGACATCGGCAAGCTCCTTTCTGAGTTTGACCAGGGCATAGCGCAGGCGGCTCTTCACGGTCTCACGGCCCACGCCCTGGGTGGTCGCAATGTCTTCCAGCGACAAGCCGCCTTCGGCCTGCAGCAGAAAGGCCTCGCGCTGCTCGGGGGCGAGCCCCGCCAGGGCGGCCAGCAGGCGCGTGCCCTGTTCGGACTGCACTGCCCGGGCGCTCGGTGTTTCGTGGTCGTGACCGGCCAGTTCCTGCGCCTCCTCGTCCAGCTCATCGTGCGGCTTTGCGGCGCGCCAATGATCGATGAGACGGTTGTGCGCGAGTCGGTACAGCCAGGTCGCGAAGCGTGCGGTGGGTTGGTAGCTGGCGCGGCTCTTCACCACGCTGGCCCACACGTCCTGAAACAGCTCCGCCGTCGAGGCCTCGTTGTGGCTGCCGCGCAACAGATAACGCCAGACGCCGTCCTTGTGCCGCGCATAGAGCGGGGCGAAGGCGGCGGTCTCGCCAGCGGCGTAACGCAGCATCAGCGTCTCGTCGGTGGGGTCGGGTGGGGCGGCGGCCATGCCGCGATGATCGACGACCCAGCGCCCTGCGCCAAGGGCATCGAGCACCGCGGATGGCACACGGCTACTCCGACACGCTCAGCGTCGTCGTCGGCGTGCTGGCCGAAAGGCCCTGCGCCAGACCCACCAGTTTCACGAACTCGCCCACCGACTCGCTGTCGTCCGCCGCGCGGGCAGATCTGGCCAGCGCCGCGATCTGCTCGTAGCCGAAATCACCGGTGTAGGTGCCGCCCTTGAGCTTCTGGCCGAAGGCCGCGACTGCCGCGGTGAGGCGCAGCGCATCGCTGGCCTCTGCGAACGGCACCGCACTCGCGGCGCGCACCGGCTGCTCGATGAGGCGGCTCGTGTCCTGCTCCGGGCGTTTGTAGCGCAGGCGGACGAAGGCCATCTCGCTGGATTTGGCTGCTGCCTTCGGCTCGGCGCTGTAGCGCAGCGGCTCGTTGCGCTCGCCGCCCTCGCCCGCCAGTGCAACCTCGTATAGCGCCGTGACGGAATGCCCCGCGCCGATGTCGCCGGCATCGACCTGGTCGTTGCTGAAGTCCTCGCGCTTGAGCGCACGGTTCTCGTAGCCGATCAGGCGGTACTCGGCGACCACTGCGGGGTTGAACTCGACCTGGATCTTCACGTCGCGGGCAATCGTCAGCAGCGTGGCGCTCTTCTGCGCGACGAGCACCTTCTGCGCTTCCTGCAGGCCATCGATGTAGCTGTAGTTGCCGTCGCCGACATCGGCGAGCTGCTCCATCAGGTGCTCGTTGTAGTTGCCGGTGCCGAAGCCGAGCGTGGTGAGCGCGATGCCGGTCTTGCGCTTCTCCTTGACCAGGTCGGTCAGCGTCTCGAAGCGCGTCACACCGACATTGAAGTCACCATCGGTCGCCAGCAGGATGCGGTTGTTGCCGCCTTTGATGAAGCCTTTCTCCGCCTGCTGGTAGGCCATCTGGATGCCGGCGCCACCGGCCGTGCCGCCACCGGAGCTGAGGCGGTCAATCGCCTGCTCGATGGCGGCGCGCTGGTCGCCCGGCGTGGGTTCGAGCACCACGGCAGTGGCACCCGCGTAGGTGACGAGGCTGATGCGGTCCTTTGCCGTCAGCTGCTTGGTGAGCAGCTTGAGCGAGGCCTGCACCAGCGGCAGCTTGTCCGGGCTGTTCATCGAGCCCGACACATCCACCAGAAACACCAGATTGGACGGCGGCACGGGGCCGCCCTGCGCATAGCCCTTGATGCCCACCCGCAGCAGCTTGGTCTTGCTGTTCCAGGGCGTGGTGGCCACCTCGGTGTGCACGGCGAAGGGCGTGTCGAGCGACTTCGCGGGCGCATCGGCGAGCGTGAAGTAGTTGATGAGCTCCTCCACCCGCACCGCGTCGCTGGGCGGCAGCTGGCCCTGGTTCAGGAAGCGCCGCACATTGCTGTAGCTGCCGGTATCGACATCGATGCTGAAGGTGGACACCGGCGTCTCGGCAGCGCGGTGGATGGGGTTGTCGCCGACATGCGCGTAGTTCTCGCGATCCTGCGGCGCGGTCATCGGCGCGGGCACGTAGGCAAAGCCGACCGAGGGCGAGGCCGCCATCAGCTTGCTGGCGCTGCGCACCTGGCGGTAATCGTCCGCGCGGCGCTCGGCTTTCGTGGCAGTGGCAGCGACGGCGCCGGACGCCGCCTGATCCATCATCACGTCCTGCTCGACCCTCGGTGCTGCTGCACTCTCCTGCGGCGGTGGCGGTGCTGAGGCGGGCAGCGTCAGCTCAGGCTCGGCAGTCTTGGGGGAAGTGGTCGAGCAGGCGCTGAAGGCGAGCGCGGCGAGCGCGATGGCGGTGAGGCGGAAGGTATTCATGCAGGTCTCCGGGGAAAGGCGGGGGGCGATTGCAGCAGGCATCCCCTTGAACGGAGCCGCACGGCAAAAGGGGTTAAGGTCGTTTTCTATCTGCGGAAGTCCGAACGGCTTCGACGACGAGACAGACGGCCTACAGCCGATGCAGGTTCTGGCCGACACTTCGCAGGAGTCGAAGAGGAGCGCGTTGATGACCCCACCCCTGCCGCCCGCGCGCGCTGCATCCTGGCTGCGCAGCCTGGGGCTGGCGTTGACGCTGCTGGGTATCGCGGTGATTCTCGGCTGGCTGCTGCACCGGATCGAGCTGACTCGGCTGGTGCCCCATCTGCGCAGCATGGTGTTCAACACTGCGCTGAGTTTCCTACTGATGGGCCAGGCTCTGCGGCAGTGGCCGCGGGCCTCGCGAAAGGGTCAGCGCGGGCCTGCCGTCCTGGGGACGGCGGTACTGCTGCTGGCAGCTTCGAACCTGCTTCAGCTGCTGGCAAACGTCCCGCTCGGCATCGACCTGGTGGGGCTGCATTCATGGGCCGACGACGGCAACCCGCATCCAGGCCGCATGTCGCTGCCGACCACGCTGTGCTTCCTGCTCGCCGGCAGCAGCCTGCTTCTGGCGCAGGTCGGCGGCGGCAACGCGGCGCAGCACAAGGTGTCAGGGCAGCTGCTGGCGGCGGCGGTGTTTGCGCTCGGTGGAATCTCGCTGCTCGGCTATGCCCTGGGTCTGGAGGCCCTGTTCGGCCGCTATCCCCTGGCCGGCATGGCACTGCACACTGCCATTGGCATGGTGCTGCTGGCGATCGGCCTGTGGCTGGGCTGGCAAGGTCAGGCGGGCAGCGCGGCAATGACCCCACCCAGTGCAGAACGCCTGCTGCGGCTAGCCACTTGGGCACCGGCGGTGGTGGCCCTCTTGGCCGGCATCACGGGCATCCTCATCTTCAAGAGCCGCGCCGACAGCGCCCTGCTGGAAGGGCTGCGCAGCAGCCAGGAGGTGCGCATCAGCCAGATCGACACCGTGCTGTCCCTGCGCGGCACCCGTGCGGCCATCGTTGCCAACCGCCCGGGGCTGGATGGCGATGGTGCCGCAATCCAGAAGGCGCTGGAGGGCTTCCTTCCCTACGGCTTCAGCCACATCCAATTGCAGCTGTCGGATGGCCGGCGCGCCTTCAGCGCCGGTCTGGCCAGCGCCACCGGCCTTGAGTTGCCGTTGCGCCTGAACGGGATCGCCGGCAAGGCCAGCCTGGTGTGGACCGGCGACACTCTCTTGCTGAGGCTGCGCACCGAACTGGTGGATGAGGGCGACAGCACCCGCAGCCTGCTGGGCGAGCAGCCGCTGCCGATCCTGCGCCAGCTGCTGGAAAGCAGCCCGGTGCCCGATGTTGGCCATCTGCGGCTCTGCGGGCAGTTGCAGACCGGGATCATCTGCCTGCCCGACAGTACCCACGCCGCGCCCTATGTGCCCGCACCTGCCGCCAGCGGTGTGCTTGATCCGCTGCAGCTGGCCATGGCCGGCCAGCGTGGCACCGGGACCTTCCGCGATGCCACCGGGCACCTCTACACCACGGTCTACGCGCCGGTCGGCAGCACCGGACTGGTCAGCAGCTTCTGGGTCGATACCGAAGCCCTCAATGCCGGTACTCGGCAACAGCTGCTCTGGGGCCTGCTGCTGGTGCTACTGGTGACAGGCACTGGCACGCTGCTGCTGCGTCGAAACATCCAGCGCCAAACCGGCGAGCTGCTGGAGCTGAAGCGCAAGCACGAGGTGGTGATGGACGCCCTGCAGGAGGGCGTGATGCTTCTGGACAGCGCCGGCAACATCCTTACCGCCAACCCGGCCTGCACCCGCATCCTAGGACTCGCCCGTGACGAGATCACCGGCCGCAGCAGCATGGACCCGCGCTGGGTCGCTATCCACGAGGACGGCAACCCCTGTGCTGCCGAGGACTTTCCCGCCAACCGCGCACTGCGCAGCGGAGAGGGTGAGAGCGGAGTGATCATTGGCCTCCGCAATCCCGACGGACAGGTAGTGTGGCTAAGCGTCAACAGCTCACCGACCGCTGGTGCCGGCGTGGTGCTGTCCTTCGAGGACATCACGGCGCAGCGGGCGGCCACGCTGCGCGAGCGCGAGCAGGAAGAGCGCTTCCGCATGCTGGTGGACAGCCTGCGCGACTACGCCATCTTCATGCTCGACCCCGCCGGCAGGGTCAGCTCCTGGAACAGTGGTGCCGAACGCCTCAAGGGCTACACAGCCGAAGAAATCGTAGGTCGGCATTTTTCGGCGTTCTACCCGGCGGAGGATGTCGCCAGCGGCAAGCCGGCCACGGAGCTTCGCATCGCCACCGATACCGGCCGCTACGAGGAGCAGGGCTGGCGGCTGCGCAAGGACGGCAGCCGCTTCTGGGCGCAGGTGACCGTCAGCGCCATGCGCGACGACAGTGGCAGGCTGCGGGGCTATGCCAAGGTCTCGCGCGACCTCACTGCCCAGCGTCAGGTGGGGCTGGCGCTGGCAGAGGCCAACCGCTTGCGCGAGGCGATTCTCGACGCTGCACCGTTCTCCATCATCGCCACCGACCCAGACGGCACGATCCGCGCCATCAACCCGGCGGGCGAACGCATGCTCTGGTATCCCCGCGAGGAGCTGGTCGGCAAGGCGACGCCAGCACTGATCCACGATGGCGAGGAAGTCCGTCTGCGCGCGGCGGAGCTGAGCAGCGAGCTGGGCGAGACGATCACACCGGGCTTCGAGGTCTTCGTACGCAAGTCCCGCTTCGGCGTGGTGGAGGAGCGCGAGTGGACCTATATCCGCAAGGATGGCTCGCGCTTCCCGGTCAATCTCGCAGTGACGGCGCTGCGCGATACGGCCGGCGAGATCAGTGGCTTTCTCGGCATCGCCTACGACATCACCGAGCGCAAGCGCCGCGAGGAATACACCCAGCACGTCGCCCACCATGACCACCTGACCGGGCTGCCCAACCGCGCCCTCTTGACCGACCGCCTGCAACTGGCGCTACTGCAAGCCCAGCGCAGCCGCAAGCCGCTGGCGCTGCTGATGCTCGACCTCGACCACTTCAAGCGCGTCAACGACACCCTGGGGCACCACGTCGGCGACGAGCTGCTGGTGACGGTGGCGAAAAGGCTGCTGACCTGCGTACGCGGTGCCGATACCGTGGCACGCATGGGCGGCGACGAGTTCGTGGTGGTGCTGCCGGAAGTCAGCGACGTGGACGCAGCAGAGCGCATCGCCCGCAACATCCTCGAGGCCATCTCGCAGCCGGTCACCATCGGCAGCCACGAGCTGAACGTGACGCCAAGCATCGGCATCAGCCTCTATCCGCGCGATGGCAGCGACGCCAACACACTGCTGCGCAATGCCGATACCGCGATGTACCGCGCCAAGGCCGATGGCCGCCGCGGCATCAGCCTGTTCAGCGCCGAGATGGCGCGTGCCGCCACCGAAAAACTGCATCTCGAAAACGCCCTGCATCGTGCCCTGCGCAACGGCGAGTTCCAGCTCTACTACCAGCCCCAGGTCTGCCTGCGCAGCGGCCGGGTGCTGGGGGTGGAGGCCCTGCTGCGCTGGCCCGATCCGGCGGGCGGCATGATCCCGCCGGACCGCTTCATCCCGGTGGCGGAGGAGTCCGGCCTGATGCTCGCCATCGGCGAATGGGTGCTGCGCACCGCCTGCCGCCAGGGCTGCGAGCTGCAACAGCGCAGCGGCAGGCCCCTGCAGATCGCGGTGAACATCTCGCCGCGCCAGTTCCGGCGACCGGAGTTTGCGGCCGAACTAGCGGCGGTGCTGCATGAGACCGGCCTGGACCCGCGGACGCTGGAGCTGGAGATCACGGAAGGCCTCCTGATGGAGCAGACCGAGCAATCCGTCGCCCACCTGCACGAGATTCGCGCGCTGGGGGTCGGGGTTGCCATCGATGACTTCGGGGTCGGCTATTCCAGCCTCTCGTACATCACCCGCTTTCCGATCTCGACTCTCAAGATCGACCGCTGCTTCGTCAGCCAGCTACCGGACAGCAGCAACGACGCCGCGGTAGCGCAGACCATCATCGCGCTGGCCGCCGGCCTGCAAATCCGGGTGGTGGCCGAGGGGGTGGAAACGCTGGCGCAGCTGGAGTTTCTGCGCAGGCACCACTGCGGCGAGGCGCAGGGCTTCTACTTCGGCGCTGCCGTGACCTCGGCACAGTTCGCGGTGCAGGGCTTCCATTTCAGCCCCGGCGTGCCTTTCGAGCAATTCACTGCCGTCGCCGAATTATTGCAGCCGACGACAGACACGATCTTGCAGTAGGTCTGCGCCGGACTCAGAACGCCGGCAGCGGCGCCGGGCAACGCTGCGGCTCAATCAGTGCCCACAGCACAGGCAGCGCCTCCGCCGCGCGCATCGGCAGCCGGTGCCGCACGACATAGCTCACCTCGCTGCGCGCGGGGTTGATCTCTAAGGTCGGTAGCCCCGCCCTCGCCGCCTGCACCACCGGGCCCGCGATGTAGGGGAAGCCCGCGCTGGTGCCGACGATCATCACGAAATCCACGCCCTCGTCGAACACCGCTTCGAGATCGGCCACCGCCTGCTTCGGCAGCGCCTCGCCGAACAACACGATGCTGGGGCGCAGGGTGGCCGCACAGCAGGGGCAGGCTGGCGCGCCAGCGAGCGTCGCTTGCGGCGGCGTGGGCTGGCGGTAGCCGCAGCGCTCGCAGAACAGCTCGCGCAGGTCACCATGGATCTCGATCAGCTTCTTCGAGCCAGCCGCATGGTGCAGGCCATCGACGTTCTGGGTCAGCACGGTGAAGTGCGGAAAATGCCGCTCCATCGCCGCCAGCGCCAGATGCCCGGCATTGGGCAGGCGGCCCTCGCAGGCCTGCGCGATCTGCAGCAGGTGCTTCCAGGTCACCTCCGGGCGACGGCGCAGCATGGCCACCGACAGGGCGTCTTCGATGCGCACGCCGTCTTCGGTCTCGCTGTCCTCATACAGGCCGCCCATACCGCGGTACACCGGCAGGCCGGAGTCGGCGGAGATGCCTGCGCCGGTGATGGCGAGCACTTTCTTCGCCCGCGACAGCTCGCTCGCGGCGGCACGGAGCGTGCTGCGATAATCGGCATCGGCAAGGGGATCGGACATAGCGGGGGAGCGTGGTGCAGAGAGTTCAATCAAGCGGTTTCGAGCGTAACGGCCCCTCCCGTCCCCGCCAATAGACCGATGCCCCGCAAACCCGCCCATCTGCAGGAAGACACTCTCGGCGCACTGCGCCATGAGGCTTTTGCGCTGTTCGGCCGCTATGGCTTCGAGGGCGTATCCATCGGCGACATCGCCAAGCAGGCCAAGCTGAGCAAAGGGGCGCTGTACTGGCACTTTGACGGCAAGGAGGCGCTGTATCTGCACTGCCTCAAGCACCTGCACAGCATCTTCAACGAAGACGTGTTCGACCCCATGCGCGCCGCCAAGGATGGTGCGACCGGGATGATGCTGATGTTCCAGGGCCTGCTGCGCCTGTTCGCCGACCCGCGCCTGCAACGCGGTGTCGCGGGCTACTGGCTGATTCCGGATACGCCGGAAACCGCCGGCATCCTCGCCCAGCAGCGCGCCTTCGAGGCCGCCAGCCAGGAGGTGATAGCCGACTGCCTGAAGCGCGGCGTGGCCGCGAAGCAGTTCGACCTCGGCGACGACCTCGACGACATGGCGCGCGCCATCATCTCGCTCATCGAGGCCATCATCCTGCCCATGCGCCACCAGACGCCCGAGGAAATCCGCCCGCAGGTGGGCGTGCTGGCACGCACCCTGTTCCGGGCCTATGCCCGGGACGAGACCCTGAAAAAGCTGGTCAGCCTGCTCTAACGCGGAACATTTTTCGTCAAGCGGCTGTCATCGCAGCGCCCCATTCTTAAACCCCAAAACACACGGAGAAACACCCATGGCAATGGACGTCATCGACTACAAGCTCTACGGCGAGGACATGCAGTTCGTCGAGATCGAACTCGACCCCGGCGAAGCAGCGATCGGCGAGGCCGGCGCGATGATGTTCATGGAAGACGGCATCGTGATGGACACCGTCTTTGGCGATGGCTCCAGCCAGCAGAAGGGCTTCTGGGGCAAGCTGGCCGGTGCCGGCAAGCGGTTGGTGACCGGCGAAGGTCTGTTCACCACGGTGTTCCAGCACCAGGGCCCCAGCGGCAAGCGCAAGGTCGCCTTTGCTGCGCCCTACCCCGGTACCATCATCCCGGTGAACCTGCCGGATGTGGGCGGCACGCTGATCTGCCAGAAGGATTCCTTCCTCTGCGCTGCCAAGGGCGTGGCGCTGGGCATCGCGTTTCAGCGCAAGCTGGGCGTGGGTCTGTTCGGTGGCGAGGGCTTCATCATGCAGAAGCTCGAAGGCGATGGCCTGGCCTTCGTGCACGCTGGCGGCACGCTCTACCGGCGTGACTTGAAGCCGGGCGAGACCCTGCGGGTGGATACGGGCTGCATCGTGGCCATGCAGACCTCGGTGAGCTTCGACATCCAATACGTCGGCAAGCTCAAGAGCGCACTGTTCTCGGGCGAAGGCCTGTTCTATGCCGTGCTGCAAGGCCCTGGCACGGTGTGGCTGCAATCGCTGCCGCTGTCGCGCATGGCCAACCGCATCGTCATGGCCGCACCGGCGCTGGGCGGTCGTTCGCAGGATCAGGGCTCGCTGCTGGGTGGCCTTGCCACCGGCGGGCTGCTCGGCGGCATGCTGGGCGGCGACGAATAGCCCGTGCCGGTCGGCACCGCCACGCTGGTGCCGACCGGGATGTGACCTCGCACAACACCCCCGCAGGCTTCATCACTACCATGCAGTTTCAAAGTCTCAGCTACGGGCCGGGTCTGCCGCCTGGCGGCAGTCGCCTGGCGGCGCGTCTCGACAGCTTTCATCTCACGCTGACGCTGGCAGATGCGCGTCCGCTGAGCGTGCCGCTCACACAGGTGCAGGTGGCGGTGGGTGGCTTCAACGATACGGTGTGGCGCTTCGAGTGGAGCGACTCGCAGGGGCGCTGGGCCGTGACGCTCGAAGACCCCGCCACCCAGCAGGCCCTGCTGGCGCAGCCCCCGGCTGCACTGGCGGCGGCCTTGGCCGGGGTCGGCAAGACCCAGCGCCGCGCCCGCACCCGGACCCGTCTGGGTCTGGGCGCACTCGGCCTCTGGTTTGCACTGCCGGTGCTGCTCCTGGTGGCCCTGCTGTGGAACGCCAGCACGCTCACCGGCTGGGCGGCTTCGAGAGTGCCGCTGAAGACCGAGCAGAAGCTCGGCGAGATGGTGTGGAAGTCTCAAAAAACGCAATTGCGGCTGGTCGAGAACACCGCCGCCAATGCCGCCGTGGCCACCATCGGCGCCAAGCTGACCCAGGGCTCGCGCTACAGCTACCGCTGGTTCGTCACGCGCGATCACAGCATCAATGCCTTCGCCATCCCCGGCGGTACGGTGGTGGTGCACACCGGCCTGATCGAAGCGGCCAAGACGCCGGAAGAACTCGCCGGTGTGCTTGCGCACGAGGTACAGCACATCGAGCAGCGCCACTCGCTGCGGGCCATGGCGCAATCACTGGGCACCATGGCCGCACTCGGCATGGTGTTTGGCGATGTCTCGGGCATCGCGCAGATTGCCGCCAGCCTGTCGCAACTCAGCTACTCCCGCGATGCCGAGCGCGATGCGGATGCGCGTGGCCTGGCGGTGCTGAAAGCCGCGGCCATCGACCCGCAGGGCATGGTGCGGATGTTCGAGACACTGGGCAAGGAGAGCGAGGGACTCAACCCGCCCGCGATGCTCTCGTCGCACCCTGCCACCGCCGAGCGCATTGCCAGGCTGAAAGAGGCCATTGCCGAGGCTGGCAGCTGGCCGGTGCAGCCCCTGGCCGTGGACTGGCCCGCCGTGCAGGCCAGCGTGCGCTGATCGCTTCAGCTTGCGCCCGGCGTCTCAGGCGCTAAGTTAGGGCCACAAAAACGTAATGAGAGGAGTCCGCGTGGCCGCAGCCGGCAACAACGCAGCGCCAGCGCCTGGCATTGGTGCGGCGATTTTGCGGGCGGTGATTCCCCTGATCTACGCGCGTCGCGGGGTGAGCTTCGCGGTGCTGGCCGTGCTCACGCTGCTACTCGGCTGGCAGGCCACCCAGCTCCAGCCGGATGCCGGCTTCGAGAAGCAGATTCCGCTTGCGCATCCCTACATGAAGGTGTTCAAGGAATACGAGCAGGCCTTTGGCGGTGCCAATCTGATCTCGGTCGCCTTGATGAAGAAGGATGGCTCCCAGCTGTATGAGCCAGAGTTTCTGGATCGCCTCCAGAAACTGACCGACGCCACCTTCTTCCTGCCGGGGGTGGACCGCACGCGCGTCTCCTCGCTGTTCACGCCAGACCTCACCTACTTCGAGATCGTCGAGGGCGGCATCAATCTCGGCAACGTGGTGCCGCGCAATTTCACCCCGAGCCCTGAGGCCATGCAGCAGGTGCGGGATCACGTCGAGAAGGCGGGCATCGTCGGGCGCTATGTGGCGAGCGGCCAGGACGGTGCGATGATCGTCGCGGAGCTGCTGGAACACCACCCGACGACCGGCCAGAAGCTGGACTACACCCGTCTTGCAGCCCAGCTGGAAGACCAGCTGCGCAATCGCATCCAGTCACCAACGATGTGGGAATACCGGCTCATCGCCGACAAGCCGCCCTACCACGCAGGCGACGTGGTGTGGCGCGGCTATACCGACCATGGCTGGACGCTGCGGTGGCAGACCTTCGAGGCCGAGCAGAAGACCGCCGAAGGCGATGCGGTACTGGTGAGCGGCACCGAGGTCACGCCAACGGCCGTTGCCAACCCGGACTACGCGCCGAATCTCTCCGTCCACATCATCGGCTTCGCCAAAGTGGTGGGCGATGTCACCGAGGCGAGCCTCGAAGTGGTGGCCTACTTCTTCGTGGCGATGGCGCTGATCCTGCTGCTGCTGTGGTGGTTCTGCGGCAGCTTCCGGCTCTCGCTGCTGCCGCTGGCCGCAGCGCTGGTGGCGGTGATCTGGGAGCTGGGACTGCTCAAGCTGACAGGCTTCGGGCTCGACCCCTTCGCCATCCTGGTCCCGTTTCTCATCCTCTCCATCGGCGTGAGCCATGGCGTGCAGTACGTCAATGGCTGGGCCAATGAGGTGGCCGAGCACGGCATGACTCCGCTGGATGCGAGCATCCAGACTTTCCGTCGCCTCGCCATCCCCGGCACGGTGGCCATCATCACCGACGTGATCGGCTTTGCCACCCTCGCCTTCATCCAGATCGACATCGTGCGCGAGATGGCGCTCAACGCGGCGATGGGCATGGCAGCGATCATCATCACCAACAAGATGCTGCTGCCGATCCTGTTGAGCTGGGTCACCGTGCGCGATCTGGCAGCCTTCAAGCAGCACCATCATGCACGCCTGGTGCGCGGCGAGGCCTTGTGGCGGCGCATCGCGGTGTTTGCCACGCCCAGGGCGGCGGTGCCCTTCCTGCTGCTGTGTCTCGGTGCGCTGGGCTGGGCGGTGTGGATGTATCCCAAGCTCACCATCGGCGATGCGCAGATCGGCGTGCCGGAGCTGAAGGCTGATGGCCGCTACAACCGCGATTCAGCGGTGGTCGTCGGCAACTTCTCCTTCGGTGTGGACATCCTCAAGGTCATTGTCGAGGCCAAGGAATACGGCTGCCTCGATGGGGCCGCCATGCAAACCATCGACGACCTCACCTGGCATTTGCAGAACACGCCCGGTGTGGCGCTGGCGGCAGCGCTGCCAACGCTGGCGCGCGAGGTGCGTGGGCTCTACAACGAGCAATCGCCGAAGTGGAAGGTGCTCTCACCCAACCAGGATGTGCTCGCCTCACTGGTCGGCCGCATCCCCAGCAGCGCCGGCATGGCCAATCTCGATTGCTCGCGCATGCCGGTGTTCGTATTCACCACCGACCACAAGGCCACGACACTGGCGCGTGTGATCGAGACCACCAAGGCCTTCGAGCCAAGGGCGCAGGAGGCAGGCCTGCACCTCGCGCTCGCCAGCGGCAACGCCGGCGTGATGGCGGCCACCAACGAGGAGATCAAGGCACGCGAGTGGGTGGTGATCGTCTGGGTGCATCTCACCCTGCTCATCTTCGTCTGGCTCTCGTTCCGCAGCCTCGCGAGCGTGATCTGCATCATCGTGCCGCTGGTGCTGTGCTCGCTGCTCACCTACGGCTTCATGGCGCTGGTCGGCATTGGCATGAAGGCCGCCACACTCCCGGTCGCCGCCTTCGGCGTGGGCATTGGTGTGGATGACGGCATCTATCTCTGGGGGGTGCTCGCGTATTACCTCGGCCGTGATTTCACCCTGGCCCAGGCCTACCAGCAGGCGCTGCGCTCCACCGGCAAGGCGGTGCTGTTCACCTCGCTCACGCTCATCGTGAGCGTGGCGATGTGGCTGTTCTCGGGTTTGCAGTTTCAGGCCGACATGGGCCTGCTGCTGGTGTTCATGTTCACAGCCAATCTTCTCGGTGCACTCTTGATGCTGCCGGCCCTGGCCTGGCTGTGCTCGAAGTTCCTGCCGATGAAACCGCATGGCGGTCTCGCCATCCAATAGCAGCAACGCATACGAGGAGAAGTCATGGAAAAACTGTTCATTGCCGCGCTGGGCCTGCTGCTGAGTGCAACCGCACTCGCCAAGGTCGGCGCGGACGAAGCCGCCAAGCTTGGCACCACCCTCACGCCGATGGGTGCCGAGAAGGCCGGCAACAAGGCCGGCACCATTCCCGCCTGGGAGGGTGGCCTGCCAAAGAAGGATTACCCGCGAGGGGCCAACCCCTTTGCCGACGACAAGCCGCTCTACACCATCACGGCAGCCAATCTGAAGCAGTACGAGGGCCTGCTCACCGAAGGGCAGAAAATGCTCTTCAAGACCTTTGCCGACTACAAGATGCCGGTGTATCCCACGCGGCGCAGCGCCAGCTACCCGCAGTGGTTTCTGGACGCCACCAAAAAGAATGCAACCGGCGTGGAGCTCACCAACTCGGGCTATGGCTTCAGCGGCGCGGCGCAGGGTTATCCCTTCCCCATCCCGAAGAACGGCACCGAGGCGATGTGGAATCACATCATGCGTTACAACACCAAGGGGTTTAAGGGCTACGGCGTGGTCATCCCGACGCAGGCCGACGGTACCTGGGCGGCGGAGCGTTCGTACCTTGAGCTGACCTACATCTACAACAACCCCAACACCACGCTGGAAACCCTCAACAACCAGAATGTCTATTTTCTGGTGAAGACGCTCTCACCGCCCAACAAGGCCGGCACCTCCGACCTGGTGCGCGTACCGATTGACCGCATTGCCGAACAGACCGGCGTGTGGGAGTTCAACCCAGCGCTGCAGCGGGTGCGGCGCATTGGCGAGGTGGGTTACGACAACCCGCTGTTCGATGGCCTGATGACGCACGACCAGCTGGATATGTTCAACGGCCCGCTCGACCGCTACACCATCAAGCTCACCGGCAAGCGCGAAGTGCTGATGCCCTACAACAGCTACAAGCTCTACGACCCCAAGCTCAAATACAAGGACATCATCCAGAAGGGCCACATCAACCAGGACTTGACGCGCTACGAGCTACACCGCGCCTGGGTGATCGAGGCGGAGGTGAAGCCGGGCTTCAACCACCGCTACAAGAAGCGCACCTTCTATCTCGACGAGGATTCCTGGATCGTCCACCTGCAGGACATCTACGACGAGCGCGGGCAGTTCTGGCGCACGGCGGAGTCGCACTCCATCAACTTTGCCAATGTGCCGGTGATGGTCAACGGCGTGCAGGTGCACTACGACCTGCAGTCGCGCCGCTATGTGGCCATCAACCTGACCAACGAAGAAAAGAACCTGATCGAGTACGACTGGGAGAAAGACCCCAAGTACTTCACCCCGCAGCAATTGCAAAAGTTTGCGACCGAGGGCAAGGCCGGACGCTGAGCGGGTTGCTTCTGCGGCGTCGCGGCCTTATCCTTCGCGGCCTTATTTGGGCGTTTAGCTCAGTTGGTTAGAGCACCACCTTGACATGGTGGGGGTCGGAGGTTCGAGTCCTCTAGCGCCTACCAAATATCAGAACCCCGCTCCGGCGGGGTTTTTCATGTCCGCTCCTCGGCGGCATCTCCCACCTTCTCGGCAGGTGCCGGCACTACGGTCATCACCAGCATGGGGTGACCATCGTTGGCATCGCGGCTGCGACGCAGCACCACGCGGCGATACAGCTTGGGTCCGGGGATGACGGTGGAGACCTCCGCCACGGTCTGCGCCTGGGTGAGCGCGGTGGCAATGGTGCGGGCCGCGACCTCCTCACTGCCCAAAAGATCCGACAGGCGCTGGATACGCAGGCCGAAGACATGCGCGGCCAGAGGGTTTTGCCACACCACATCCCCGCCGGTGCTGGCGACCAGGATCGGCACCGCTGCGGAGCGGGCGCTCTCGCTGGCGTAGTGCTCCTGGGTCTTGAGCGTGCCGGGCGGCGAAGCCTCCACCAGCAGCGAGGCGCGGCCGTCGTGGCTGTAAAGCCCGGAGAGCAGGCAATCAACGGTCGCCGGCTCGTTGGCCGGATACAGCGTCCAGCGTTCAGGGCGGGGGCGTCCATCGCGCAACTGGTCGCGATAGGCGTGCAACCGCTGCCGTGCCGCGATCGACATGTCGGTCTGAAAATCCCGTCCCAGCAAATCGGCGAGCGATGGCGCCTTCCAGAACTCCAGGCCCGCGCTGTTGGCCCAGACCATGCGCAGGCGGTCGAGGTCGAAGATCCAGGCTGGTGTCTGGCGGCGGTCCAGGCGTTCGAGGCTGCGGGCATCCAGCATCGGCGCCGGACGCTCGTCGGTACCGGCATCTGGCTGAAGTCGGCGTGGCGCAGGCGCCCAGGCCTGCCACCACGCCACGACCTTGTCCGGCGCCAGCGCCGGCGAAAACAGATAGCCCTGCCCGATGGGACAACCGCGCTCGAACAGAAACGCGCAGACCGCCTCGTTTTCCACGCCCTCGGCCACACAGGTGGCACCCAGGCTGCGGGCCAGACCAAGGATCGACTCCACTGCCGCCCGGCTGACCCGGTCGGTTTGCACCGAGCGGCAGAAATCGCGGTCGATCTTGAGTTCGTCGAACGCCCCGCGCTGCAGCTTGGCCAGCGAGGAGTACCCCATGCCGAAATCATCGGCCGCCAGATGAAAGCCCTCCAGGCGCAAGCGGGCGAGATTGCTGATCTCCAGCACCGAGTCCTCCAGCTCGCCGGTTTCCGTCAGCTCCAGCGTGACCTGGTCGCAGCTCTCGCCGGCCTGGCGCACGATGGCTGCCGCCTCGGCCGGAAACTGCGACTGCTCCAGGCAGCTCGATGCGATGTTGATCGAGAAGCCGCCCTCGTAGCCCGCCAGACGCAGGGCCGCGACGCTGGTCAGCGCAGAGCGCAACACGGCCAGGGTCAGCTCGCGCATCAAGCCGAACTGCTCGATGTCGTTGAGAAAATCGAACGGCGAGACCAGGCCGCGCTCGGGGTGGTGCCAGCGCACCAGTGCCTCGAAGCCCACCACCGTGCCGAGGCTGAGGTCGACCTGGGGTTCGAGATAGGCGTGGAACTCACCTGCCGTGATCGCCGCCTGCAAACTGGCCTGCGTATAGGCCGAACGCATCTGCTGCGGTGCCTGGACCTGCTCGCTGGCCCGCCGGCAGAGGTCTTCGAGCTGGGCCATGTTGATGGGCTTGGCAATGGTGCTCAGCCGGCTGCCATTGACCTGCTGCGGCAACTGCCGCAGCGCCGCCACGATGTCGTCATCCGCCGAGGTCAGCAGGGCGATCTGCTTCACGGCCGCGTCGTGCGTGATGGCAGAGATCACGTCCAGCCCGTCGCCGTCGGGCATGCGCAGATCGGTGATGACGAGGTCGACGCGAAAGCCGAGTCCGTGCAGCAGTGCGATGCCATCCCGCCCGCAGGCCGCCTCATGGATGGCCGTGATGCCAAGCCGTACCAGCATGTGCCGCAGCAGCGCGCGCTGCGCCGGGTGGTCTTCGATGATCAATACCGTCAGCGTCGCCAGCGAGGGCGGCGATGTCATCGAGGAGGTGAGGGTCATGGGGCCATCCCGTCGGCAAGTTGCTGTAATTCGGTATCCAGCGCTGGCCAGGCGGCAGCCAGCTCCGCCAGCAGGCCACGGCGCGCCAGCAGATGGGCCGCAGCGGCCTGCTGGTGCAGGGCCTCGTCGCCGAGGGCAGCCAGCGCACCTTTCAGCCGATGCAGCGCATGCTGGCAGGCCTGGGCATCGCCGTGCAGCAGGCCGGCCTGCGTTTGTGCCCGCTCGGGAGCAAACGACTGGATGAACTCGGTCAGTAGCGCCTGTGCGGCCTCCGCCGATCCACTGAGCTCGGCGAGATGCCGCAGCATCGCCGCACGGCGGGGGGATGCCACGAGGACGGGCGGGCTACCGGCTTCGGCAGCTCCCGCCGTCAGCAGCGGCACCGCCTGCAGGGCCTTGGCGAGCTGGGCCAGCGGCAGCGGCTTGGTCAGCAGTTCGTCGATGCGCTCAGCCTGCGCGGACAGGCGCTCGCCGCTGCCGACCAGGTCCGCCGTGCAGGCGATGATGTGGGTGCGACGACCACCCTGCTGGGCCTCGGCCTCGCGGATACGGCGGGCCAGACCATAGCCATCCAGACGCGGCATGTTGCAGTCCGTGAGCACAATCGGCGGACGATGCGCCTGCCAGAGCGCCCAGGCCGCCTCGCCGTCCTCCGCCACCCAGCAGGGGTAACCCAGCTCGCGCAACTGCCGCAGCACCAGCAGGCGGCTGGCGGCGTGGTCCTCGGCCACCAGCACGCTGGGCCGGGTGGAAACCGGGGCGGCATCGGCGCGCGGCGGCTGTGGCGTGGTCACGCCATCTTCCTCCTGCGGTGCGCAGCAGGGCAGCGCCAGCGTCAGGCGCAGGGTGGACCCAACCCCGGGCTGGCTGCTCATGGTCAGGCTGCCGCCCATGTGCTCGGCCAGCCGGCGCGAGATCGAAAGTCCCAACCCGGTGCCGCCGCGCGTGCGGGCGGCATCGCCCGGCGCGCGGCTGAACGGCTGAAACAGCCGCGCCTGATGCTCGGCGCTGACGCCAATGCCGGTATCCATCACGCTGAACTCCAGCGTATCGGCCAGGGGATTGGCAGCCAGCCGGCGCAGGTGCACGGTGATGCTGCCGTGATCGGTGAACTTGATGGCGTTGGCGATGAGGTTGGCCAGGATCTGCCGCAGCCGCAATCGGTCGACGTAATAGGCTGCCGACAGGCCCGCGTCCACCCGCATCTCGAACTGCAACTGCTTGGCGGCGGCGGTTTGCCGGTAGAGGCCTTCCAGCCGCGTCATCAGCGCCTCCAGCCGCACGGGCTCGGGCTCCAGCCGCATGGCGCCCGCCTCGATCTGCGAGAGATCGAGCAGGTCGTCGATCAGGCGCAGCAGCGAGCGGCTGGCGTCCTGCACGCTCTCCAGCATCTCGCGCTGCTCGCGACCCAGTGACTGGCGCAGCACCAGCTCCAGAAGACCCAGCGCGCTGTTCATGGGCGTGCGGATTTCGTGGCTCATGGTGGCGAGAAAGTCGCTCTTGGCGCGGCTGGCCTGTTCGGCGCGTTCGGCCACGGCGCGGATGGCAGCGGTGCGCTCGGCCACCCGCTGCTCCAGCGAGGCCAGCAACAGCTGCTGCTGTTCCAGATGCGCCCAGCGCGCCAGCTCGGCCCCGATGCGCAAGCGGAACAGGTGCAGGATCGAGATCACATCCGGCGAGGAGATCGGCCGCGTGCGCAGCAGGCCGACATAGCCCATCACCTCGCCATTGCTATTGCGCAGGGCCGCCGCGGCAAACGCCTGAGCGGCGTGATCGCGCAGCCGGGGGTCATCGGGGTAGCGCGCACTCGCCTGATCGGCGATCAGCAAGACATCCTGTACGTCGATCTGGGCACAGGGCGTAGGCGCCAGCGCGTATTCGCGCGGCGGCTGAAACGTGCCCTGCACCCAATAGGTCAGCGTACGGCAACGGGACTTGCCGGCATCACAGAACTGCGACACGAAGGCCACCTCGCAGTCGAACAATTCGGCGAGCGTGGCGGTGACGAAGCGCAGGAAGGCCTCGCGGTCATCCCCTGGGGCGCGATGCAGACGCTCCAGTGCCTGCTCATTTCGCTTGAGCGGGGTGATGTCGATCATCGAGCCAACATGGCCATCGAACTGCCCGGCCCCGTCACGTACCGGGTTGGCCTGCACCATCACCCAGCGCTCACCTGCGGCCTTGCCCATGAAGCGGCACAGGGTGCGGTAGCTGCTGCCGTGGGCGAGCGCCTCCTTCATCAACTGCTCGAAAGCAGCACGGTCGAGGGGATGCACCTGCGCCATCGGCGCACTATCACCGGCGACGAGCAGATGGGCGGCGTTGCCATAGGTGAGCACACCCTGCCGGTCGGTCTGGAAGATGGCCGTGGGTGCAGCCTCCGCCACCAGCTCGAAGCGCCGCTGGCTCTCGGCCAGTGCCAGGTTGCGTTGCTGCACCGTCTCGTTGAGCCGGGCCAGACGCTGCTGCTGCGCCCATTGCGCGAACAGGAACAGACCCCAGGCCGAGGCCACCAGCACGGCCCCAAGCTGCGCCGCCCACAGGTTGAGCGACTGCGTTCCGCTCATGAAGCCACTCGTGGCGCTCACCTGCAGTCGCCAGTCGCGGCCAGCCACCTTGAACCGCAGGGTCTGCATCGGCGGGGCCTGCAGGTCGAGCGCGGCGGGCTCGCCCACGGTCAGCAGCGCCCGCTGCGGCAGGGCCTGGTCGAAGAGCTCCCAGTGCAGGCCCAGCGATTCGGTCTGCGCCAGCGCCGAGGCGGCGAGCTGCTCCATCGTGAACACACCCTGCACATAGCCGCGCTGCCCGGCACGATCGCGCCGCACGGCAAAGTCGAACAGATAGGCGAGCCCGGCGCCCGGTCGCTGCACCAGATCCAGCGGCGGCGAGGCCACCACCTCGCTCGACGCCCAGGCCGCTTCCAGCGTCTGCCGACGCATGGACTCCGACCACAGATCGAGCCCATAGGCAGGCCGGTTGCCGTCGATGGGCACCATGTAGGTGATGGGCACCATGATGGGTGCGATGCGCCACCCCGTGATGCCGGGCACGGGGTGCAGCGGCAGATCGCTGATGTTTTCGCGCGCCAGCAGCGCCCGGTAGGCGGCCAGATCCGCCTCCGTCTCGATGCGCGGTGCCCATTGCAGGGCCTGCACCGAGGTGCCGATCTGTCGCAGCCCGTCGGCAAAGCGCTCGAACTCGGCCTGGCTGACGTGATCCTCATCGCCGTTGAGGCTGGCCCCCAGGGCATGCATGAGGGCCACCGCCCGCGCGCCGCCGCCTTCCAGTTCCAGTTGCAGATGCGTCGCCTCGCGGGCCAGACGCATGACCTGCCGCCGGTGATCGATCTGCGCCAATTGCAGAAACGCGAACAGGCCCAGCGCCAGCGCTGCCAGCAGCGGCAGCAGAAGGCTGCCCACGTACTGGCGACGCACGGCCCAGGTATCCGCGCGCGGCCAGTAGGCAAAGGGCAGCAGCAGCAGGATGCCAGCAGCATCACCCAGCGCCCAGGTCAGCGCGGTGTCCGGCAACTGCACCCAGAGCAGCTTGCCAGCCAGCCACAGGGTGCAGACGCCGACGAGGGCATTGCAGACGCTGCTGGCCAGCGCCGTGGCCACCGCCCCCCCAATCAGGGCCCAGCCGGTGGAGGGCCTTGGCCACAGCTGCAGACGCCGCGCAAGTCCA
>Ga0255091_1000296_pt1 | contig 20862 bp, 18 predicted proteins | sample Colum_Yuk_RepB_8_2_FD_188439 | JGI IMG/M metagenome (GOLD analysis project Ga0255091, IMG submission 188439) | Freshwater microbial communities from Columbia River, Oregon, United States - Colum_Yuk_RepB_8d | ecosystem: Environmental > Aquatic > Freshwater > River | place: USA: Oregon... | reverse complement strand
CGCACTACCTGGCCCCTCGCCTGATGCCGGCCTCGAATGCCGTGGGCGGACTGCTGTTTGGCTTTGGCATGGTGCTGGCCTCGGGTTGTGGATCACGCTCGCTGATTCGGGCGGGTGCAGGCAATCTCAAGGCCTGGGTTGTGCTGATCGTGATGGCGGTCTCGGCCCTCATGACCCTGCGCGGTCTTTTCGCGGTCGTTCGGGTGAACACCCTCGACGCAATGGCCGTAGCGTTGCCCGCGAACCAGGATCTGCCCTCCCTGCTGGCGCAGGGCCTGGGTCGCGAGGTCTCGAGCCTGCGCTGGATTCTGGGTCTGGGGCTCGCGCTGGGATTGATGCTCTGGGCCCTGGCACCGGCATCGATGCGCGAGCGCCGGCCCCTGTTGGGCGGCATCGGCACCGGACTCGTCGTGCTGGCCCTGTGGTGGGTGGCGGGCCATCTGGCCTATATCGAAGAGGACCCCCGGACCCTCGAAGCCCGATACCTGGGTTCACCCGGCAATCGCCTCGAGGGCCTGACCTTTGTAGCGCCGGTCGCCGGTACGCTCGAGCTGTTGACCTACTGGAGTGATGCCAGCCGCGGCCTGACGCTGGCCATCAGCACCGTGCTCGGAGTCCTGGCGGGATCACTCAGCCATGCCCTTCTCACACGGCGATTCCGTTGGGAAGGCTTCGCGGGCGTGGAAGACACCGCCAACCACCTGGTGGGCGCAGCGCTCATGGGCGCAGGCGGCGTGCTGGCTCTGGGCTGCACAGTGGGCCAGGGCCTGAGCGGAATATCGACTCTGGCACTGGGTTCGGTCATCACGCTGGCCGCGCTGATCGCAGGTGCCGTGCTGGGGCTGCGATACCAGGCCCGACGACTCGGCCTCATTTGACCGCGAGCTCGGCCTCATTTGACCGCGACTACCCTTAGCCTCTAGAATCGTGGGCTTCGGGTCGTTAGCTCAGCTGGTAGAGCAGCGGACTTTTAATCCGTTGGTCGCAGGTTCGAATCCCGCACGGCCTACCAATAAATTCCATTGAAAGATGGCCAGAAACCCACCCCCCACGGTGGGTTTTTGTTTTTCCAGGTCCAGGTTTGCAGCCCTGTCGGTCAGCGAACAGTGCATGGCAGCGCAGGGTGACCGATCCCACCCTTTCAATCGCGCGTGCGGTATCACGCGTGCCAATCATGGGTAGAACCGCTCAGAACCGGCGAACGGTACGTTACGTCCGTGCGATGATCATGGTCAGACTCGATGGACGATCCCCGTCTACGGGCTCTCCGATTACCTCTTCGCCCGCACCATGACCACCACCGCCGAAATCCAGCAAGCCGCCCGCGACGAAGCTTTCAGTCTGCCCATCGAGCAGGTCGATCCGGCCAAGCCCATGCTGTTCTTTCATGACACCGTGGGTCATTACTTCGAGCGTCTGCGTCGCGACGACCCGGTGCATCGGGTGGAGAGCGAGATGTTCGGACCCTACTGGTCGATCACCCGCTACAAGGACATCATGACGGTGGATACCCACCATCAGGTGTTCTCATCGGACTGGACTCAGGGGGGCATCACCATCGGCGATCAGCCGGTCAATGAACGCCTGCAGATGTTCATTGCCATGGATCCCCCGCGACACGACGAGCAGCGCAAGGCCGTGAGCCCGATCGTGGCGCCGGGCAATCTGGCCAATATGGAGTCGCTCATTCGGGAACGGACCGCGCGGGTGCTCGATGGACTGCCCCGCAACGAACCCTTCGACTGGACGCAACGCGTCTCCATCGAACTCACCACCCTGATGCTGGCCACGCTCTTCGACTTCCCGCTGGAAGAGCGGCGCAAGCTGACCCGCTGGTCGGATGTGGCCACCGCCAACCCGAACATTGATACCAGCGTGGTGCAAAGCTTCGAGCAGCGCACGCAGGAGCTGGGCGAAATGTTCCAGTATTTCACCCGGCTCTGGAACGAACGCGTCAATGCGCCGCCACGCAACGATCTGATCTCGATGCTGGCCCATGGCGCGGCCACGCGCTCCATGACCCCGCTCGAGTACATGGGCAATACCGTACTGCTGATCGTCGGCGGCAATGACACCACCCGCAATTCCATGACGGGCGGTCTGCTCGCCCTCGCCCGGGATCCGGTGCAGTGGGCCAAACTGCGCGCCAACCCGACCCTGATCGATTCGCTGGTGCCCGAGATCATCCGCTGGCAGACACCGCTCGCCCACATGCGTCGCACGGCGCTCAGCGACTTCGAGCTCGGTGGCAAGACCATCCGCAAGGGCGACAAGGTGGTGATGTGGTTCCTCTCGGGCAACCGCGATGAATCCGCCATCGAGCGGGCCAACGAGTTCATCATCGATCGGGCCCGTCCGCGTCAGCACCTGTCGTTTGGCTTTGGCATCCATCGCTGCGTGGGCAATCGCCTGGCCGAGCTGCAGCTCAAGATCCTCTGGCAGGAAATCCTCAAGCGCTTTCCAGTGATTGAAGTGCTCGATGAGCCGGTTCGCGTGAAGTCCACCTTCGTGCGCGGCATCTCCAGACTGACCGTGCGCATTCCAGGCTGATACCGATCTGAGTCGCGCAAGGCATGGCCACCGCTCAACCCACGTCCCTGGAGATACGCCCGGAAACGGGCGAGATCGGTCGTGCCCTGAGCTGGCTTGAAGCACAAGCCGAGGAGGCTCGCCTGCCGATGAGAGCCGTGTTTGCGCTCAACCTGGGTCTGGACGAAACCCTCGCCAACATCGTGATGCACGGGTTTGTTGAAACCTCTGGCCAGTTGCGCGACCTGAGTGCTGGCAGTCCCGTGGTGCGCATTGAATGCGCGAATAACGAGGCCGGTTTTGATCTGGTCGTGCGCGACAACGGCGTAGCCTTCGATCCGACTGCCCAGCAGCCTGGCGAGCTGGCCGAATCCCTGGAAGACGCGGCGATCGGTGGCCATGGCCTGCGTCTGATGCGCCACTTTCTGCATGAGATCCGCTATGAGCGGGTGGCCGGATGGAACGTCCTGCGCATGCACATGCGACGTGACGAAGCCGAATCGGCTCCGTCCTGAGTGGAACGACCAGGCCGCCCCCGCGCGCCGTCAGCCCTGCCCCTGCCCTGCCATCAGCAGCACGGCCACACCAGCCACCATCAGTACGATGCCCCAGGTCTCTCGAGCGGACTCACGCTGCGCAAAGAGCTTGCGCGCGAGCGCCATGGCAAACAGGATCTCCACCAGCGCAAGCGTGCGCACCAGCGCAGGCGACTGCAGCGAAAAGGCCACGAACCAGCACAGTGAGGCAAAGGCACCCAGTGCACCTGCACCCAGGGACGGACGCCAGGCCCTGGCAATGGCCACCAGGGTGCCCGGCGAGCGCAACGCAAGCCAGAGTGACAACACCGCAGTCTGCACGGCCAGCGAAACCACCAGCGTGACCGCAGCCCGCACAAAGAAGGGATCGTCCCCCAGGGCCAGGATCGCCCCGCGAAACCCTACAGCGGCGAGCGCAAAGAGCGCGCCCGCACCGATGCCCAGCGCAATGGGCGCGCCTTTCATCGATTCACGGCCCGGGCTCGACATCAGCACCACGCCGGCGGTGGCCACCACGATGGCCAACAGGGCCAGCACACCCAGCGGCTCGCCCAGAAACACGAAGGCCAGCAGCGCCACCGTGACCGGCTCGGATTTGACATACGCCGTGGCAATTGAAAACGACTTCATCTGCATCGCGCCCAGCATGAGTGCCGTGGCCACGATCTGGGCCAGGCCCCCCACCCAGACCCAGAGCCAGAACTCGCTGCTCCATGCCAGCCGCTGTGCAGGCGTGACGAGCAGCACCGCGCCCACCATCACGACCGCACAGGGCAGGCCGAACAGAAATCGCACATGGGTGGCCCCCACGGTGCCCAGGGTGCTGGTGAGCCCTTTTTGCAGCAGGTTGCGAAAGGTCTGCGAAAACGCCGCGATCAGCGTAAAGACGATCCAGAGCCAGACCGGCGTCTCGGTCACAGCCAGGGCATCCGGCGGCGATGCGTGTGTTCAAACGCCTCGATCTGCGGCAGATGGGACAGCGTGAGGCTCACTTCATCCAGGCCCTGCAGCAGGCAATCGCGCCGAAAGGAGTCGATCTCGAAGTCATCCTGCCGACCATCGGGACCGGTGACCTTGAGTGCCTGCAGGTCCACGGTGATCTGCACGCCCGGTCTTGCATGCAGCAGAGCCCTCAACTCAGCCACACGGGCCTCGGGCAGTCTCACGGGGACCACCGAATTCTGAAAGCAGTTGTTGAAGAAGATGTCGCCAAACGAAGGCGCAATGAAGGCCTGAAAGCCGTTGTCGACCATCACGCTCACGGCATTCTCGCGCGAGGAGCCACAGCCGAAGTTGCGGTCGGCCACCAGAATCCGGGCCTGGGCAAAGGCTGGCTGATTGAGGGGAAAGTCGGGCCGCAACTGACCCGCGGCATCGCGACGCAGGTCATGAAACAGACCCTGCACCTGATCGGGTCGGGCCCGACCCAGATAGCGGGCCGGAATGATCTGATCGGTATCGACATTGGCCAGATCCAGCGGCACGGCCACGGCGGTCAGGGAGCGAAATGGGGAATGACTTGGCAAAGGGTTCGCCGCGAGATTCGCCGCGGGATGGGGGGAAGAATTCGGGGTCATGACAAGTCTCCTCAACCCAGCGCGCGCACATCGGTGAATCGGCCCGTCACGGCAGCGGCAGCCGCCATGGCCGGACTGAGCAGATGGGTGCGCACATCGCGGCCCTGACGGCCCATGAAATTGCGATTGGAGGTGGACGCAATGCGCTGGCCCGGCAGGCCGGTATCGCCATTCATGCCCGCACACATCGAGCAGCCCGGCTCGCGCCATTCGAGGCCGGCCTCGCGAAAGACATGATGCAAACCTTCGGCTTCGGCCTGATGCTTGACCGGCCGCGAGCCTGCAACCACCCAGGCTGGAATGACGGCCTTGCGGCCCTTGACCACCGCGGCTGCGGCGCGCAGGTCTTCAATGCGGCTGTTGGTGCACGACCCGATGAATACCCGGTCCACCGCAATGTCACGCATGCGGGTGCCGGGTTGCAAACCCATGTAGCGCAAGGACAGCGCCATGGCCTCGCGTTTGGCAGCATCGGGGGCACTCGCCGGGTCAGGCACCACCCCGGTAATGGGCACGGCATCCTCGGGGCTCGTGCCCCAGGTGAGCATGGGCTCGATGGCGGCGGCCTCCAGACTCACCTCCCGATCAAACCGTGCCGCCTCATCCGAATGCAGGGTCTTCCAGTGGGCGAGTGCGGCATCCCACTGCTCGGCGCGAGGCGCGAGCGGGCGGCCATGCATCCAGGCAAAGGTCTGATCGTCTGGAGCCACCATCCCTGCGCGCCCGCCCGCCTCGATGCTCATGTTGCACAGGGTCAGGCGCCCCTCGATCGACAGGCTGCGGATCGCCGAGCCCGCATATTCAATGACATGACCCACGGCCCCGGCCGCACCGATCCGGGCAATGATGGCCAGGATCACATCCTTGGCCGACACGCCCGAACGCAGTGCACCATCGACCGTGATGCGCATGGCCTGCGGCTTGCGCTGCCACAGGCACTGCGTGGCCATGACATGGGTCACCTCGGAGGAGCCAATGCCAAAGGCCAGCGCCCCGAGCGCTCCATGCGTGGAGGTGTGCGAGTCGCCGCACACCAGCGTGATGCCGGGCTGGGTGAGGCCCTGCTCCGGCCCCACCACGTGCGCGATGCCCTGACGATCGTCTTCGATATCGAAGGCCGTGAGGCCATGCGCATCGGCATTCTCGCGAATCTTGCGCACCAGACTGCGGTGCAAGGGATCCGGAATGTCGGTCAGCCCCGAGCCTGCGGTGGACGTGTAGTGATCCGGGGTGGCCAGCGCCTGTGCAGGTCGGCGCACCTTGATGCCGCGCGCATCCAGCCTTGCAAAGCCCGGGGCCGATCCGTCGTGCATCAGGTGCCGGTCGATGTAGAGCAGGGTGTAGCCGTCATCGCGCTCGAGCACGACATGCGGCGACCAGATCTTCTCAAACAGCGTCGAAGGCAGGGCGTCTGTCATGGATGCATCCTCAATGGAGATGGACTCTCTCGATTACAGCGTCTCGGATGTTCCCAGAATGGCAGTGACCTGGCTGGAGAGCACACCGCCATTGCCATGGGCCAGAGCGAGTTGAGCACCAGGCACCTGCCTTGCACCCGCCTGCCCCATGAGCTGCTGCACGGCCTCGACCACGCAAAAGAGGCTGTACATGCCCGGATGCACGCACGACAGGCCGCCGCCATTGGTGTTGACCGGCAAGGCGCCACCCGGCGCGATCCGCCCCCCCTGCACGAAGCGTCCGCCCTCGCCCTTCGGGCAAAAGCCCAGATCCTCGAGAAAGAGGATGGTGTTGATGGTGAAGGCATCGTAGAGCTCGACCACATCAATCTCTGCGGGCTTGACCCCAGCCTGGGCAAACGCGCGGGCGCCGGACTCGGCTGCAGCGGTCACGGTCAGGTCAGGCATGGCCGAGATGTTCATGTGGTGGGTCGCTGCCGCAGCACCCAGCAGGTAGGCCGGCTTGGCGCACAGATCGCGCGCCTGATCCGCGCGGGTCATCACGATAGCCGCAGCGCCATCGGTCACCAGGCAACAGTCCCGTACCGTGAGCGGATCGGCCACCATGCGGGCCGCAAGCACCTCCTGCACCGTGATCGGATCACGCATGAAGGCTTCCGGATTGAGCCCTGCCCAGCCCCGTGCAGCGACCGCCACCTCAGCGAGCTGCTCGCGGGTGGTGCCGTACTGGTGCATGTGACGTGAAGCCGCCAGGGCATAGGCCGACACCGGCATCAGCGGCTTGTACGCCGCTTCGAAAAAAGGAATTTTCTGGGAGCTCACCAGCTTGCCGGCCCCGCTGCGCTGATTGCTGCCATAGGCCACGAGGGCCACATTGCACTGCCCGGTCATGAGCGCATGCGCAGCCCAGAACATGTGCGTGATGAAGGCCGAGCCGCCGGTGCGGTTGTTGTCGGTCACCCTGGGGCGGATGCCCAGGTATTCGGAGAACGACAGCCCCGACAGAAAATCCTGGGGCAAACCAATGAACACGCCATCCACATCTGAGGGCGTGAGGCCGGCCTGGCCGAGGGCCTTGATCGCAGCCTGAGCCGCCAGATCGATGGAATCAAATCCCGGCATCTCGCCGATGCCATGAGTGGCCGCGCCCACCACGGCGGTCTTGCCACGCGGAAAGAGATCCTGGCCTGCAGTGACGGCGCTCATGAGCGTCCTCCTGAACGAGCGGTGGCCGCAGCCGGGCTGGCAGCGGCAGCTGCACCCGTGTTCACAAGCCCCCCGGCGGTCTCTGAGGAGGGCCCCTGCCCCGCAGGATTGACCTCATCGAGAGGATCAAACACCACAACCGGCGTCTCGCCCTCCCGGGCGATGCGGGCCTTGACCCGCATGCCGATGCGCACCGCCTCGGGCGCCACGCCCTCCACCCGCGACATCATGCGTACGCCTTCGTCCAGGTCGATCAGGGCCACGTTGTAGCTCGGCGTGGGCGCCCGCTGACGCATCACGCTGGTGGCGTACACCGTCCCCAGTCCGCTTGCCGCCACCCATTGCAGTGCCGCACCGGTACCGGGCTCGGCCACGCGGGGGTAGTAGACATGCGCGCCCGTGGCCACGCTTTTCTGGATCATGAAGCGGCCCTGCGCCAGATAGGCCAGGTACTGCTGCTCGGGGCCGCCTTGCGGCAGCCCGGGGGTCTCTTGAGGATGGGTCATGGGGGCCTCATCACTTGGAATGGAACTGCATCTTACCGGGGCCCGGCCTCGCTCTGACGAGACAGCCGCTCATGCAGGGCACTGAGCGCGGCCGCCGCGAAGGCCCGCATGTTGCGCTCGCGATCGGCGTCACGGGTCTCAAGTGTCATGGCCTGCACCACAATCACGCCCTGCCGGTCGGGGCCACTGAGTGCAATGCAGGTATGACCCGGCGCATCACCGTAGCTGTTGCCGCTGGGACCGCTCGCCCCGGTCTCGGCCAAACCCCAGGTACTGCCAAAGCGCTCACGCGACCGGGTGGCCAGCAGCGCGGCATACGGCTCGGATGACGAGCGCAGCCCGGTCATCTCCTCGTTGGTGATCCCCATCAGCAAGCGTCTGGCCCGCGCGGTGTAGACCACGGCACCGCCCAGAAAATAGGCGGAGGCCCCGGGTACAGCGAGCAAGGCGGCTGCGAGCAAGCCGCCCGCCGAAGACTCAGCGACCGCGATCGTCTCCTTGCGTTGAACCAGCAGTGCGGCCACATCACGGGCCAGGGGAAGCAGGGTTTGCATGACGGCGTATCCTTGCAGGCAGGGGACGGGCCGCAAAAAACACAAGGGGCCCAGACAAAAAAGAGGCTCAGGCAACAAAGGGACAGACCAAAGGGACAGACGAAGTGGACCACAGGGCGTGAGCACTGCAATTCCAACATCCACCGAAGCGCAGACGCAACGGCGCCAGGCCCTGACCGTCCTGGCCACGGTCACCCTGCTCGGCCTCATCTCGCGCGGCGTGGGCGAGAGCTTTGCCATTTTCCTGGTGCCGATCTCAAAGGCCTTCGAGGTCGATCGGGCCGCCCTGACCGGGATCTACGCCACCTACATGCTGGCCATCGGCCTGAGCGCACCCGTGGCCGGGCGGGTGATCGATCGACTGGGTGCGCGCTGGTGCTATCAGATCGGGCTGGCGGTCTTTGCCGGATCCGCCTGGTGGGCCGGATCGGCCACCGCACTGTGGCAACTCTATGTGCTGCTTGGCATCGGTGGCGCCGTGGGTGCGTCGCTGCTCGGCATGGTGCCCGCGGCGTCGCTGGCCAGTCGCTGGTTTGATTCACGCCTGCCCACGGCCATGGGCACGATCAGCGCATCGCTGGGGGTGGGCATTCTGCTTTTTGCGCCGCTCGCCCAGGTCATGATCGCAAGCCTCGGATGGCGGGGCGCCTATCACGGGCTGGGCTGGGCCCTGGGCGCCTGTCTGGTGTTGATTGCCCTGTTGCCCTGGCGGCGGCTGTCGGCCGGTGCGCCCGCCGTGATGCAGGCGCGCCAGGCCCGAGTCGCGGCCGCAAGCCCCTGGACGGTCGCCCTGGCTCTGCGCACCCATACCTTCTGGGGCCTGTTTGGCATCATGTTTTTCACGTCACTCAGCACGTATGCACTCAATGTGCAGCTGGTGGCCTATCTCGTGGCCTCGGGCCTGCCTGCGCTGCAGGCGGCAAGCGTGTACGGCGCGATGGGCATGGTCTCGATTGCGGGCATGATCGGCGCCGGGTTTCTGGCCGAGCGCATCGGCGAGATCAAGGTGGCCGCGCTCTCGTATGGCGGCACCATCGCCGGCGTGGCGGCGCTGGCCTGCCTGTCCGAAGACCAGGTCTTCTGGCCGATCGCGGGCTTCATTGCCCTCTTTGGCACCATGCAGGGCTCGCGCGGCCCGCTGGTGGCCGTGCTTTCGGCCCGCAAGTTTGCCGGCGGCACGCAGTCGGGCATCTATGGCGGCGTGCTGGTGGGCATGGGCACGGGCGGCGCGCTGGGCGCGTGGGGAACGGGCCTGCTCTTTGACCTCACCGGCTGGTATTTCGGGGGCTTCGCGCTGTCGGTCTTTGGCGCGGTCTGTGGGCTGATCATTTTCGTGACCCTGCCCGAGGTTCGAAAACCCGCAGCGATCAGCTAGCCCGGAAATGGCTGGCGCGCCGCCCGTGCGCGTTTCGCCCCGCCCATGCGCGTTTCGCGCAGCCCGCGCGCGATTCGAACCGGGGCGATCATGAATCAAGGCACCCGGATTCGGGGTTGACCAGGTCCATCTGAGCCCGGTCATCGTGTGCAGCGCCTGTCATCAAACCAGGCCTTTGTCATCATTTGGTCATCGTCTGGTCACGGCACAGTCATCGCACGGCCCTAAGTTCACTGGATTCGCGTTCTACGCATTCTGTGACGGCCCCTGCGCATGACCCAGCCCACCGCGGTGAAGATCACCCAGGCCAGCAAGACCTTCGGCTCCCGACGGGCGCTGGACCGCGTCTCGTTTTCGGTCATTCCCGGCGAGCGGATCGCGCTGCTGGGAGCCTCGGGGTCGGGAAAGTCCACGCTACTGCGCTGCCTCAGTGGACTCGAAACCCTGGATGATGATTCGGGCCGCATCGATGTGCATGGCCGCATTCTGCAGAGCGACGGGCGCCTTGCAGCAGATATTCGAGACCAGCGTCGAGCCATCGGCATCATCTTCCAACAGTTCAATCTGGTGGGACGACTGCCGGTTCTGACCAATGTTCTGACGGGACTGTCTGCGGATCTTCCGCTGTGGCGATCACTCAGCGGGCGATTCAATCTCGAAGAGCAGGCCCGTGCCCTTGATGTGCTCACGGAGATCGGACTGGCCGAACAGGCTTTTCAGCGTGCGAGCACTCTCTCGGGCGGACAACAACAGCGCGCGGCCATTGCCCGCACCCTGTTGCAGGGTGCGCGTCTGTTGCTGGCCGATGAACCGGTGGCCTCACTCGACCCCGAATCCACCCGGCGGGTCATGGAACTGCTGCTGGACCTCAATCGCAAGCGGGGGATGACCCTGCTCATCAGTCTGCATCACGTGGCACTGGCCCGTCGGTATTGCGAGCGGGTCATCGCCCTGCGTGACGGTCGACTTGTGTTTGATGGATCGACCGCTGCCCTCACCCCTGAATTCCTGCGCGACCTCTACGGCACCTCGGTTGAAGAACTGGTGACCGAAACGGCTTGAGTTTCATCCCTGACCGACCTTGCCTCACTCACCTGCTGGGCAAGCCCGCGATAACTGCCATCTGCTCGCTGCCTTTCCTTCTGCTCGCTGCTTTTCAATCACTGCCCTCGATCACTGCCCTTCGTTACCTGCACTCAGTCATCCCGATCCAAGGAGTCTCGTTCATGATCAAGTCGCTTCGTCATCTTGCGCTGGCAGCAGCGCTCGGCCTGTCGTTCGTGGCCGCCCAGGCCCAGGAAGTCAATTTCGGCATCATCGCCACCGACTCGGCGAGCGTACAGCGTGAGCGCTGGGAGCCCTTCTTTCGTGACATGGAAAAAAAGACCGGGCTGACCGTCAAGAGCTTTTATGCGCCCGACTATGCCGGCGTGATCGAAGCCATGCGCTTCAACAAGGTTCAGGTGGCCTGGATGGGCAACAAGGCCGCCATGGAAGCGGTAGACCGCTCCAGCGCAGAGATCTTTGCGCAAGTCATGTACGCCGATGGCACCTATGGCTATCACGGCCTGATCATCACCCACAAGGACAGCCCCTATCAGACGCTGGACGATGTTCTGAAGAACAGCAAGAACGTGAACTTCAGCATCGGTGATCCCAACTCGACCTCGGGCTTTCTGATTCCGACCTTCTACGTATTCACGCAAAACAACCTTGACCATCGCACGATGTTCAAGACCGTGCGCAACGCGAGTCACGGCGCCAACATTCAGGCAGTGCTCGCCAAGCAGGTCGATGTCGCGACCAACAACACCGAGGATATGGGCAAGCTCGAGGCCACACGGCCCGAACTGGCGCAGCAGATTCGCATCCTGTGGAAGAGCCCGCTGATTCCGAGCGACCCGTTTGTCTGGCGCAAGGACCTCGACCCCGCCGTCAAAGCCAAGATCAGCCAATTTGTGCTGGCCTATGCCAAGACCGATCCGGCCGAAAAAGCCATCATGAAGGCGATCTACAACTATGGTGGGTTTCGTCCGAGCACGAACGCCCAGCTGATCCCGATTCGCCAGCTCGAACTGGCGCGCGATCGCCAGAAGATCGTCAATGACGAGAAGCTTGCCGCCGCTGAGAAGCAAAAGCAGCTGGCCGACATAGATCGCAAACTGGCGGCGCTCGGACAGTGAGCTCGGTTCTGCCTGACCCCTTTCGCACGATGCCACCGGTTGCAGGCCCCGTGAGCCTGGAGATCGTGCGGGCCCGGGCGCTCGCCGAGCGTCCGGGTTGGTTGTCGTACCTGGCCTGGCTGGCAGTCGCTTTCGTTCTGGCCTGGGCCTGGCGGGGCGCCGAGATCCGCCCGCTCGATTTTCTGAAAGACAGCGCCAACATCGTCACCTACACGCGCGAGTTCTTTCCGCCTGATTTTCGGGATTGGCGGATCTACGCGCGCGAGATGGTGATCACCCTGCACATCGCCCTGTGGGGCACCCTGCTGGCCGTGATCGCTGCGATTCCCATGGGGCTGCTGTGCAGCGCCAACATCGCGCCACCCTGGGTGCATCAACCCGTGCGTCGCCTGATGGATGCCTGTCGAGCCATCAACGAGATGGTGTTTGCGATGCTGTTCATCGTCGCGGTGGGGCTGGGGCCCTTCGCGGGTGTGCTTGCCCTGGCCATCCACACCACTGGAACCCTGGCCAAGCTCTTCTCTGAGGCCGTGGAGGCCATCGACCCAAGGCCCGTTGAAGGAATCAGAGCCACCGGAGCCCACCGGCTCGTCGAGATTGTCTACGGCGTGATTCCGCAGGTCATGCCGCTGTGGTTGAGCTTTGCCCTCTACCGCTTCGAATCCAATGTGCGTTCGGCGAGCGTCGTGGGCATGGTGGGCGCGGGCGGCATTGGCGTGGTGCTCTTTGAGGTGATTCGCGGCTTTCAGTACGCGCAGACCTGTGCCGTACTGATCATCCTCGTGATGACGGTCTCGGTGATCGACCTCATCTCTGCACGTTTGCGCAACCGGTTCATCTGAGCCATGGAAGAACCCTTCAGCGCGCAAGCGGCGCCCACCCAGTTTCAGTGGGAAATGCCGGTTCGGATCCGTTTTGGCAGTGGTTGCAGCAACAGCCTGCCCGAGGTGCTTGAGTCGACACCCTGCGTGGTTCTGGCCTTTGCAGCGGCCAGCTCACTGGGTATTCGCGCTCGCTGGCAGGAGCGGCTCGGGGCGCGCTGTCTGGGCTGGTTCGAGGTTGAGGACGGACTGAGCAGTCTGGCATCGGCGCAGACCCTGGCCGAGCGCGTCTGGCCTCTCCTGACCGAGCATCCGAAGGCGATTCTGATCGCGCTGGGCGGTGGCAGCACAATCGATCTGGCCAAGGCCCTTCGTTGCCTTCCGAATGATCTGGACTTCAGCGGCATTGCGCGGGCCATTCGCGGGCAGGCCCGCTGGCCGGCCCTGCGGCGGGTCGCGCTGTGGGCCGTGCCCACCACAGCCGGCACGGGTAGCGAAGTCACCCGATGGGCCACGCTGTGGGATACCGACACCCAGCCCGCGGTCAAGCGATCGCTCGATGAACCCTGGGGCCATGCCGATCGGGCGTTTGTCGACCCCGAACTCACGCTCAGCTGCCCACTGGCCCTGACCCGGGATGTGGCGCTCGACACCCTGGCGCATGCGCTTGAATCCATCTGGAATCATCATGCCAACCCGGTCAGCAGCCAGCTCGCACTCTCTGCGGCTCATGGCGTGATCCGTAACCTGCCCCTTTGTCTGGCCCAACCCGACGACCCCGGCGTGCGCGAGGCCCTCGCACTCGCATCGCTTCAGGCGGGCCTTGCGTTCTCGCAAACCCGCACGGCACTGGCGCATGCGCTGTCCTACGAACTCACGGCCCGCCAGGGTATTCCCCATGGGCTGGCCTGCGCGCTGTGGTTGCCCACGGCCTGGTCATTGGCGATCGGCCACGATTCGGAGGTGGATCGACTGCTCGGCCAGGTGTTCTCGATCGATGCGCGGGATGCTCAGGCGCCTCTGGTGCATTGGCTGGCTCAGGTAGGCGTACCCGAAAGCCCTCAGGCGGTGGGCGTGCACGACGCGCACAGTCGCATTCAGGACGCACTGAATTCCAGCCGGGGGCGCAACTTCATTGGAGCGAACCTTGCCGCTGCCTGAATCTCAAGCCCGCATGTCCTACGACCTGATCGTCGTGGGCGCAGGGATCGTGGGGCTCGCCCATGCTCTGGAGGGCACGCGTCGGGGCCTCAAGGTGCTGGTGATCGATCGTGATCATCGGTGCGTAGGCGCATCGATTCGCAATTTCGGGTTCATCACCGTCACTGGCCAACCCGCAGGCGATACCTGGCGCCGCGCCCGCGTCAGTCGCGACATCTGGGTGGATGTCGCAGCCAAAGCCGGAATTCCGATCGAACACCGTGGCCTGTGGATGTTGGCCCATCGGCCCCGGGCGGCTACCGTGCTCGAGGCGTTCATGAAAACGCCGATGGCCCATGGCAATCGACTTCTCGATGCTGATCAGGCGGCCCGTGAGGCGCCCGAGCTTCGGCTTGACGAGGCGCAGGTCGTGATGCACTCGCCCCATGAGGTGAGGGTCGAGTCGCGATCGGCCATCCCGCGGCTGGCCGCCTGGCTGGCCGAGCATCATGGCGTGCATTTTCTCTGGGGTGAAGCTGTCCTTGAGGTGGATGCTCCCCAGGTGCGTACCGCCGAGCGTGTGCTGCGAGCCGATCGCATCGTGATCTGCCCAGGGACGGAGCTCAATGGCGTGGGGCGCGAATCCCTTGCCCCGATGAATCTCAAGCTCACCCGGCTACAGATGCTGCGGGTTCGCCCGCAACCCGGGTTTCGCCTGAGTGCGGCCGTCATGTCTGACCTGAGTCTCGTGCGCTATGGTGGCTATGCCGCCCTGCCTGAGGCGCAGGCCCTTCGTGCTCAACTCGACCAGGAAGAGGCGCCGAGTCTGGAGGCCGGGATTCATCTGATTGTGGTGCAAAGCGCCGATGGATCACTCGTGATCGGCGACTCGCACCATACTTTCGAGACGCCTGATCCCTTTGCGAGCGAGGCTGTGGACGCGTTGATCCTGGCGCATGCACACAAGGCCCTGCGTCTGACACAGGCCACGGTCGTCGAGCGATGGACAGGCATCTATCCCACCGGGGCTGCCACGGATTGCGTGATTGCGGCCCCGAATCAGCAGACCCGGGTTGTGGTGGTCACGAGCGGCACCGGGGCGAGCACTGGATTTGGCATTGCAAAGGAGGTTTTTCATGCCTGGTGATACACAACTGCGCGCGCAAGGCGTAGCGGCCGTCGTCTTTGACTGGGCGGGTACGGTGATTGACTTCGGCAGTCATGCGCCGATGGGCGCTTTTGTCGAACTCTTTGCCAGCGAGGGCATTGAAATCAGCATCGATGAGGCCCGTGTGCCCATGGGCATGCCCAAGTGGAACCACATCAAGGCCCTCGGTGAGCAGCCGCGCATCGCTCAGGCCTGGCGCGAAGCCAAGGGTTCGACCTTCAGTGATACCGACGTGGATCGTCTCTACGAGGTGTTCACCCCGATGAACATCGCAGCGATTCCTCGCCACGCCACGCTGATCAGCGGGGTCGCCGACATGATCAAGGCCCTGCGAGAGCAAGGCATCAAGATCGGCTCCACCACGGGCTACAACCGCGAAATCATGGCGGTGCTCGCTCCTCTGGCGCAACAACAGGGCTTTTCACCCGACAACCTGGTCTGCGCGGGCGATCTGCCCGAGAACCGACCGTCTCCCCTGGGCATGTACCGCTGTTTTCTGGATCTGGGCGTCTGGCCCGCCCATCGAGTCGTCAAGGTCGACGACACGGTACCGGGCCTGATGGAAGGCCGGCATGCCGGATGCTGGACCATCGGGGTGCTGGCCTCAGGCAATGAGGTGGGTCTGACCGAAGCGCAATGGCGCGCACTCGACGCCACCCAGCAACAGCAGTTGCGCGAAAAGGCCCGCCAGCGATTGGCGCAGGCCACGCCCGATTTCTGGGTCGATACCGTGAGCGAACTGCCCGCGCTCATCGATCAGATCGATGCACGCCTTGCTCAGCGGTCGCGACCCGGTCACTTGCCGAATTAAGGGCTTCAGCCCCGGCGCTGCGCGAGGAACTCTTCCTCCACCTCGCGCAGCCGGTCCTTGCCAAAGTAGAGCTCATTGCCCACAAAAAAGCTGGGGGAGCCGAAGGCACCGCGCGCATGGGCCGCTTCGGTGTTGGCGACCAACTCGGCCTTGACATCGGCTTCCTGGGAAAGAGCCGCGATCGCGGCGGCATCAATGCCTGCCGCGTTGAGCGTGTCAGCGATGACGGCATCATCGGCCATGTTCAGGCCCTGCTCCCACATCGCCGCATAGACAACATCCACATAGTGCTCAAACACGCCCAGACGCTTTGCAGCGAGTGCACCACGCATGATCTTGAGCGTATTCACCGGGAAATGGGGGTTGTGCTTGAAGGCGGTGAGGTTGTGCTTGCGGATGAAGCGCTGCATCTCGAGCCGCTGATAGGCAAGCTTGGTCGGAATGCTGCCGTAGGCTTCCATGGGTGATCGGTTGTTGGCGAGCTTGAACAGCCCGCCGAGCAGCACCGGCACATACACCACACGGGTCTGCAGACGGGCTTGCATCTGCGGGATGACCTTGTGGCACAGGTAGGCGTTGGGGCTGCCAAAATCAAACAGGAATTCGATATCGGGTGTTGCCGGTGCGGCTTGCGTGCTCATGGGTTCACCATCCTTCCATCCAGGGGCGCAGTTCGGTTTCGTGGGTCCAGGCATCACGCGGCTGAGCGTGAATCTGCCAGTACAGATCCGCAATATGGTCGGGGTTCAGAATGCCCTGCTGCTCGCGGGTCGCGTAGCGCTCAGGGAAATTGCTGCGAATGAATTCGGTATCGATGGCCCCGTCGATCACTACATGCGCCACATGAATGCCCTGCGGCCAGAGTTCGCGGGCCATGCTCTGGGCTGTGGCACGCAGCGCCGCCTTGGCGCTCGCAAAGGCAGCAAACCCGGTACGCCCTCTCAGGCTGGCAGTGGCACCGGTAAAGAGGATGGTGCCGCGCTGCCGGGGTTTCATGACGCGAGCGGCCTCACGGCCCATCAGGAATCCGCCAAAGCAGGCCATCTCCCAGACCTTGAAGTACACACGAGAGGTGGTTTCGGTGATGCCAAAGCGCACATTGGCGCCGATGTTGAAGACAGCCACCTCGATCGGGGCAATCTCGCGCTCAATGCGGTCCACGAGCGCGACCATGTCCTCTTCCTTGCGGGCATCACTGGCAAAGCCATGGGCCTCGCCGCCCTGAGCCCGGATCTCATCGACCAGCGGCTGCAGCTTGTCGGCACTGCGACGCGTGACACAGGCCACATAGCCCTCACGGGCAAAGCGCCGGGCAATGGCCCCGCCCGTGGCATCGCCCGCGCCGATGACGAGCACGGCCTTACGATTCGATGTTGAATTCGATGTGGCCGGCCCGCCGAGAGCGTGGGCTTCGAGGGCGTGCGCTTCGAAAGCCTGGTTCGGGGGGGTTGAGGCAGCAGGCCCCGGTACGGCTGGGGCAGATTCAGAGGACATGCCGGTCTCCGGTAGCCCGGGTCGGCTGCGCACGAGGCAGGTTGGGCACAAGCCAGGCTTGTGCACGCGGCAGCGATCCGGTGCGTTGATTCAGGACGAGCATTGTGCCTGACACACCCATGGACCTACGAGCCAGACCCGCCATGAAATCAAAACGCATCACTGTGCACCGACTCGCCCGTCTGGGCGCAGGCGCCCTTGCCACGCTCGTCCTGGCGGCCTGCGGCAGCGGTGGGTCGGGAACCTTCAATCACCCGCCCTCCTCAGGCACCTATGCAGGAGGTCTTTCCGGCTTCTACGAGGGCAACGCCAACCGAACCTTGATCAACATCGATCGCTCTTACTGGATCCTGCTGGGTGTAGACCGCGCCAATCGCTTTGACCAGATCGGCTTTGTCTACGGCCCTAACATCGACACCAAAGACTTCGCAGACGGAACCCTCTACGACCGATACACGCCCGATGGTGTGATGGTCAACCTGAACACCGCCCTGACCTCAGTGGGCGAGCAGTTCTCCGGCAACATTCAGATCCGATCCAACCTGCAGAACAGTCTGTTCACTGGTGTGCCTTACGGACTCAACGCGCTGCCCGTCGCGGGCGACTGGTTCAACCTGACAGACGTCAACGGCTCGCTCGTGAACCTGACCGTAGCGAATGGAGCATTCTCCGGCACGGATTCGCGCAATTGCAGCTTCAGTGGCCAGATCACGGCCACTGCAACGGGCGGCTTCTACTCGCTGTCCCTACAAGACGCGAACAATTGTTTCCGCGGTGGTGTAACCACGTACTCGGGCATCGCAGTGACCGAAACCGCACGACTGCCCTACAGCCAGCAACTGATGATCGCCGCAGTCGGCAACGGCCTTGGCATCAGCCTGTCTGGCGTACGCTGACCCTCCCTGGCGTGTTCGGGTGGCCAGCCTAAGGCACCCGGCCCCATCGGCTTCAACCCGCGTCAAAGAGCCCCAACAGATCCTCGCGGGTGAGTGCATTGCCATCCAGAGCGCCCTGTAGCACCGCATCTGAAAGCGCCCCCTTGCGGGCCTGCATCTCCAGGATGCGCTCTTCAATCGACCCGGCGGCGATCAGGCTGTAGACAAACACCGCGCGCTGCTGACCCATGCGGTGCGCCCGATCGGTGGCCTGGGCCTGAACCGCCGGATTCCACCAGGGGTCGTAGTGAATGACGGTATCGGCGGCCGTGAGGTTCAGACCCACACCGCCGGCCTTGAGCGAGAGCAGAAAGATCTGCGCGGGGCCCTCCTGAAAGGTCTTGACGGCACCGCGTCGATCGGTGGTATCACCATCGAGCCGGCTGCGGGCCACGCCGCCCAGACCGGGATGATCGTCGAGGCTCTTTTCGATCAGATCGAGCATGCGGGTGAACTGTGAAAACACCAGCACCTTGCGGCCTTCGAACACCAGTTGTTCAAGCAACTCGAGCAAGGCCTCGCGCTTGGCCGACTCCCGCACCCGGGCTGCCGCGGCCAGATCCATCAGTGCGGGGTCACAGCACACCTGACGCAGCTTGAGCAGCGCATCGAGCACCACCATGCGGCTGCGATCCACGCCCGCATCGGCCAGAGCCTGTCGCACGCGCTCGTCCATGGCCACCCGCACCGATTCGTAGAGATCACGTTGTGCTGGGCCCAGTTCGATGCGTCGAACGATGTCGGTGCGCTCGGGCAGATCCTGCAGCACGGCCGCCTTGGTTCGGCGCAGCATGAAGGGCCGAATCCGCCGCGTCAGGGACTCCAGTCGCTCGGCTGCGATCGGCTCGCTGCCATGGCGCTCGATCGGCTGCCTGAAGCGCGTCTTGAAGGCCTCCTCGCGACCCAGCAGACCCGGCACGGCGAACTGCATGACCGACCACAACTCGCCCAGGTGGTTCTCGAGCGGCGTGCCGGTGAGTGCAATGCGATGGTGCGCCTGAAGGGCGCGCACCGCCTGGGCTGCGCGGGTACGGGGGTTCTTGACCTGATGCGCTTCGTCAGCGATCACCACGTGCCAGGGCTGCGCCTCGTAAACCGCAAGATCCCGCGGCAGCAGGGCATAACTGGTCACCACCAGATCAACCTCGGCCATGCGCTCGAACAACGCGGCGCGCTGCGGGCCGTGCAGCGCCAGGACACGCAGATGCGGCGCGTGACGGGCGGCTTCGTCCTGCCAGTTGAAGACGAGCGATGTGGGCGCCACCACGAGCGCCGGATGCTGCATGCGCCCGCTCGCCCGTTCGCAGGCTAGATGAGCCAGCACCTGCACCGTCTTGCCCAGACCCATGTCATCGGCCAGCACACCACCGGTGCCGGTCTGAGCGATGAACTGCAGCCAGGCCAAACCCGTCTTCTGGTACGGGCGCAAGGTCGGTCGAAAGCCAGGGGGTACCGCCACTTCCGGCAAGGACTCGAACTCGGCGCTGATGCGCCGCAGGGGCTCGAGCGGCGCGGGTAGCCCCAGATCCGGGCGCAAGGCCGCCAGGCTCGCGGCAGCAAAGGCATCGAGCTCGAAGCCCATCCCGATGCCATCGGCCGCGGCTCTCGCATCCTTGGCATCAGCGGACCAATCGGCCACCACCCGGGCCAGGGGCTCAATCCGCTCGGCCTCGATGCGCAGCAGACGACCATCCTCAAGGCGCATCCAGTGCATGCCCTGTGGGCAGCGCACTGCACGCCAGGCCTCAAAGGAACCGAAGGCGATCACATCGGCCAGCACCGGTGCCAGATCGATGCTGCGGCCCTCGACCTGAATACCTGATTGCAGGCGGAACCAACCTGGCGTTGCCGAACCGCGTTGACGCGAGCCGGTCGTCTCGGGAACCAGATTCATCGCCAACTGATCCGCCTGCAGCACCTCCACCTTGAGCTGAGATTCATCGATCAGCCCCCAGCCGCGGCTCACCCGTGCCGGTGCAAGTTCGGACAGCACGCGGGCCGCTGCCATGCTGCTCATGGGCAGCATCAGCAAGGTCGCCCAGCCACTGCTGGCGCGTGATCGCTGGGCCCCGGGCTGGGTGATGACTTCGGGGTCGATACCCGCCCCAGGCTCGCTCAGCACCAGCGCCCGCAGGTCATCCGCGAGCTGCTCCCAGGCTTTGCGCTCGGCTGCGGCATCGCAGAGCAGCAGCACCGGGCCTTGCGCATCCCGAATACCGAGACTCGCCGATCGCAGCGGCTCAAGACGGTGTCCTGCGTACTCAACCGAAAGCGAAATCGCCAGACGATCCGGGGGGGGTCTCTGCCCACTACTGCTGCGAGATCCCTTGCCGGTGCTGGGGCCCAAGGCAAACAGTCCGAGCACCGGCCGCGGCACTCCGGCCTGCTCGCGCACCGGATAGGACCCCAGGGCAGGGACCAGCGGCTTGAGTTCGGGGCGAGCCAGCAATTGCGCGTGAAGCGCAAGAGCAACATCCTGCGCGGCCGCCTTCGGCACCCGCGGCGCATTGCGCAACCACTGAATCAGCTCGGGCAGCGGTGCCTCTCGCACTGCACCGATCTCACCGCGATCGGGGTCGACCCAGCCCACCTGGGTCGTATAGATCGCC
>Ga0255091_1000292_pt1 | contig 21059 bp, 22 predicted proteins | sample Colum_Yuk_RepB_8_2_FD_188439 | JGI IMG/M metagenome (GOLD analysis project Ga0255091, IMG submission 188439) | Freshwater microbial communities from Columbia River, Oregon, United States - Colum_Yuk_RepB_8d | ecosystem: Environmental > Aquatic > Freshwater > River | place: USA: Oregon... | reverse complement strand
ATCTGCGGGATCGGCACGCCCATGTCGCCCAACCCCGTGCCATGCAGATTCAGCCGCTGCACGCCCAGACGCTTGCCGACCTGAACCGTCTCACGCGCCGAGGCGAGCAGCATGTCGGCCCCTTCGGCATCGGTCAGGCGACCCTGAAGATAGCCGTTCATGATGGTAAAGGTTGCCCCGGTCTTCACCAGCGCATCCACATCCCAAGCGGGCCAGTTCCACAGGCCAACGCCAAAGCCCATTTCTTTCAGGCGCGCGGCGCGCCAGTCCATTGGGCGGTCGCGCCACAGCATTTCGGCGCAAGCGGCAAGTTGAAAGCTCATGTCAGATCTCGATGTAAACCGCACCGTCTTCCACTTTTACGGGAAAGGTGCGGAGGTTGACGCAGGCGGGCGCGCGTTTGGCCTCGCCGGTTTTGTAGCAGAAGGTGGCGTTGTGCTTGGGACATTCGACAGTGCCGTCCATCACGAGACCATCGCAGAGATGCACCTTTTCATGGCTGCAAATGCCGTCCATGGCGTGGAAGGTGTCATCCTCTGAGCGTACGATGATGAAGGTCTGGCTCCCGTGGTCAAAGCGGATCAGGTCATCCAGTTCGATGTCGTCCGGGGCGCAGGCGCGTATCCAGTTGGGCATGGGTATCAGGTCCGTTATGCAGCAGGGGGAGGCGGGTGGCCGTTGTGGCTGGCCATGTACCCTTCGATTTCGGCTTCAAGGCTGGCCATCGAGGCACCGCCCGCCATCAGGTCGGTGATCTCTTCGCGGGTCTTTTCGCCCTTTTTGAAATCCGCCGCGACGGCGCCGCGGATCAACACGGCAAAATGGTCGCCCACCGCCATGGCATGCATCACCTGATGGGTGATGAAGATCACAGCCAGACCCCGGCGCTTGGCCTCGTTCACGATGCGCAAAACGTGTGTCGCCTGTTTGACGCCCAAAGCGGCCGTCGGTTCATCCAAAATCAGCACCCGCGCCCCGAAATGCACCGCGCGGGCAATGGCGAGCGATTGCCGCTCCCCGCCTGACAGCCCGCCGACCAGACGGTCGCCGTCGGTGATCCGGGTAATGCCCATGTCCTGCACGGCCTTTACCGCAATCGCATTGGCGCGTTTCCGGTCATAGACCCGGAACGGCCCCCAGCCCTTGGTCGGCTCAACGCCGACGAAAAAGCTGCGCCCGATGGACATCAGGGGAAAGGTGCCGCCGAACTGGTGAACGGTGGAGATGCCTGCCTCGGCCGCCACGCGGGGCGTGGGGAAGCTGACGGGTTGGCCATCCATCTCGATCACGCCGCTGGAAGGCTGATGCACCCCCGACATGATCTTGATGAGGGTCGATTTCCCCGCGCCATTGTCACCCAGAAGGCAGAGCACTTCGCCGGGCTTCACCTCCAAGGTGATGTCATGCAGCACATCAATCGGACCAAAGGATTTGTTCACACCCCGCAGGGCCAGGATCGGGGCGGTCATGCTTTGGCGCCTTTCTTCTTGGTTGTGGCCGACAGCGCCATCTTGCGGAAGGTGTTGTTCATCAAAACGGCACCCAACAGCAGGACACCGATGATGAGCGAGGACCAGTTCCGATCAAAATCGGTGTAGTAGATGCCTTGGGTCACGATGGCGAAGGTGATGGTGCCAAAGAAGATGCCGACAACCGACCCAAAACCCCCTGTCAGCAAGACCCCCCCGACCACGACCGAGATGATGGCGTTGAAGATGAACGATTGCCCACCGGCAACCTGGGCCGAGTTGTAAAGGATCGCCTGCGACATGCCGACAAAAGCAGCAGAGGTGGCCGACAAGACGAACAGGATGATGGTCAGCCGGTCCGTCGGAATTCCGGCATTGCGCGCCGAAACCTTGTCGCCGCCCATGGCAAAAATCCAGTTTCCAAAGGGCGAGAAGTGGACAAAGAAGATGTAAAGCGCAGTCAGTCCCAGCCACCACAGGGCCATGACCTGCAACTGCCCCCCAAAGAGGAAATCGCCGAACATCGCCTTGGCCGGGCCTTCCACACTCAACGCGACAGAGGTGGATTTGGTGATAAGGACCGTCAGGCCCAGCACGACACCTTGCACCGCAAACAGGCTGCCCAGCGTCACGATCAGCGAGGGAACGGCGGTTTTCACCACAAGGATGCCATTCACCAACCCAACGATCACACCAAAGGACAGGGCCATCGCGACGCCCAGCCAGATCGGCATATCGTAATGGCCCGAGACCACAGCGACGGTCATCGCGCCAAAGGGCACCATGGCACCCACGGAAATATCAAGTTCGCCGGCAATCATCAAAAGACCCAGCGGGATAGCGATCACCCCCAAGTTCGCCGCGACATTCAGCCAGCTGGCCATGCCTGCGGGTTTCAGAAAGGTAACCCCGCCGAAGAAGGCGAAGAAGATCAGGACGGCAATCAGGCCAAGGGCGGCCCCGGCTTCGGGGCGGCGCAAGAGGCCACCTAAGGAAGTGCTGGACATGGGTCAGCCCCGTATCATGTGAGGAAAAAAGGAGGGGACCAGCGGCAAAGCCGGTCCCCGATCAGGTTTAGCGCGCGCCGAGCTTTACGCCCGCAAGCGTGGCGTCGATGTTCGACGCATCTACGATCCCCGGGCCCGTCAGGACCGGGAAGACCGGCAAGTCGGTGCCAAAGTCGATGCTCGAGGCCAGAAGGCTGACGGCAAGATAGGATTGCAGATAGGGCTGCTGGTCGATGGCAAAGGCTTGGGTGCCCGCTTTGATCCGATCAAGCCCAGCCTGGTTCATGTCGAACGACCCCAGTTTCGTCGCCCCGGTCTTGCCAGCCTGCTCGACGGCAATCGCGGCGCTGTCGGCGTCGCCTGCCGAGATGGTGATGACACCGTCAATGGTCTCATCTTTCAGCAGTTCCGCCTTGATCGCTTCGGCCACGGCCGTCGCATCGCCGAAAGAGGTCGACGGCAGCGGCAGTTGCGCGCCCTTGCCACCCTTGCCGGTGACGCCATCGATCACGCCTTTGCAGCGCGCTTCGATGTTGGCGGTGCCGGGCAGGGTGTTGATGCACAACACGTTCTTTTGGCCAGCGCCGGCGAAATATTCGCCGCCCGCAACACCGGCGACATATTCATCCGAGCCGACATAGTTGATGGCGCCCAGTTCAGTGGCTTTGTCCGCGCCGCCTGCGTTCATCAAGATCACCTTGATGCCGGCCGCCATCGCGTCTTTGATCGCCGGATCTTCTGCCTCGGGCACCCAGTTCGGGATCACCAGACCGTCAACCTCCATGGAAATGGCGGTGCGGATCAGCTGCACAACGTCGGGCGCGAAGTTGTCGTAGTTTACCAGACGCAGATAAGTCACAGTGCCACCATTGGCCTCGACCGCCGGGGTGGCATCGTCGATGCCCTTCTTGATGATGTTCCAAAAAGCGTCATCGTTCGACCCGCCGACCACCGCGATATCTGCCGCCATCGCGGCCGAACCTGCGGCGACCAGTGCTGTCGTTGCCAGTGCTTTGGCCATGGATTTCAGAAATGCCATTCGTCGTTTCCTCCCTTGGTCCGCCTCTCCCGGCGGGTTGTTGAACTTTGGTCTTCCCCTCCGCCCGGCCTCCTCTGCCGTGCGAAGGGCGATCGTTTGCGTCAAGCGCTGGATTTTGCGTTCATCCGGGCTTTCTTCTTTTCAAAACGCGCATTCATCCGCGCGTCGCCTTCTTTCGAGCCATCGTGCCAGTAGCCGAACCACTTATCCAAAGGGATCAACCCGTCGCCGCCGTAGTTCACCTCGAAGTATTTGTGATGCAGGTAGTGGGCGTAGGCATGGCTATCGAGCGTGCGGTCCTCGGTCAGTTCCAGCTTGTCAAAACCGATGTGCCCATTCACCGCGCCAAATCCTGCAAGGTGCAGCTGGAACATCGCCACAATCGGGTTTGACGGGATCACAAGGTGCCAAAGCGCTACGGCGTGATAGAGGAACCCTTCCACCGGATGCATCGAAAGCGACGACCACGGCGATGGGTTGACCGAGTTGTGGTGGACCGAATGGATCCACTTATAGAGGATCGGCACATGGATCAGCCGGTGGATCAGGAAGAAATGCACCTCATGGATGGCCGGGCAAAGCAGCGTCAGCACAACCAGCCACAGCCAATTGTCCGACCATGAAAGCCACGGCACATAACCCGAGGCAAAAGCATGCAGAAAGATCACCTGCACCAGCGTCCACAGCGGGATCGAGATGAAGAAAGATCGCAGGAAGTTGTCGATGTTCTGGCTTTTGAACCAGAACACGTCAGATGGCTGCTCGGCCGGGAATTTCCCGTTGTATTTGAACCGCGAGCCCTGCTTTTTCTTCACATACCAGAACAGTTCAATTGCGCCGTAAAAGACAAAGATCGCTGCGGCATTGACTGCGTATAGCCACAGCGCCCAGCCCCAGCTCAGGGTTTTCAGAACCTCGACATCGGGAACCACATAGGCCCACCACAGAAGCGCTGTTGCCATGTGAAAGGCGTTCCACGGCCAGAGATATTCAGGAATCCATGCCAGAACCTTGGGCAGGCTCAAGGGTTTTTGCCAAAACGGCGGCAGAGACAGATGGGCAAACGGGGCCCAGTCACCGCGCTTGTTGCGGGTTCCGAACTTGAGATCATCCATCTGCGCCTCCTGTGTTTCACCGTCCACGGGGCAGAAAGACACCGGCACCTACGGGCCACACCCGCAGATACCGCCCCCCCCCGCGCGGGAGCCGCCTTTTGCCTGTTGGACGTCTGTTGCTGTGGGCAGGAGGTCAAACTCCGATCCTGCCGCGATGTCTGCAGATAAGCGCCTTGACGCAGATCAAATCAAGCGCCCATGATAGCGTAAACATGAATTCGTCTCATTCGTATCAGTATTGGTTATGAATGATATGAAAAGGATCAAATCGCATGCACCGCCCCACCATCCCCGACCTTGCCAAAACCGCAGGCGTCTCGGTCGCCACTGTAAACCGCGTCCTGTCCGGGGCGGCCAATGTCCGGCTGGCAACCCGAGAGCGGGTTCAAAAGGCGGCCGAGGAAATCGGTTTTTACGGCGTGGGCAGCATCCAAGCCCGCGTTGCGGCGGCCCGTCCGCGCCTACGCTTTGGGGTCTTGTTGCTGCAACCCCATCGCCCCTTTTATCAAAACGTCGCGCAGGCGTTGGAAGACGCCGCCGCCAATGCCGTGGGGGCTGACATTGATCTGCGCGTTGAATTTCTTGAAGATCTCTCGCCCCAGAATGTGGCCAACCGTGCCCTTGATCTGGCGGAAACCTGCAATGCCATCTGCGTGACCTCTGCCGTGCACCCGGTCGTCACCGAAGCACTGGAGCAAATTCAGGCACGGGGGATTCCGGTGTTCGCCCTGATCTCGCAGATTTCGGTGACGGGGCAGATGTCTTACGTCGGCCTCGACAACTGGAAAGTCGGCCGCACCTCCGGCTGGGCCTTTGCACACATCTGCAAGAAACCGGGCAAGATCGGCATCCTGATGGGCAACCCGCGCTATCGGAATCAGGAAATGAACGAGACAGGCTTTCGGTCATTCTTCCGCGAATGCGCGCCGGATTTCACCCTGCTGGAACCGATCACCACCTTCGAATCAGCCGCCGTTGCGCAGGAGTTGACGGAAAAGCTGCTGGCCGAGCACCCCGACCTTGCCGGACTTTACATCTCGGGCGGTGGCATCAGCGGGGCGCTTGCCGCACTGCGCGCCACAGGAAGGGCCGGGTCGCTGGTGGTGGTCGGCTATGATTTGACCGACGTCACCCGTGCCGCCCTGCTGGACGGCACGATGACGCTGCTGCTGTCGCACCCGCTGGCACGGCTTGCCCGCGACGCGATTGATGGAATGATTCGCGCCTGCGGTAACCCGAGCAGCAATCAAACCAGCATCGCCCCGTTTGAAATCTACACCCGCGAAAACATCTGACGCGCCGCCTATTTCACGCGGCCGCCTCAGCATTTCCTTTGACGCCGGTGATATAGCTGACGATGTCATTTCCGTCGGTTTCGTCCTTGCGCAAGGAGGCGACGATGCGGCCGCGGCGGAAGACGACGATGCGGTCCACGAGGTCGAAGACCTGCCGCAGGTTATGGCTGATGAGTATCATCGGGATGCCGCGGTCTTTCAGGCCGCGGATGATGTTTTCCACCTGCGCGGTTTCCTGCACGCCCAAGGCCGCCGTCGGTTCGTCCATGATGACCAGTTTCGAGGCAAAGGCCGCCGTCCGCGCGATGGACACGCATTGCCGTTGGCCTCCGCTCATGTTGCGGATCGGGTTGTCGACGTTGGGGATCTTCACCGCCGTGGTCTTCAACGCCTCCAGCGTGCGGTCGCGCATCGCCTTGCGGTCCAGCCAGGAAAACGGACCAAGGCGGAACTTGAAGAGCTCGCGGCCCAAAAACAGGTTCGACGGCACATCCAGATCATCGGCCAAGGCCAGCGTCTGGAACACCGTCTCGATGCCCGCCTCGCGCGCCTCGAGCGGCCCTGCGAAGTTGACCGGCTGGCCGTCGAAAAACACCTCCCCGGCCGAGCGCTGCTCCACTGCCGTCACCTGCCGCACAAAGGTCGATTTGCCCGCGCCATTGTCGCCCACAACGGCCACATGCTCGCCCTCATGCAGGATGAAATTGGCATCCTCCAGCGCATGCACCCCGCCATAGCGTTTGGTCAGCCCGCGCGTTTCCAGAATGATCTTGCTCATGGCCGTTACCCCCGCGCCCGCTTGCCTTGCCGCCACTGGTCCAAGACGACCGCGCCGACGATGATCACGCCCTTCACCATCTCTTGGTAATAGGCGTCGAGTTGGATCGAGGTGAACCCCGAGATGATGACCGAAAAAATCATCGCCCCGAGAACCGTGCCAAGGATCGAGCCACGCCCGCCGGTCAGCGACACCCCGCCGATCACCGCCATGGCGATGGCGTCGAGTTCATACATCATCCCCATACCTGCCTGCGCGGTCAGGTTTTTGGAGGTGAGCAGCACCGCCGATACCCCGGCCAAGAGGCCCGCGATGCTATAGACCAGCACCTTGTGACGGTCGGTGTTGATCCCCGACATCCGCGCCGCCGCCTCGTTCGAGCCGATGGCATAGGTGCGCTTGCCGTACAGCGTGAAGCTCATCAGCACCCAAAAGAGCAGCGCCAACAGGATGAACACCACCGCCGGGTTCTGGCCCTTCCAGCTGAGCAGGTCAAAGCTCAGGCTGCCCAGCACATCGCCATTCGACAGCGCGCCATAGCTTTCTGTCGGGAAGCTGACCGGCTGGCCATTCGACCACCAGCGCGAGGCGCCGCGCGCCGCCACCATCATGCCCAGCGTGGCAATGAAGGGCGGGATGCGGGTGTAGGCGATCAGCAATCCATTGATAAGGCCAGCAAACGCCCCGCAGGCAAGGCCGATGACGATCGGCACCAGCACCGGCAGATCCATCGCCCAGGCCCCAAAGATCGCCTTGGGGTTGGGGTTGCCATTCACCAGCGCAGTTTGTGCAAAGCTCATCGCCACCATCGCCGTGACGCCCACAACCGAGCCAGACGACAGATCAATCCCACCGATGATGATGACCTGCGTCACCCCCAGCGCGATAATGCCCACGATGGCGACCTGCAGCATCATGATGTCCAGCCGCTGCATGTTGAACAGGCTGTCCACCCCGTCGCGCATGTTGAACAAAAACGACCCGCCCTGCAGACGGTTCAACCCCTCAAAGACCACAACCATGATCACCAGCGCCAAAAACACATTCCACTCCGGCGCCCGCGCGCGACGCGCAGGATCATACTTCAGACCTCCAAGGCCATGTGCTTCTTGTGACATCCGCTTGCCTTCACCCAAATCGACCAAAAGGCCCGGCCATGGGAGAGGCCGGGCAAGGGGGCGGCAGCACCGCCCGGATGACTGATCTTCAGATCAGTTCTTGGCCAGATAGTCTGCGACGTTGGCCGGGGTGACAAGTTCGAACGGCACATAGACCTTTTGATCCACCGCCTCGCCTGCAGCGAGTTTGGTCGCCGCATCCAGCGCGCCCGACCCTTGCGCGGCCGCGTTCTGGAACACCGTCACATCCAGATCGCCTGCCTGCATGGCGGCAAGCGCGTCTTGCGTCGCATCCACACCGCCGACCTGAACGGTGGCCATGTCGATGTTCGCAGCCTTCATCGCCTGAATGGCACCGATCGCCATTTCGTCGTTATTGGCAATCACACCGTCAAAGGCTTTGCCGGTCGACAGCCAGTTGGTCATCAAGGTCTGAGCCTGATCGCGGCTCCAGTTGGCGGTCTGTTGGTCGATCACGTTGACTTTGACCTTGCACTTGCCGGCCTCGATCACGTCATAGATGTCTTGGGTCCGCTGCACAGCGGCTTGGTTGGAAAGCTCGCCCTGCATGACAAAGACGTTGACGTCGGTCTTGCCCTCAGCCGCCCAGTTGTCGCACATCTGAATGGTTTCCAGCGTGCCAGATTCCACTTCATTCGAAGCAACGAAGGCCTGATTGTCGGGCAGCGTATCAACATTCACCGGCTGGCGGTTGACATAGACCAGCGGGATATTGGCAGCAGCCGCGGCATCCGACATGGCTTGGGTCGCGCTGGTGTCAACCGGGTTGACGATGATCGCCGTAACACCCGAGGCGATGAAATTGTTGATCTGATCCAATTGCTTGGCCACATCGTTCTGTGCGTCTTCAATCTGCACTTTCAACCCGCCGGCATCGGCCTGAGCCTGAATGCCGTTGCGCAGAACCGTCAGGAAGTTGTCGTCAAACAGCGCCATCGACACGCCAATGCCGTCGGCCATCGCGGTGGTGGTCATCAGTGCGGAAAAGCCCGCAACCAGAAGTGCCTTTTTCATGTCTCTCTCCCTTGTTGGATGCCGGCTCATCCGTTCTGTTGGCCGGGGGCTCTCTCCCAGAGCCCGCATCACACACAGATCAGGCGGCCTTGCGGGCCAACCCGTCGCGGATGAATTGCATAGAGGCGGCAAGCTGCGCCTTGGGGTCGGCAAAGCCGTGAACCTGCGGCGCAAACGCCTCGAAGCTGACGGGGCCGTTCCAGCCAAGCCCTTGAAGATCGGCAATCTGCGCGATGTTGCCCAGCCGGTCGCCTTCGGTCACCAGAACACGGTGGGCGTCCTGCATCTCGGCAACACTGACGCCGGGATCGGTGACACCCGAGATGTGAACGATGCCGGTATGGTCGGGGAAATACGGCCCCCCATGCGCCAGCGTGTGGTGGAACGTGTCATGCACCAGCTTAAAGCGCCCCTTGGCGCCCAGCGCCTCGATGGCCTCGACCGCTTCGGCTTTGTAGCGCAACGCACAGATTTCAAAGCCCAAAGGTTCGACCATGCCGATCAGACCGTGATCTTCCAGCATCGGGCTCAGGGCCTTCAGGGCCACCCGCAGGGCCGCCTGTCGTTCGCCATTGCCCATGCCAAGATTGTCATTGCGGGGGATCAGACTGACGGCCTCGGCACCGGCGGCTTTGGCGATCTTCATCAGCGCCAGCGCCTCGGCGGCCTTATCATCGGACCAGTCGTTGAAGCGCTTTACCTCGGCCACGGCCAACAGACGCAAGCCTTTGGCGCGGATCATCTCGCCTGCCGTGACCGGGTCCAACCCGTCAAACAGCGGTTGCGGCAGGTCGTTACGGACCTCGATCCCGACGCAGCCCAGATCCGCTGCAAGAGCGACAAGCTCGGCAAAGCCAAGCCGCGCCACCGTCATGTGGTTGAGTGCAAACTGGACCATGTGAAACCTCCCGAGCCGTGTTGCCATTGCGGTCGGACCCTGCGGCGGCGGGGTGATTCCGTCAATTGCAGGGCGCGGCTTTTCGTCACAGATGACGAAATAGCGCAGGAAGTTTTGATGGCTTTACGTCAAACTGACTCGGGCAAATAGAGATCGGGGGGCAGGAAATGCTGCCCCTGAACCGACGTGATACCCTGTGCGACGGCCTCGGCCGAAAGGGTCACCAGATCAGCGCAAAGCCGTGGCAGCGGGGTGGCGATGGCCATGGTGACATAGCGTGAAATCAGCGCGGCCCGGCTTTCCGGCGTCAATTCGTTGACCACCAAGGCCACCTCACCGGGTGGGCGCGCCTCGCGGAGAGCGGCAATCGCCCCCTCCATCCCACCACCCGCGCAGTAGATCCCGCGTAAATCTTTGTGACGGTTTAATAAATCTAGCGTCGCCTCATAGGTCAATTGCCGGGTTTCCAAGTTTACCAGCGTATCCAGCACCTGAAATTGCGGGCCGTGTTCGCGAAAGTAGCTGCGGACCCCGGTTTCGCGTAATTCGTGCCCATGCCAGCGATAGCCGCCGACAAAAATCGCAATCTTCCCAGCATGATGCGTAGCGGTTGCGATCATATGGGCAGCAATCCGACCAACTTTCAGATTGTTCAAACCAAGATAGTTTTGCCGCACACCCTGACCAAAGTCGTTCAGCAAGGCAAAGACCGGAATTCCCTTGGCATTCAAACGAATAACGGCCTCCGTGACCTCGGGATGCGTCACCGCCGTGGCCGCAATTGCATCGACACGGCCCACCAAAGCCTCCATCTGCGCAACAAAATCGCCGGGGCTTTGCGATGGCGCAAAGACCACCGTGACGCTGGCCCGGACACCGCTGGCCTGAGCCACCGCACGCTCAATCTCGGTTTTGAAATTCTGGTAAAACGCCTGCTTTTCCTTGTGCAGAACGACCCCCAATCGCAGGCGCGGCAGATCGGCCTGCATGCGTTGGCCAATCAGTGAGGCAGCGTGATAGCCAATCGCCCTTGCCGCCTCATAGACCTTGCGCGCCGTTTCCTCGCGCACCGCTTCGCGGCCGTTCAGCACCCGATCAACGGTGGCCGTCGAAAGCCCCGCCGCGCGGGCGACATCTTGAATGGTGGGTCTGCCTGCCATCTTCATTCCTGACGAAAAAACATCAATACACGCCTTCATCGTGACGATTTTTGATGCGTTCTGCAAGCTCCCCTCTTTGTAACCAGAGCAAGCTGTGGCTATCGACAGAAAAGGCCCGATGCGCCCCAGAACAAAGGAGACCCCCATGGCCAAACGCGATTACAGCCCGTTCGGCGCCGATGCCCGGCAGGCAGTGGAAAGCGGCCTGACGGCGGCGGAATGGTATCATACCGAGGTGCCGCGCAAGGTGATGAAGGATCTGATGGCCCGGTCCGATAGCCCGGCCATTCGCGATACGATCCTGCTTTACGGGCTGATGATTGTTTTTGCCATCGGCGGGATTGCGACGTGGGGCAGCGTGTGGGCCGTACCCTTCTGGCTGGCGTACGGCGTGCTTTACGGTTCGGCCAGTGACTCGCGCTGGCATGAATGTAGCCACGGCACCGCCTTTCGCACGCCTTGGATGAACAATGCGGTCTATCAGATCGCCAGCTTCATGATCATGCGCAATTCAGCCACCTGGCGCTGGAGCCATACGCGCCACCATTCAGAAACCTATTTCGTCGGTCGCGACCCCGAGATTGCGGTGATGCGACCGCCAGAATTGGCCAAGTTGATTCTGAATTTCTTTGGCGTGATCGACGTTCTGAAGTTCTTTCCGAACCTGATCCAGAACGCCCTTTTCGGACCGACGAAAACCGAGAAAACCTTTGTGCCACAGTCGGAATGGGGCAAGGTGCAGCGAGTCGCTCTGGTGCATCTGGCGATCTATCTGGCCACGATTGCCCTTGCCGTCTGGATGGGGTCGATCCTGCCCTTGATGGTGATCGGTCTGCCGCGGATGTTTGGGGCATGGCATCACATCATGACTGGGCTTTTGCAGCACGGCGGCCTTGCGGACAATGTCATCGATCACCGGCTGAATTCGCGCACGGTCTACATGAACCCGATCAGCCGTTTCATTTATTGGAACATGAACTACCACGTTGAACATCACATGTTCCCGATGGTGCCATACCATGCGCTGCCGCGGCTGCATGAGGCGATCAAGGCCGATCTGCCAGCACCCAATCGCTCTATCGCCGAAGGCTTTGCCGAAATGTGGCCCGCGTTGAAGCATCAGCTCGCCTATGAGGACTATTTCCTCAAGCGCGCCTTGCCTGCCAGCGCCAAACCCTATCGCGAAGATTTCCACCACTATGTGCCGGGCATGACGCCCCCGAAAGCTGCGGAGTAAGACATGCCCTGGATCGACGCCTGCGCCACCGATGACATCGACCCCGAAGACCTGATCCGCTTTGACCATGCGGACCAGACCTTTGCGATCTATCACGCCCCCGATGGCACGTTTTACTGCACCGAAGGCATGTGCAGCCATGAAAACGTTCATCTGTGCGACGGGCTGGTGATGGATCACCTGATCGAATGCCCCAAGCACAATGGCCAGTTTGATTACCGCACGGGCGAGGCGATGCGTGCGCCGGTCTGCGTGAACCTGAAGACCTTCCCCGTAAAGGTTGACGGCGACCGCGTGTTCATCGAGGTGGCCTAAGATGGCACGGCTGACGGTCAAAGATCTTTTGGATCAACGCGGCAAGCACCAGTTTGCCATGCTGCGAGTCGAAACCCTTGAGGAGGCCGAAGCCGCCGCCCGCGCCGGGGTAGAGCTTTTGTCGGTGCCGCCGACCATGGTCTATGATCGACGTTTCCGCGAGGTGGCCCCCGACGCCTTTATCTTCCCCGGTGACAATTTCTATGAAATCGGCACCACCGATGATTTTCTGCACTGGGCCTTTCCGCTCTATAAACACGGAGCGGATGCGTTTTATTGCTCGGGCTCATTGGCGACGATCCGCGCGATGGCCGACCACGGGCTGCCAGTTTGCGGCCATGTCGGGCTGATCCCGTCGAAACGCACTTGGACAGGCGGGTTCAAGGCCGTGGGCAAGACGCTTGAAACGGCGCAACTGGTTTGGCAGCAGGTCAAGGCTGCGGAGCAGGCCGGCGCCTTTGCCGTCGAGATTGAGGTGGTGCCGCATTCGATCACCCAAGCCATCGCCGAGAAGACCAACCTTTTCCTGATCTCGATGGGGGCCGGGGCGGCGGGCCATGCGCAGTATCTGTTCAGCGATGACGTACTGGGCCAGAACCGCGGCCGTGTCCCCCGCCACGCCAAGGTCTATGCCGATTTCGCGGCAGAACAAGACCGCCTGCAAACCCTGCGGATCGAGGCGATGGGCCGCTTTGCCCGCGATGTGCATCGGGGCGATTACCCTGCCCCGCAATACCTGGTGGATTGCGACAGCGAGGTTGTCCAAGCATTCCGTGATTGGCTGGACGGAACTGGCTGACCTGCGACAGCCGCACAACGGGGCGCACGTCGCCCCATTGTTTGCGCTTTTGCTGCAAATCAGCCTCAAGAAGGCCGATCGAAGCGGATCCGGATGCAGTCACTGTGCGATCCTTGAATTTAAACGTAAAATGATGCTATCGCGGGACATTACCGCAAAGCGCACCCGTCTTTCTGGACACGGTGCCCAAGATAGCTTTTTACGCCACTGAGGATCAGATGCAGCTAGAACCGACCGCCCTGCCCGACGTTCTGGTTTTGACGCCGCGTCGGTTTGGTGATGCGCGGGGGTGGTTCAGCGAAAGCTGGAACGCCCAGACCTTTGCCGCAGCCGGGATCACCTTGGATTTCGTGCAGGACAATCATTCCTATTCGGCACAGAAAGGCACGCTGCGGGGGCTGCACTACCAATCCGCACCGCATGCACAAGACAAGCTGGTGCGTTGCACGCGGGGTGCGATTTTCGATGTCGCCGTGGATTACCGGGTGGGTTCCCCCCATTTCGGCCAATGGGTCGGGGTGGAGCTGACGGCGGACACCGGCAAACAATTGCTGGTGCCAAAGGGCTTTCTGCACGGCTTCCTGACCCTGACACCGGACACAGAGGTGCAGTACAAATGCACTGATGTTTATGCGCCGGCCTGCGATGGCGCGGTGCGCTGGGATGATCCTGATCTTGCGATCGACTGGCCCTTGGGCGGCGCGACGCCCCACCTGTCAGACAAGGATGCGGCGGCCCCCTTTGTTGCCCAGACCAAATCCCCATTCCTGTGGGAGCGCCGGGTATGAAACTTCTGGTCACGGGAGGAGCGGGGTTTATTGGGTCTGCCGTGGTCCGCTTGGCGATTGGCCGCGGGCATGAGGTGGTCAACCTTGATGCGCTGACCTATGCCGCCTGTCTGGAGAACGTCGCCAGCGTGGCAGGGTCGAACCTTTATTCTTTTGAACACGCCGATATCCGTGACCGGGCTGCACTGGACCGCATCTTTGCCGCCCACAAACCCGACGCGGTGATGCATCTGGCCGCGGAAAGCCATGTCGATCGGTCGATCGACGGCCCTGCGGATTTCATTGCAACGAATATCCTTGGCACCTTCAACATGCTGGAGGCCGCGCGCAGCTATTGGGCGACCGCGGGCCGGCCCGCCGGGTTCCGTTTTCACCACATCTCGACAGATGAGGTGTTTGGCTCGCTTGGCCCCACAGGCCAGTTCACCGAAACCACGCCCTACGATCCGCGCAGTCCCTATTCCGCCAGCAAAGCCTCGTCCGACCATCTGGTGCGGGCTTGGGCCGAAACCTATGGCCTGCCGGTCGTGATGACCAATTGCTCCAACAATTACGGCCCGTTCCACTTTCCGGAAAAGCTGGTGCCGGTGGTCATTCTGAACGCGCTGGCCGGGCGGCCAATCCCGGTTTACGGCGCGGGCGACAATGTGCGCGATTGGCTTTATGTCGAAGATCATGCCGACGCGCTGCTCTTGGTCCTGCAAAAGGGCGTTCTGGGGCGCAGCTATAACATCGGCGGCGAGAATGAGCGCAGCAACATTGATCTGGTGCGCACAATCTGCGCGGTGCTGGACCGGCTCCGCCCCAAGACAACGCCCTATGCCGACCAGATCACCTTCGTGACAGACCGACCGGGCCATGATGCCCGTTATGCCATCGACCCGACCCGCATCCGCACCGAACTCGGTTGGCGCCCGTCGGTCACGGTAGAGCAAGGTCTGGAGCGCACGGTGCAATGGTATCTCGACAATGAGGCGTGGTGGAAACCGCTGTTGTCGCGCGCAGGCGTCGGCACCCGGTTGGGAACCAAGGCATGACGGCGCTGGTCTTTGGCTCCACGGGTCAGGTGGCGTTGGAGTTGCAGCGGCGGCTGCCCGATGCTGTGTTTCTGCCCCGCGCTGCGGCTGATCTTGTGGACCCGGCCGCCTGCGCCGCTGCGATCCGGGCGCAGCGGCCCAGCCATGTCATCAATGCGGCCGCGTGGACGGCCGTCGATCGCGCGGAAACCGAAGAGGCGGCGGCGACCGTGGTGAATGCCGATGCGCCTGCGGCCATGGCCCAAGCCTGCGCCGATTTGGGTATCCCGTTTTTGCACATCTCGACCGATTATGTCTTTGACGGCAGCGGCACCCGGCCCTTTACCCCCACTGACCCCACCGCCCCGATTGGGGCCTATGGCCGCTCCAAGGCCAAGGGCGAGGCGGGAGTTCGCGCCGCGGGTGGGGCGCATCTGATCCTGCGCACCAGTTGGGTCGTTTCGGCGCATGGGACGAATTTCGTCAAGACGATGCTGCGGCTGGGGGCGACCCGCGAAACGCTGTCCGTGGTCGCGGACCAGATCGGCGGGCCAACCCCGGCGGCGGATATCGCCCAGACCCTGATCGCGGCAGCCCAAGCCATGCGGCAAGGCCATGTCGGCGGCACCCACCACCTCAGCGGTGCGCCCGATACCTCTTGGGCCGATTTCGCCCGGGAGATCATGGCGCGGGCCGCCCTGCCCTGCCAGATCCTTGATATTCCGACCAGTGCCTATCCCACCCCCGCCCGCAGACCGCTGAACAGCCGTATGGATTGCAGTAGCCTGCACGCCGCCTTTGGGGTCAGCCGACCCGACTGGCAGCAGGGACTTGACCGCATTCTCAAGGAGCTTTCGATATGACACGCAAGGGCATCATTTTGGCCGGCGGCTCTGGTACCCGGCTTTATCCCATCACCTTTGGCGTCTCGAAACAGCTTCTGCCGGTCTATGACAAACCGATGATCTATTATCCGCTGTCGGTGCTGATGCTGGCCGGCATCCGCGAGGTCGCGATCATCACCACACCCCATGATCAGGACCAGTTCCGCCGCGCGCTTGGCGATGGGTCGCAATGGGGAATGTCCTTCACTTTCATCGCCCAACCCTCGCCCGATGGGCTGGCACAGGCTTTTATCCTCGCCGAGGATTTTCTGGACGGCGCGCCATCGGTGCTTGTCTTGGGCGACAACATCTTCTTCGGCCATGGCTTGCCCGAAATCCTGCAGATGGCGGATCAACAAGACACCGGCGGCACCGTCTTTGCCTATCGCGTCAGCGAGCCGGAACGCTATGGCGTGGTGGGGTTTGACGCCGAAAACAAAGTCACCAAGATCGTGGAAAAGCCGGTAAACCCACCGTCCAACTATGCAGTGACCGGGCTGTACTTTGTCGATGGCACAGCCCCCGCCCGCGCCAAAACCATCAAACCATCGCCCCGCGGCGAGGTCGAGATCGTCGATCTTCTGCAATCTTACCTGGATGAAGGCACGCTGACGGTCCGCCAGATGGGGCGCGGCTATGCCTGGCTTGACACCGGCACCCACGGCAGCCTGCTGGACGCCGGAAACTTCGTCCGCACGCTGCAATCACGGCAGGGTCTGCAAGTCGGTTGCCCCGAAGAAATCGCCTTCCATGCAGGCTGGATCACCCGCGACGAGTTCGAAAAATGCGCAACCGTCGCGGCGAAATCGACCTATGGCCAGCACCTGATGAGCCTGCTGGCCGACGACAAACATCTGGAGCGTTAAGCAGCCCTATCGCGCGATGCCCGTTCTTGGATCATCGCCAGAACAGGATGATTACGGCGAGAGGCGCGACCAAACGGAAGGCATTAAGACACCCAAACTGACCACGAATGGGTTTCGAGGGGGGTATCGGGGGCGTCGTGTTTAGCGGGGCTACACCTGATCTTCAGCCAGAGGGCATGGGGTATTGCCCTTTCCTCCAAACCAGTCTGCCGCGTCGTGGCAGTCGATCATCAACATTCGTGAAGGCATGCCGTTTGGTACGCATGTCACATTTGGTCCATCCGATCCGCGGGTTCCATCTTGTTTCACCCGCGATGCGCCAACCTTGTCACCAGACGGTCACCAATCCACTGGATGCTGCAGACAAGCGCGATCAGCACCGCGACCACGGCCAGCATGGTGGCGGTCTCGAACCGTTGATAGCCGTAGCGGATGGCAATATCGCCAAGCCCGCCAGATCCCACCGCCCCGGCCATGGCCGAGGCGCCGATCAGCGTCACGATGGTGACGGTAAAGCCCGAGACCAGCCCCGGCAGGCTTTCCGGAATCAGCACTTCGCGGATGATTTGCAGGCGTGACGCCCCCATGGCGCGGGCGGCGTCGATCAGCGCCGCGTCCACTTCGCGCAGGGACACTTCGGCGATGCGGGCGAAATAGGGGGTGGCAGCGATGGTCAAAGGCACAATCGCCGCCGCCATGCCAATGGCGCTGCCCACCAATAGCCGCGTTAACGGGATCACCGCGACCAACAGGATGACAAAGGGCAAAGAGCGCAGGCCGTTCACTACAGCACCAAGGATGCGGTTCAGCGCGAGGTTTTCGTAAATTCCGCCCCGGTCGGTGGTCACCAGCACCAGCCCCAAAGGCAGACCGAAGGCAAAGGACAAGGCCCCGGAAACGCCGGTCATCAGCACGGTTTCCCAAAGCCCCTTGCCAATCAGTTCAATGAGTTGTGCGGACATGACCCACCACCTTTGCATCCAAAGTTTCCGCCCGCAGCCGCGCCAAAACGGCCTGCACGCGGGTTTGATCCACTGGCCCCAGCGCCAGAAACAGCCGCCCGAAGGGCTGGCCCTGCACATCCGACAAACCGCCATGCAGCAGGCGTGGGGCCTGTCCGGTGGCGGCCTGCACCCAGGCCAGCACCGGCGCGCGGGCCAGATCGCCCACCAGATCAAGCTGCAAGATCGGCTCGGTTCCCTGCCCCGGCTGCACCAGTGCCGCCCGAAGATCGGCAGGCAGTTCCGGCACCAGCCCGCGGATCAGGCTTTCGGTCACGGCGTGGCGCGGGGCAAGCAGCACCCGCGCCACGTCGCCCTGTTCGACAATCCGCCCCGCATCCAGCACGGCAACCCGGTGGGCGATGCGGCGGACCACCTCCATCTCATGCGTGATCATCAGAATGGTCAGGCCAAGCTGGCGGTTCAGCCGCTGCAACAGGTCCAGAATGGACGCCGTGGTTTCAGGGTCCAAGGCCGAGGTCGCCTCATCCGACAACAGAAGAACAGGATCGGTCGCCAAAGCCCGCGCGATACCGACGCGCTGCTTTTGCCCGCCCGACAGCCGCTGCGGATAGGCGGCGGCCTTGTCCGAAAGGCCGACAAGCTCCAACAACTCCGCCACCCGGTCCCGCCGCCGGGCCAGTGGCACCCCGGCAATCTTCAACGGCAGGCCGACGTTTTCCGCCACAGTGCGCGACGACAAAAGGTTGAAATGCTGAAAGATCATCCCCACCCGGCGCCGCAAGGGCTGCAACTGCGCTTCGGTCAGGTCGGTAATATCCTGCCCCGCCACAATCACCCGCCCGGCCTGCGGACGGTCCAGCCCGTTCAGGCAGCGGATCAGCGTCGACTTGCCCGCCCCCGACCGCCCGATCAGGCCGACAATCTCGCCCCGCGCAAGGCCGAGCGAAATGCCGTCCAGCGCCGGACGGTCCCCGAACCGGCGGGCCACATCGCGCAATTCGGCCAAGAGGGGCGGCACTGGATGGGCAGGCAGGGCATCAGTCACGGCAGGCAGGATCATCTTGTGGCCTTTCAAATGGATGAAGGCCGGACCAGTGCGGGAGCGGCACCGATCCGGCCCATAAGGGGTGGTCTGGCTTACCAGGCGGAAATGCCCGTCCCCTTGTAGACCTTGTCGAACTCAACCTTCACGGCGTCGTTTTGATAGGAGGCGACAAGATCCTTGACCCAAGCTTCATCCTTGCGGTCGGTGCGCACGGCGATGAAGTTGTTATAGGGGTTATCCTTCACCGCCTCTTGCGCGATGCGGTCATTGGCCGGATCCAGCCCCGATTTTAGTGCCCAGTCCGTGTTGACCACGGCAGCATCAAGATCTTCGATGGCGCGACCCACCACGCCCGCGTCCAACTCCTTGATCTCAAGCTTTTTCGGGTTCTCGGCGATATCGACCACGGTCGCCAAAATGCCGACGCCATCCTTCAGCTTGATCAGTCCTTCCGCCGCCAACACGTTCAGCGCGCGGCCGCTGTTGGCAGGATCGTTCGGAATGCCGACAATCGCGCCTTCGGGCAGGTCGGCCACGGCGTCGAATTTCTTGGAATAAAGACCAATCGGCCAGACCGCCGTCAACCCGACTGGGGTGATGGTATAGGCATGGGCGGCCACTTGCGCATCCAAATAGGGCTGGTGCTGGAAGGCGTTGGCGTCCACCTCGCCCTGCTGTAGCGCCTCGTTCGGCTGGGTGTAGTCGTTGAAGACGACCAGCTCCAGATCAAGGCCCTTTTTGGCGGCTTCGGCCTGGGCGACGGCCCAAACGGCCTCGTCTTCGCCGCCGATGATACCGACTTTCAGTTTGGTGTTTTCAGCCACGGCGGGCAGGGCCGTGGAGAGCGCAAGCGCGGCAACCAAAGCACCAAGGCGGCGGCGGGTCAGGGTAAGCGTCCTCATCTTATCTTCTTTCATTGAAACTCTGGCATCTGCGCCAATGCATTAAATCTATCAATCCAGTCGAGTATTTCAATGCATTGATATAGAACAGATTTCCAATTTTCCTTTGCCAAGAGATGCCGTATTCCCTTGTCGGGCGGGTTTTAGAAAACTGCCATTCCTGCGCAAAAGACGGCTTCGACTCACAGGCATCACAGCCGCAAACCTGCCGCAGCTGCGATCAAAGGCCTTGCAGGCCCAATAGCCGCACCGCGTTGTCAAAGAGCAGCTTGTCCAGCAAATCATCGCGGAAACCGATGGCCTGAAAATCCTGAATGGTCTGGAGGATCGGGCGGAACGGATAGGACGATCCGAACAGGAACTGATCGCCAAGGAACCCATTCACCGCCTCGACATAGCTGCGCCCGCCAGCCTGAAACAGATACATGTCGGGGATGACGAAGACATTCTCATGCCGAAACGCAACGCCCACAATCTCTTGCACGCGCGGCCAATAGCCGTGGTAAACTGCAATCTTCAGCCGGGGAAAGGCGCGGGCCACATTGGCCACGGTTGAGGGATCGTTAAAGCGATGGTCCGGGGTGGTTGGGCCGCTCATCAGGAAGACCGGGGCACCAAGGTCTTGCAGCAGGTCATAAAGCGGATGGTAAATCGCGTCATCCGGCGCGCGGGCGGGGTCGGCCCAGCCGGGTTCAATATCAATCCCGCGCAGACCAAGACTGCGGATGGCGCGTTCCGCCTCCTCCAGCGTTTCGCGGGGGCCTTGCAGCGTGGGGTCAACCGAGCCGATGCCTTCTAACAGAGGCGAGGCTGACACGATGCCATGGATGGTGTCATTCGGCAGGTGCTGGCTGGGCGTGTGCCGCCCCACCACCACGGCGCGGGTCAGCCCGGCGTCTTGCACCTCGGCCAGAAAGCCTTCGGGCGTGGCCGACCGTGTGAAATGTTCGTCGCTGCCCCGCGTGCCCACCCGGCGGTTCAGCCAGCGCACCACGTCATAGTCGGGGCTGCCGGGGGTCTTGCCGAAAAAGTCGTGCAGATAGGCGGGCCTGCACCGCATGTCGATGATCTTGGTCATGTCAACTCGCTGAGGTTTTGGAATGGATGGCGCGCACATCAAAGGCACCGCCGGTTTGGGTGCTGCCTTGCAGCGTCACGGGTTTCTTGCCCAACAGCGGGAAAACCAGTTCGGCAAAGCGGATGGACTCTTCCAGATGCGGATAGCCCGACAGCACAAAGCTATCGACGCCAAGCGCCTGATATTCGGCCAGCCGTTCGGCCACCTGTTCGGCGCTGCCGACCAGTGCCGTGCCCGCCCCGCCGCGCAC
>Ga0255091_1000280_pt1 | contig 21541 bp, 18 predicted proteins | sample Colum_Yuk_RepB_8_2_FD_188439 | JGI IMG/M metagenome (GOLD analysis project Ga0255091, IMG submission 188439) | Freshwater microbial communities from Columbia River, Oregon, United States - Colum_Yuk_RepB_8d | ecosystem: Environmental > Aquatic > Freshwater > River | place: USA: Oregon... | reverse complement strand
ATCGCGGAGTGCGGTGGTGGGAGCGGGTGCGGTGAGGAGGGGGCGAGCGGATCCAGCCTCTGGCAGCAGTTCCAATTCCGACGCACCGGCTCTCTCACCCGTTGGCAACGGCTTGCCCCCGGCCAGCGTTTCAATGGTCCGGGCGACGTGCTCGGCGGCGAACTTCACCTTTTCCTCGTTGCGGCCTTTGAGCGTCAGCATGGCCAGCCGGGAGACAGGCGGGTATTTGAGCTGCTCGCGGAACTCGATTTCCTGTTCGTAAAAACCGACAAAATCATGCCGCCGGGCAAACTGGATGGCGGGATGAAAAGGCGTGAAGCTCTGCACGAACACCTCGCCCTCGACGTCGCCACGACCGGCGCGGCCGGCCACCTGCGTGAGCAGTTGAAACGTGCGCTCGCCCGCGCGGAAATCGGGAATGTGCAGGCTGAGGTCCGCGTGAATGACGCCGACCAGCGTGACATTTTCGAAGTGCAGGCCCTTCGCAATCATCTGCGTTCCCACGAGGATGTCCGTCTTCCCCGCCTTGAAATCTCCGAGCACGCGGCGGTAGTCCTCCTTGCGCTTCATCAGGTCCGAGTCCATCCGCTGCACCCGCGCGTGCGGGAACATTTTGGTCAGCGTCTCCTCCACCCGCTCGGTGCCGAGGCCGGCGTAGCGGATCGCTGCGCTCCGGCACTTGGGCTCGGGACAAGCCGTGGGGGCGGGCGCCTCGTGGCCGCAGATGTGGCAGCAGATTTTCTGCGCGCGGCGGTGGTAGGTGAGCGCGACGCTGCAATTGGGGCACTCGGCCACGTAGCCGCATTGCGGACACTGGAGCGAACTGGAATAGCCGCGGCGGTTCAGAAAAAGCATCGTCTGCTCGCGGCGTTCCAGTCGTTGGGTGATCGCCTCCTTGAGCTGGACGGAAAAAATCGGAACGCCCTTTTCCTTGCGGGCCTCCTGCCGCATGTCCACCACGCGCACGATGGGCATCTTCTTTTCGTCGGCGCGAATCGTGAGCTCCAGCAAGGCGTATTTGGCGCGTTGGACGTTGTAAAAGCTCTCCATGGACGGCGTAGCGGAGCCGAGGACCACGACGGCATCCTCCATCTGGCCGCGCACCACCGCCACATCGCGCGCGTGGTAACGGGGGGTTTCCTCCTGCTTGTAGGAATGCTCGTGTTCCTCATCCACAATGATCAAGCCGAGCGGCTCGACGGGAGCGAAGATGGCCGAACGCGCGCCGATCACGATGCGGGCGCGGCCTTGGCGGATCTTGTGCCACTCATCGTGTCGCTCACCGGCGCTGAGGTGCGAGTGGAGCACGGCGACCTGCGTTTGCAGCGGGCCGTGGCTGAAGCGCGCCTTGAAGCGCTCCACGGTTTGCGGCGTGAGCGCGATTTCCGGCACGAGCACCACCGCGCCTTTGCCCTGCGCGAGCGCGTGGGCGATGGCTTGGAGATACACCTCCGTCTTGCCGGAGCCGGTGACGCCGTGGAGGAGGAAGGTGGCAGGTGAACCAGTGCGCGCCGACGCTGGTTCACTTTCCCGCTTTCCCACTTTCTCACCTGCATCGCCCACCTCATCCATGCGGGCGCAAATCACCGCCAGCGCCTTCGCCTGCTCGGCATTCAGCGGCAGCGGCTCGGTGCGGCTGATGACCTCCTTCGCATATGGATCGCGCTCGGAGACCTGGCTGGTGATGGTGACCAGATGCTTGTCCTCCAGCCGGCGGATGGTTTCCGCCGTGGTCTCGGCCAGTTCGAGCAGTTCGGCCAGCGGCAGCTCGCGGCGCTCTTCGAGCAGGCTGAGAATTTCCTGCTGACGCTTGGTGAGCTTGGGCAGCTCGCCCGTGACCGGAAGCAGGCGGACGGACAGGCGTTCGCGCCAGCCTTCCTGCTCGCGGCGGATGGCCTGCGGCAGCACGCTCTTGAGGGCCAGTTCCGGCGCGCAGCAATAATATTCGCCAATCCAGCGGGCGAGCCGCAGCACTTTCGCCGTGACGAGTGACTGCTTGCCGATGACGCCCGTGAGGTGGCGCAGGTTGGTGTGCGTGGACTGCTCGACGAGGGCGGTGACGCAGCCCATGACCTGCCGGTGGCCAAAGGGAACCTTCACGCGGGTGCCCACCTCCACCTGGCCCGCCAGTTCGGGCGGGATGGCGTAATCGAACTCCCGGCGGAGTGCGATTTCCAAGGTGACACGGGCGACCATGCGCTAATGAAGAAGGCAAACGGTGAAAGTAAAAAGGCAAAAGGGCCGGCTTTGCGCGGCGACTTCCCTTTGCCTTGTCCTTTTCCTTTTGCCCTGCCTAGCGGCCCGGCGGGTTGATGATCTCGCTCATCTTGAAGATGGGCAGGAACATCGCGATGACGATGCTGCCGACGGTCACACCGAGGAACACGATCAGCAGCGGTTCGATGAGGGAAGTCAGACCGTCCAAGATGGTCTCGATCTCGTCATCTAGGAAGTCCGCCACGCGTTCGAGCATCGCGTCGATCTTGCCGGTCTGCTCGCCGGCGTTGAGCATGCGGATGATCATCACTGGGAAGACCGGATGCCGGCCCAACGCGGAGGAGATGCCGTCACCCTTCTCGATGTCGGCGGAGGCGGAACGGATGGCTTTCTCCATGATCACGTTGCCGACGCAGTTGGCGGTGATGTTGAGCACTTCGAGGATCGGCACGCCGGAGCGGATGAGCGACGCCAGGGTGCGGGAAAAGCGCGCCAGGCAGATCTTGTGCGCGATATGGCCGAAGACGGGCAGGCGGATGCGGTTCTTGTCCCAGAACTCCAGGCCGACCTTGGTCTTGATGAAGGCCAGCCAGCCATAGCCCACCGCCCCCGCGCAGAGGCCGATCAGCCACCACCACTTTTTCATCCATTCCGAGAGGTCGATCAGGAACTGCGTGGGCGCAGGCAGCTTCGCGCCAAAGCCGGAGAAGATTTCACCGAACGTGGGCACGACCTTGACCAGCAGGAAGATGGTGATCGTGACGGCGACCAGGGTGACGATGGTGGGATACATCATCGCCGACTTGACCTTCTTTTGCAGCCGGACGGTGTTCTCCAAATAGGTCGCCAAGCGGCCAAGGATCTCCGCAAGCAAGCCGCCCTTTTCACCCGCGTCCACCATGCAGACATAAAGACGCTCAAAGGTCTTGGGATGCTTCGTCAACGCCGCCGAGAAGTTGTCGCCGCTCTCGACCCGCGCGCAGATGTCGCGGATGACATCCCGCATGATCTTGTTGTCCGTCTGCTCGGCGAGGGCCTGGAGAGCTCCCACAATCGCGATGCCCGCGTCAATCAGCGTGGCGAGCTGCCGGGTGAACATGACCAAGTCTTGGAGCGGGACTGCTCCAGTGGTGGCCTTGCCCTTCTTGCCGCTGGCCTCTTGGATGGAAACCACCAGCAGGTTCCGGCCCAGCAGGTTGGCGATGGCCTCCTGCTCCGTGTTGGCGTCAAGGACGTTGCGAATCTCCCGGCCGGAGGCGGCTTCACGGGCGACGTAGCTGAAAGACGGCATAGCTTGGTGGGTGATATAGCTCGGGGCAGGCATTATCAAGCCAAACCCCGAACAGCATTGGGCTGGCCCGCCTACTCATTGGCCCAACTGTTTCAACCAGTCGCCGGCATGGCGCTGGTAGGCACCCCAGCCCCGCGCGCCCACGGCGGCCCGCAATTCCTGCTCGGTGGCGGCCCGGATGGCGACGAGTGCCACGGCCCGGGCCTCCGGGCTCAACTGCGCGTCCTGCCTAGTCCGGGCCGCCTGGTCTTGGGCAGTGGTTTGCAAGGCGAGCCACTGGCTGGCGGCGGCAGCGGGCGCTTCCAATCGCCGGGCGAGTTTCAACAAGGTGTGGAAGCGCGGGTCACTGCCGCGCTCGAAGGTGGCCAGGCGCTGCTCGCCCAGTTGCGCCAGCAGCAGCGCGCGGCGGCGCGCCTCCAAGGCAGAGGACTTCGCTTCGAAGTCTGCCTTGTCCTCCGCGCGCGCCGGATCTGGCCGCGGGGGCGCGGGATTCGCGGTGTCGAAATTCCTGAGGGTCAGGGCGAGCGAGCGCAGTTCCGTTGGCGTGGCGCTGAAGCCGCGCAGTTCACGGACCTTTGCCGCCTGCGGGCTACGGCGGAGTTCCGCCTCGCCCAGTTCCTCGGCGCTGAGCAAGCCGGCGCGCTCGGCTTGATGGCGCTCGCGCAGCTCCTTCTGCTTCGCCGCCCGTTCGTTGGGGGACAATTGGGCCAGCGTGGGCCGGAGCTTGCCAAGCTCTTGCTCCTGTCGGGCCTCCAGCTCCGCAACCTGGGTCTGCTTCTCGGTGGTCAGATGCCGGTAATGGGAGTGGCGCGGGGCGGTGGTCCGCTTTTCCGCCGGAGCCGCCAACGTCTGGCGCAAACTCTTTTGCAACTCGTCGTGCTGGCGGGTCCACAGCTCGATGGTTTGCTCGGTCTCCGTGCCTTTGATCAAGTCCTCGAACTCGCCGTTGCTCGCGGCCAGCTCCCAGAAGCGGGCGTTGAACGGGCGCAGCAGCTCCCGCACGCGCGCGCGGAGGTCATCGGCCAGACGGGCTCCGAGCAGATCCAGCGCGGTTTCCGCCGGACAGCCGATGGCCAGCAGGTTGGTGGCCACGACCAGGATGTTCGTGGACTCGATCTGGCTCCATTGGAAGGGCGGGCTGCCAGGAACCTGCACCACCGGCGCGCGCGCGGGCTCCGGCGCAGTGGTGGCCACGAGATTGGTGACCACGGTCAGCCGTGTCTCGGGCAGGGCAGCGGCGCGCTGCCGGGCAGTCTGGAAGAGCAGCATCCCCACCAACGCCAGGTTGAGGGCCACCGAACCAAGAATGAGGCGGGGCCAGTTCATGGGGCGGCGGGCCGGCGACGTTGCGGCGGCAGGGAAAGCGCATTGGTCAGGCTTTGGCCGTGGCTTTTGGCGTAAGCCGTGAAGGCCGCCGGTCCCAGGGTGCGGGCCAGCCGATCCGTGGTGGTGGCGCGCAAGGTGGCCAGCAGCAGCGCCCGTTCCTCGGTCGAGAGCGCCTCATCCGCGCGAATTTCCTGCGCCTGCCGGGCGGCGGTGGCCCGGGCGGCATGGGCCTCCACCAGCGCGCTTTTCGGCACGCCCAGTTGCGCCGTGCTTTGAAACAGTTCCACAAAGGTCTGATCGCGCGCCCGCACCACGTCCGCGTAGCGATCCGCGCCGAGGAAGCGCCGCAACAGCTCCTCGAACGCCGCATCACCCTGCTGCCGGCTTTCCTCGGGGTAGATGTGCTCCTCCAACTGGATTGCCCGGGCCAGGAAATCACGCGTGTCGGCCCGCAGGCGTGCGATCTCGCGCAGTTCCGGACCCGTGATGGGCACGCCGTTGGTCTGCCGGAGCGCGGACAGATTGTCCAACGCGGCCAGCCGGCAGCGCAGCTCCTCGAGCTCCGTGGGCACAATTTGCCGGGCCAGCTCGGCCTCGAAGCGCTCGCGCAGGCTGCGGAGCGCCGCCAGATCCTCGTCCAGCAGGATGCCTTCGCGCAGCGCCAGGAAACTGCTCACATCAGCCTCGCGCAGATGATGGACGGTGATGAGGTGATCGATCTGGGGAAGACCAGTGAAGCCAAACAGGATTTCCACGATGGCATGGGCAAAGCCGCGCTCACGCATTTCCTGGAGGGCCTTGAAGCTCAGCTCGGCCCCCAGTAACTGGCGGGTGAGATCCCGCTTCTCCAATTCCAGCGCGTGCAACTGAAGCGCACGGGCACGGGCGCGGGCATCTCGTTCATCCGCCGGCTGCCAGAAGGTGTCCTCCTTGTCCTCCTCCAGCGCGGCCCGCCGCTCGGCGAAGTGCTTCTCCAGATCGGCCAGCAGGATGTCCCGCACGACCACCGGCGGGGTGCCAATCGCGCGAAGATTCGCCGCGTAAATGGCATAGTCGGCTGACTCCACCGCGCGCCAATGGAACGGCGCGGCGGCCGCCGGGGCCGGGACTGGCTCGCTTGGCGGCGTGGGCCGGGCCGGGCGCAGCGTCGTGACCACCGCCTGTCGCTCCTGCACGGCACCGGCCGGTGCGCCGGCTGAACGGAGCAGGGCAAGGTTCATCACCAGCAGCACCCCGGTGAGGGCGAGGGACAAACTCAAGGCGAGAAAGGACCGCATGCGCGCTCGTGCTTGGACGATGAACCGAGATGTAACAGCCGCCGCGCGCGCCGCGCAACCCCGCAACGCGCCTTACCGCTCGCAACTTTCGGCCCCGGCTGGTTAAGTATCGCCCCAGTCACATGGCGCAGTTCACCTACAAGGCCCGCAAACGCTCCGGCGAAACCGTCACCGGCGTGCTTGAGGGCAACGACCGCAGCGCCGCCCTCGCGCAGATCGATCGCATGGGCCTGTTCCCCGTGGCCGTGGAGGCGGCCAAGGGGGGCGTCGCGCTGACTCCCGGGGCCGCTTCTGGCCGGCGGTTTGCGCTCACCGACCTGCTCCCGCCCACCTTACGCGAAGCGGCCCTGCGGCCGAGCAAGCCCAAGTTGCAGGAGCTGGCCACCTTCACGCAGCAGTTCTCGAATCTGCTCAAGTCCGGCATGCCGCTGACGACCGCCCTGAACAGCATGACGCATCTGGAGACCAAGGGCATCCCCTCCGCCGTCAGCAAGCAGCTCCGCAACGACGTCACCGAGGGCCGCAGCCTCTCGGATGCCATGGCCAAGCAGCCGGTCGTCTTCTCGGACATGTATGTGAACATGGTCCGCGCCGGCGAGCAGAGCGGCTCGTTGCAGGAGGTGCTGCGCCGGCTGGCGGAGCACTACGAACGCTTCGCGGAGGTGCAGCAGAAGTTCAGCTCGGCCCTGATCTACCCGGCGTTTGTGATGCTCACCGGCGTGGTGATCATCTTCTTTTTCATGACCTACATGCTGCCGAAGTTCCTCAGCATCTTCGCGGACATGAAGGTGGACCTGCCCGCCTCCACCCGGCTGCTCATCGGCATCAGCAACTTCTTCAGCGACCCCGTGTATCTGCTGACGATGGGCGTGGTGCTGGTGGCGGGGGCGATCGTCTTCCTGCGCTTCCGGGCCAGCGATCTGGGCCGGCACACGCTGGACCGCTGGAAGCTCAACGCGCCGGTCGTGGGCCGCGTCGTGCGGCTGCACCTGTTCGGCCAGTTCGCGCGCACGCTGTCCACGCTGATGCAGAATGGCGTGTCCGTGCTTACGGCGCTGAAAATCACCGAGCAGGTCGTGCCCAACGTCGTGCTCAAGCAGGCCATCGCCGAAACCCGCGCGGCCGTCACCGACGGCAAGACCATCGCGCAGCCGCTGGCCCGCAGCAAAGTCTTCCCACAGCTCATGATCGACCTGATCAAGATCGGCGAGGACACCGGCGACGTCCCCGGCGCGCTTCGCAACGTGGCCGACACCTACGAGAACGAGCTGAACATCGGCCTGCGCGTCATGACCAACCTGATTGAGCCGGTGATGATTCTCGGTATCGCGCTGGGCGTGGGCTTCCTGCTGCTGAGTGTGTTGCAGGCCATGTTCTCCATCACCTCGAACATCGGCAACAGCATGGGACGATGAAGACGGCAGGTCACAAGTGGCCGGGGCCCGGTGACATTGGGATGAGATTTCCCGGCGCCCGGTCGTCGGAGGCAACTCTCCGGGCCTTCACGCTCATCGAGATCATGATCGTCGTCGGGCTCATTGCCATCGCCATGAGCGCCGCCATCCCCGCGTTCGTCTCCGCGCAAAACAAGCAGCCGATGCGAGTCGCGCTCCAAGGCCTTTTGGAGGCCTGCGCCACGGCACGGGCGCAGGCGATCCTGCGCGGAGCCATCGTGGAGCTGCGCATCCGTCCGCAGGATTACACCTTCGACGTGACTCCGGCTGGCGCGGGCGGTGGTTCCGCCGCCGGGGCTGCGCGGCCGGAACCCAAGGCCGGCGAAGGCCACAGTGTCTTCTCCCTCAAGCTGCCGACCGAGGTGGGCATCGAGGAGCTGGCGATCAACTTCCAACTGCTCAAGGACGCCGAGGCCGTCGCGGTGCGGTTCCGCCCGAACGGCACCAGCGATGAATTCACCGTGGTCCTGCGCTCGCTGCACGGCGAGTTGCGCAAGATCACGCTCGACCCCGTCACCGCCCGCGCCGATTTCGAGGTGATGCGATGAGGATCGAAGTGCCCAGTGACGGCTGGCCGGGGACACGCGGCACGACGCGTTCCCGGCCGTCAACCGCCCGCCATCTGTCATCCATTTCCGCTTTCACGCTGCTGGAAGTCATGATCGCCGTGGCCATCTTCTTCATGTGCGCCTTCTCCGTAATGGAACTGGTCTCACAAAACTTGAAGAACGTGCAGCGCCTCCAGAAGCCCGCCGTGGACATCGGCAGCCTCGCGTCCGAGCTGTCGCTGACCAACAAGCTGGAGGAGGGCAGCGACGCGGGTGATTTCGGTAACCTGTATCCGGGAGTTTCCTGGACGCGCAATGTGACGATGGTGGTCACCAACGGGTTGTTTCAAGTGGACTTCATTGTGCAGGACCGATCGGCGGGCGGGCGGTTCCCGGCGGAAAGCCGGCTTTCCATTTTCCTGTATCGGCCCGATTCACTGATGGGGGCCACCGTGGGGAGGCGCTTTTGAAAGTGGCAGGTGACATGCGGCGGTTGACCGGCGCGGCCTCCGCGCACCGACGGTTTGTCACCCGCACCGCCTTCACGCTCATCGAACTGCTCGTGGCGATGGCCATCCTAGGAGGCGTGGTGACGGCGATTTACTCCACCTGGACCGCCGTGTTGCGCGCCGCCAAGGTGGGCAACACCGCCGCGGACGAGGTGCAGCGCATGCGCATCGCGCGGCAGGCGCTGGAGCAGTCCCTCGCCGCCGCCGTGTTGTATGCCGGCAATGCCCGGCACTATTCGTTCGTGGCGGACACGACGGATGAAAAGTTCGCCCTGTTAAGCTTTGTAGCCCACCTGCCCGAGGATTTCCCCGGCAGCGGCATGTTTCCCAACCAGCCGCTCCGGCGCGTCACCTTTGCGGTGCAGCCCGGTGCCAGCTCCGGCACGCCGTCGCTGCTGCTGCGGCAGTCCTCCATCCTCACGCCCACGAACTCGCCCATCGAGGAGTCCTACACGCTCACCCTCACTCCCCACTTGAATGTCTTCAGCATCGAGTTTTGGAGCACGAACCTGGCGGACTGGGATGTCGAGTGGCTGCCGACCAATCAAGTGCCAAGAATGATGCGCGTGACGCTGGGCTTCGGAGCGGGTCCGGCGGCGGGCGGAGCGCCGGCGGTCCTCGTCAGCAGCGTGATTTCGCCGGGCGGCCAGGGCGTGCCGCGCGAATTGCAGGGCAACGCCGGTGCCGCCCCGGGACTTAACCGCATGCCTGCCCTGCCCACCATGCCGGTGCCCAAGCCCCGGTAATTGCCACCCCATGAAACTCCGCACCCAGCCCTGTGCCGGCGACTCGCAGTCGCCGCCGGTGGCGTTTGGTGTGGCGAAGCCAAACGCCCGCGCCGGGGTCGCGCTTATCATCGTGATGCTGGTCGTCGTGGTGCTGGCCGTGCTGGCGGGCGGCTTCGCCTACTCGATCAAGGTCGAGACCACGCTGGCCCGCAATGCCTCCTACGATCCGGAGTTCGAGTGGCTGGGCCGCTCCGGCGTGGAGCTGGCTAGCTTCGTGGTCGGGCAGCAGTTGAACATTCCCAACGAACCCTATGACGCGCTGAACCAAAAGTGGGCCGGGGGTCCGATGGGCACCAACGAGGCCCTGGCCGCGGTCTCGCTCACCGATGTGCGGCTCGGCTCCGGTGTCCTCAACGTGAAGATCACCGATTGTGAACGGCGGGTGAACATCAACGTCGCCGACCCCATCCTGCTCGGGCAGGCGCTCAAGACGTGTGGTGTGGACCCGGTGGAGGCCGGGCCGGTGTCCGATTCCATTCTCGACTGGATTGATCCGGACCAGCAGACCCGGCCCAACGGCGCGGAGGGGGATTATTACCTAAGCCTCAACCCGCCGTATCAGGTGAAGAACGGACCCATCGACGACCTGACCGAGCTGATGCTCATCCGCGGCGTGTCGCCCGACATGTTTTACGGGACTGATCTGAGCCAGATCGACGTGCCACGCAGCGTGACCGGGCGCGCGCTGGCGGTGAACAAATACACCGGCCCCATCTACACCAACGCGCTGCGGGACATGTTCACCACCACCTCGATGCGCACGATCAACCTCAACACCGCGTCCGCCCTAGTCCTTCAGGTGGCGCTGGGCGTGGACAGCCCCACGGCCCAGGCGATTGTCGCGCGGCGGGCCGGACTGGACGGGCAGGAAGGCACGGAGGATGACACGCCGTTCCGCAGTCCGGCGGAGCTGGGCGGCGTGCCCGGCATCAACCCTCAAGCCGTGCAAGCGATGGCGCAGCGCCTGGGCGTGCGGAGCGCGACCTTCGAGGTCGAGGTGGTCGTGGACATCGGCGGCCAGAAGCGGACGATGGTGGGCCTGATTTTCCGGGCCAGCGCCAAGGATGTGCGCACGCTCTACACGCACTGGAAGTAAACGGCGAAACCCGCCGCGCCAGCTCAGCCTGACAGCTTGTAGCGGTGATCGCGGAATTGCCCGGCGTTGCCGGAATGACCCTCCTCAGCGGCGTGCAAAATGTTCACCAGCTCCCGCGCGGTCACGTAGTGCAGCCGCCAGCCCTTCGCTTCCGTGTAGGTCTCGGCGAGGTGCTGATGAAAGGCGCGATAGGGCTCGCCCAGAAAGACGCCGGAGTTTGGCGGCGGGCCGCCATGCGTATGGAGCTTGATGAAAATCCACTCGGGCCGGCCCAGCACATGGATGTGCTGCTGCAGCCAGAGGCGCATCCGGTCGGGCCGCGGCGGGTTGGCGATGGTGAGGTCGGAGTTTTCGAGGCGCGGGAGAAAGCCGAGCTTGCGTCGCTCCCAGTTCAGCGCGAGCGGACCCTGCACGATGAGCAAGTCGCCGAAGATCGGGGCCGGCGACTGCAAGCCGCCGTCACGGAGCACGCGCACCTGCACGCCGGTGTCGTGTGACTTCGGCCCCGGTGTGTCCTGCGCGTAGTAGAGGCGGTTGATGGTGCGCGTCTGCGTCACGTCGGGGCAGGACGGCAGGGTGAAATCCGCGTAGCAGCCGAGTTCGCGCAGGAGGGAAAGCTCGTTGCTCACGCCACACTGCGCTCCATCGGGATGCGAGTTGTCCAACGCCCAGTCGCCATGCACAAACCCCCAGCGGGTGCGGCCCGTCGCGTCACGCGGCAGGAAACCGTGGCGGGTGAAATCCGCGATCCCCTTCTCCAGCTTGGCTCGCAAGGTCGCCTCGGTGTCGCGATCGTGGTGCAGGTGAACTTCCACTTCCGCACCAGATGCACGGCACAGCTCGGCGACATCGTTCAGCAGGTCGGGATCGTATTGCTCGATGGGGTAGAAGCAGGTGTGACGCGGGCGGACGCCATCAGCATCGCGGAACGGGGCGATGGTCTTCGGAAACTCCGTCTTCCATGCGGCCATGCGGCGCAGCGCCTCGGGCTTGTCCGCGCGATGCAACGGCTCGAAATGATCGCAGACGCAGAGCATCACGTCCTTCATGCCGTCGGGCAACGGCGCTGGCTGCTGCCGGAGATAACCCGGCAGCCAGAGCGGAAGCGTGCGGATCTGCTCAGACATAGGAACCAAGCACCGAGCGACGAATTCCAAGCGGTGAATAAAGCTGCGTTACGCAGGCGATGTGCCCACTCGCAATTCGTAATCCGTAATCCGTAATTCTCATGCCGTGGGCCGGTGCAGCCGCCAGGCGAAGTGCGGGAGCGTGGCGCAGCAGTTCAGGCGCGGGAGTTGATGCAAGTCCGCACCGGGCTTCACGAAGCCAGGCTGGGTCGTGACCGCCGCAGTGTAGGTGACGCGGGCGAGCTGGGTGACCTCGGCATTAAAGTCGCCGTTCGGGTAGCAGAAGAACTCGACCGCGCGGCCCAGCTCGTTCTCCAGCAGCGCCCGGCAGTCGGCGACCTCCGCCGCCAGCTCTGCGGGCGTGCAGTTGGCGAGAATTGGGTGATTCGTGCTGTGTGCGCCGATTGTGATGAGTGACGGGTCGAGCGCCTTCAGCTCGTCCCAGTTCATTAGGTCGAATTCGGTGCGCTGCGCATCGCTCGGACGGAAGTTTGGCGTGGCATCACGGATGACGCGCTCGATGTGCGTTCGCGAATGAAGCGGCAAAGTCTTCATCCACTTGATGACGGCTTCGAGGTTCTCGCCGGTGCGACCGAAGCTGTCGGCGAGTGCGGCGAACTCGGCGAAGGGCAGCGAGCGGAGCCGTTCGCGGGCCTCGTGATTCCACAGCCAGACGCCACGGCCGACGAGACCGGGGCAGATGAAGAACGTGGCGGGCAGGCCGAGGCGCTTCAGGATGGGCGCGGCAACGGTGCCGTTGTTGCGCGTGCCATCATCGAAGGTGAGCGCGATCCAGTGGGCGATGTCCGGCTGGCGGTCGCGCAGGGCCTTCACCAGCTCCGCGAACGGGACCACCCGGAAGTTCTGCTTCAGATACTCCAGTTGCGCCGTGAAAGCCTCGGTCGAGCAGCTTGGCACGCCGACGGCATGGAAGGTGACGATGCGGGCGACGGAGAACTCCTTGGCGCGAGAGAGCGACAGGCCGGCGGCGTGTCCAAGGCGGTGCAGGACCGGAGCGAGGGCGGCGCGGAGGGACATGAGTTCAGGCTTTCCGGCGGAACGACGAGCGCGCGGCGTTCGGCCCCGCTTACGCGCGCCGCTTGCGCGCGAGGTAGTAAATCCAGGAGGACGTCGTGTCCGGGGTCGTGGCGTCTGTCCATGCCCCCTTGCGGTCGATGATGCGCACCTCCTCGAAGCCGAAGGACTGGAGTTGCTTCACCTGGTTGGCCTTGCTGATGTAGTAGTGCATCAGCGTGTAGTTGTGGGCGTTGTCGTTGCGGACGGTGTAGTCGGGGGTGAAGACCTCGTGCTTGCGGTTCTTCAGGTGATGGCCCCAGCCGGTGAAGTATTTCTGGAACTCGCGCGCGAGGCGGATGGGATGCAGCGTGAACTCGATGTTCGAAAGGTGGAATGCGCCATACACCGGCTTCTCGATGTTGTGCGAGGAGAAGGCGAAGAGCCCGCCCGGCTTCAGCACCCGATGGCATTCCTTGATGATGGCCAGCCGGTCGTCGGGAGGGACGGAGTCAATGCCGTTGAAGGAAAAGATGACGAAGGCAAACTGGCCGTCGCGATACTCCTTCATGTTGCGGGCATCCACCGTGGCGAACTTCACGCCCGGATAGAGCTGCTGGCAGTAGCGTGTCATCTTCTCGGAGTAATCGCAGCCGAGGTAGTCCTGGCTGAGCTCCCGCAGGAACGGGGTGGTGCGCCCGGTCCCGATGCCGATGTCGAAAATCGGCTGGCCGGCGACTTCATCCTTGATGGCGGCGAACAGGGTGACCTCGGGCTCATAGAGCTTGGTCTTGTTCGCGTAGATCGTGACGATCCGGTCGTCCAGATAGACATTCTTGTTCGAATCGCTCATGGCGCAGGGGGGCTGGGTTTGGCGGACCGGAGTTTGAAGGCGGACTTTACCCGACGCAAGAGCGTGATGGCGGCGGAGGCGTAGTTGCTCTCCTCGACCAGCTCGCCGCCGAAGCTGTCCTTGAACTCGTTGATGTGCTGGAGCGCGGGGTCGGTGGTGTTCGCCGCGTAGCCGCCGAAGTCGTAGGTCTTGAAGCCCTGCTCCCGCAGCCAGGTCATGTCGCGGAAATGCAGCAGTCGGTTGGCACGGCCAATCAAGTTGCGCCGCTGCTGCGCGTCCTCCCCATCCGCGCCGCGAAACTGGGACGCCGAATGCCATAGCGTCGCGCGGCCGGCGGACTTGTCCATCACGTAGCAGTGCATCACGAGCACCTCGGCGGCGTTGGTCATCTGGGTGACGGCGAGGTGCGGCCAGTAGGCGCGGAGGATCTTCGCATCCATCCGCTCCATGTCCTTCGTGGCCGCGAAGCCGTTGTAGAACTCACGGAAGACCTCGGGATTGTCCAGGACGCTGAAGGCCAGGCCCTCCTTCTGCGCGCGGCGAACCTCGTATTGGGTATTCTTGCGGAAGTCTTTTTGAATCGCCTCATCCGTGCGGTCCACGTTCACGAGCTTGGTGAACTTGGCGTGGCGCTCAAAGCCCTTCACCGGGCCGGTGAACTTGCAGTGGTAGTAATAGGTGAGTTTGAGCGCGTCGGCGGGCCGGGGCTTGGCGGCAAACCAGATGTGGGCGGCCTTGACGGCCTTGGTGCGCTGGAGGGCGAGTGGAATGGTGAGCATGGCGGAAAGGGGAGGAGCAGGATTATGATTAGGAGCAGGAGGAAGGGGCGGCGGGACTGGTCATGGTTCTTGTTCTTGCTCTTAATCCTACTTCCTCCCCCGCAGGAGCCGGCTGATCTTCCGCGCCCAGTGCAGCGGGAGCGAGACGTAGTTGCTCTCCTCGACGAGCTGGCCGCCGAAGCTGTCCTTGAACTCGTTGACCTCCTGCAGCTCCGGATCCTGCGTGCCCAGTGCGTAACCGCCGAGGTCGTAGGTGACGATGCCCCGGTCCTTGAAGCTGAGCATGTTCAGGTAGTGCAGCGCCCGGTTGGCGCGGCCGATCAACGAGCGGCGGTCGCCGTCGTCCGTGCTTCGGAAGAGCGAGGCGGAGTAGAGATGGTTCGCGCGCTTCAGCCCCTCGTCCACGAGGAAGGCGTGCATGACGAGCGCGTCGCCGTCCGCGGAAATCTTGGTCGCGAGCATCTTGGGCCAGTAGGCGCGGAAGGTGCGCTCGTCGAGCGGCGGACGGCCCTTGCCGCGCGCGAACTCGTTGTAGAGATCGCGCACCTCTTCAGGGTTCTCGATGGTCGAAAAACGCAGGCCGCCTTCGGACAGCGCGCGTTTGATCTTCGGCTTCGTGTTCTTGCCGATCTGGTCGAAGATGTCGTCCTCGGTGCCCAACAGGCTGATGAACTTGGTGTGCTTCTGCTCGCGCGCGAAGCCGCGCACGGGCCCGGTGGACTTGGCCTGATAATAAATGGCAAAGCCCCAAGCATCGGCTGGATCGGGCTGCTCGGCGAACCACGTGTGCGTGGCCTTGCCGAAGGGCAGGCGCTGGAGGGGAAATTCAAATCGCAGCATCAGGTCAGAACGGAAAGGGAGCAGGATGAGGATTGAAAGCAGAAGAACCCCCGCGGCTCCGGCCACTCCTGCTATTAAGCGTAATCCTGCTTCTCATTGGATCATTCACCACTTGCCCTGTCGATACGCCCCGCGCAGCCAGTTCACGAGGCCGCCGACCGTCATCAGGTTCAGAAACACGAAGCCGGCGGGAACGGACAAGGGCTTCCACTTCAACGCCGGCAGCGCGAGGCCGGCCAGGGCCAGCGCGTAAAAAAGGACATGGGCGAGGAGAATGGGCCGGTAGAGCGGCTGCTCTGCCAGCGCGGCGTTGGCTGCGAACATCGTCACCATGAACACGGGCGCGACGATGCGGGAATACTTGTGCGAAAGCAATTGCCACCACAGCGGGGTGCGCCACGGCAGCAGCCAGCCGGGATGATGCGCCAGCATCTGGAAGTTCCCGGCGAGCGTGCGCATTTTGCGGCGCTTCTCTCGTGCGGGGTCGGTGGTCTGCGGGTCGAAGGCCGGCGCGGTGGGATCGAAGCTCACCCGCTTCCGGTGGTTCACGGCGATCTGCATGGGGATGACCACGTCGTCGAGCAACGTGTCGTCCGGAATGGGCTGGAAGAACTCGCGGCGGATGGCATAAACCGCCCCGGTCGCACCAATGGTGGAGCTGAAGCAGCCCTCACTGGTGCGGATGAATTTCTCCAGCTTCCAATAGAGGTCCACGCCGCCGCCCACGCCGGTCACCGCCGGGTCGATCTCCAGCGAACCGCTTACCGCGCCGAGCGCTGGGTCCGAGAAATTCGCCACCAGTCCGGGAAGCGTGTGCGACGCGAAACGCTGCCGGGCGTCGCAGAGCACGACGATCTCACCGCGCGCCTGCGGGATGGCGGCGTTCAGACAGGCGGACTTGCCGGTGCGCTGCTCGCGGGCGAGGACGCGCACGCGTGGATCTGCCAATGAGCGGAGCTTGGCGACAGTGCCATCGGTGGAACCGTCGGTGACGACAAGAACTTCGAGGCGGTCCGCCGGATAATCCGCCGCCAGGAGGTTCTCGACGCGCGGGACAATGCGATCCTCCTCATTGAAGGCGACGAGCACAACGGACACGACCGGGGGATTCGGCGGCGGGGACTTTTTCACCGGCTTCCCCAAACCTTTCGCCAGCGCGCCGATGAGCAGCGGGTAGCCGAGGAAGGTGTAGAAGAGAGCGGCGAAACTTGCCCAAAACAGAAGTTCCCACCAGTCAGCACGGCTCATGCGAGATGGGGGTCACAAGCTGATGGCGTAGTCACGGATGTAGAGCACCAACTGCAGACTGAGATAAATTCCCACCGCGTCATACCAGCGGAACTTGCTCCAAGGCATGAAGGGGACCGCGCCAGCCGCTTCGGCAACCACGCCGACGTCATCCCTGACGGCAGGCACATAACCGACGTTGGACCGGGGTTGATCCTTTTGGGCCATGACTCCCACTTGGGCGGAGAAGGTCTGTCGCGACCGGGTCGGAGCCCCGCGGACGACTTTTCGTTGCAGAACGTAATCCTGCGCGGTCATCGCGGGCACGCCGGCGGTGGTCGGGCTGGAGCTTAACTTGCTTTCCGCCACCCCTAGGACGCCGCCCCATTCCTCCTGCTCCTGCGACATCGGGGCATAGTCCGGGGTGCGGTCGGTCAGAATGCGGTGGAACGCGCTGATCATCGCCACCATGACGAAGAAGGCCGCGCGGAACCCGAAGTCGATCATCCACGACGAGACGGCGAAGGACAGCAACATACAAAAGAGCATGCGCCGGACCCGCTCCTCGTTGTCGTCCGCCGTGCGAGCACGCATCAGCGAGTGGAAGCAGGTGTAGAGGATGCCGGAGAAAATCAGCAGCCCCCAATAACCGAACTCGGCCTGCACCTGGTTGTAGGAGGAATGCGAGGCGCGGGCCTTGAGCTCGCCTTCCTTTTGGATGAAGGCACCGTAGAAGTTGCCGAAGCCCACGCCATGGGGTGTGTTTTCAAACGCCCATTTGCCGAACTCGAATGCTTCAATGCGGCCCAGCACGGCCTCGTCGCTGCGCGCTTTGCCGCCGCCGAATTGCACTTCGCCGAAGCGTGGCAACAACGGCACGGCACTGATGGCCATCGCTGCCAAGATGGGGAGCAGGATGAACTGGACCCACTTGGGACGGCCAAACGCCAAGGTGGCGACGATGGCACCGGCGCCGGAGACGAAGGCACCCTTCGACTCGGTGAAGTAGGTGCACAGCATCGGCAGGAAGATCAGCGGCAGGCCGACTTCCTTCACAAAGATCGGCCGCTTCCAGAACATGAAGAAATACAGGAAGGGCACGGCCACCATCACGGAGTGCCCGAGCGCGTTGGGATTGCTGAACAGCGACAGGTTCAGCGTCAGGCGGCCCAGCGAGCCGGCCGTGGTGGTCTGGGAATCCAGCGGGTCGATGCCCACCAGGCTCAGCAAGGCCATGATGGCGATGAACATCACACAGCCGCACCACCAGGCCAGATACTGGTAAATCCGGCGGAAGTTCGTGAGCGCGAGCACCACCAGAAAGTAGAAGCCGACGAAGGGATAGATTTGCCCCCACAAGTCACCAAAGCTGCCGGGCGTCCAGAACAGGATGTAAACGAAGTAGGCGGTGACCATCCAGTCCATCGGCGTGCGGATGAGCTGTTTGGCGGAGACGCCACCTTCGCGGATGAACAAACCCAAACCCGCCAGGGCCAGGGACAACTGCGCCGGACGCAGGGCCGAGAGGAGTCCAATGAACTCCTGCGGGCGCACGTAGAGCGCAATGGCGAAGAGCACGATGCCGACAAAATCCATAGGACCGTGGGACCATGCCAAATCGGCGGGCAGGAGACAAAATCTTTGTTGGCTCGCCAGACGGCCTGAGCGGAAAGAATTCGCGCGAATCGCCTGACCTCGCTAGTCTGCGCCCCGTGACCATCGAATACGTCTTCCGGCTCGACGACGGCCAGCAGTTCAACTTCCAAGTGGACACGGAGCGCAGCTACCAGGCGCGCTTTGACAAGGTGGAGCATCCCTTCTGGACCAAGCTGGACTTTCAAAAATGCACCCTCTGTCCGCTCTCCAGCGAACAGTTCCGCCACTGTCCCGCAGCGTTGGATGCCAAGAAGATCACGGAGACCTTCCGGGCCATGCTTTCCTATGTGGAGGTGACCTTGGAGGTGCGCACGCCGGAGCGCACCTACTCCAAGCGTTGCGATGCGCAGACCGGTCTGCGGGCGCTGTTCGGCTTGGTCATGGCCACCAGCGGCTGTCCGATTCTCTCGCGGCTCAAGGGCCTGGCGCGCACTCACCTGCCCTTCTCCACCATGGAGGAGACCATCTTCCGCACTGTGGGCGCGTATCTCATCCAGCAGTTCCTCGTCCACAAGAACGGCGGTGAGCCGGACTGGGAGCTGAAGGGTTTGAACCTGCTCTACGAGCAATTGCAGGAGGTGAACCGCTGTTTCAAGGGACGCATCGATGCCGCCTCCGTGCAGGACGCGAACATGAACGCGCTCGGCTCGCTCGTGTATCTGGCCATGGGCGTGTCCTTCTCATTGGAGGCGCAGTTGCAGGAGATTCAGCACCTCGCCATTTCGCCCGCGCACTTGGAGAAGTAGAGTGGACGGCAGTCGGTGCCCGCTTCCCAACGGCAAGCCAGCGTGTTCCCTGCCTGAATCACGGAACACGCAGCAGGGAGGATCTACGGCATCGCCGTGAAGAAACGGTCCCACCTCGGCGCAAACCACCGCTCCCGGTCGAAGGACAGCACCACCGCCGTCGAACGCCCGACAATCTGCTCCCGTGGCACGGGGCCGAAGTAACGCGAGTCGAGGCTGTTGTCCCGGTTGTCACCCAGCATGAAGTAGTGGCCGGCGGGAACAGTCGTCGGCCCGAAGCTCCGCTGGACCGGCAGCGCGGGCGTCGCCATCACGGGATGGCTTCGCGCCGGCAGTTGCTCACTCGCGAAGTCATGATGTGGTTGTTGCGCGGCGGGAACGGCGTTGATGGTTGCCGGGGCCAGCGCGGCGTAGTCCACTGCGCGGCCATTGAGAAAGAGGCGGTTGTCGCGCAGCTCCACCCTGTCGCCCGGCAGGCCGATGACGCGCTTGACGAGGCGCATCCCGTTCGCGGGGGAAAAGAACACGACAACCTCGCCGCGTTGTGGCTCGCCCCGCTCGGCGAGATGCCAGGTGGTGAACGGCACCTTGAGGTCGTAGGCGAGCTTGTTCACCCACACGCGGTCGCCTTCGAGAATGGTGGGCTTCATGGAGCCGGTGGGCACGTCGTTCCAGTCGGCGAGCGCCGAGCGCAGCGCGGTGGTGACGAACACGATGATCAGGCAGGGCTTGAGCCACTCCAGCCAGAAACGGTGGGCGGCGGGTTTCCAACGGGAGTTTTTCATGTCGGAAATTGGAACGCGAGGAACTGAAAGCGTTCAAATATGGCGTCCGGAAATCCAACGGAGCGCGGGGATGATGCGATGCGGTTTTGCACGAGTGGACGAACGTGAGGGTCCAGCACTCCAACGCTCCATCACTCCGCCTAGTCAGTCTTCCGCCACGAACCACTTCAGGTGCTTGTTAATCACCGGCTTCGCCTTTGCTGCGGCCCGCACGGCTTTCTCGCGGAACTCGGCGCGGAGTTGGGTGAGTTCGCCCACGTCCAGCCAATTGCCGCCGCATTGCGGGCAGGCGTCCATCTGCGTCCGGCGCAGGGCGGTGCAGAAGTGACGCATCATGGGCACGGCGCACTTGGGGCACTGGCGTTTCGCGTGGTAATCCACCTCCACGGACAGGTCTGCTGGCACCGACAACAGTTCTTGGGCGGCGGTCAGCTCATGTGGCTCGTCGAAGCACGCCAGCTCAAAATTATCAAACCACAACCCGCCGCAGCCGCCGTGGCACGCGTCCACTTCGATATCCTCGATGAACAAGGCAGTCAGCGGGCGGGTGCAGGCGGGGCAATTCATGGCTGGAGCGGAAGGCTAGGCGCGCGGCAGCAGCCCGTCAACTTGGTGCCTTGCGTCGAAAAGCGGCGCTCGCCATCTTCGGTCCATGCGCCAGTCACTCTTGCTCGGTGTCCTCGTTGCATGCTTGGGCATCAGGGTGGAACCCGCCGCCGCCGCCGCGCCGCGCCCGCCCAATGTCATTTTCATCCTCGCCGATGATCTGGGCTGGGGGGACCTCGGCTGCTACGGCCAGAAAATCATCCGCACACCACATTTGGATCGCATGGCGGCGGAGGGGATGCGGTTCACGCAGCACTACTCCGGCAACGCCGTGTGCGCGCCGTCGCGCTGCGTGCTGATGACCGGCAAGCACCCCGGCCACGCCTTCATCCGCGACAACCGTTCGATCCAGCCGGAAGGCCAGTTCCCCATCCCGTCGGAAACCGTGACGCTGGCGGAACTCTTCCAGCAGCGCGGCTACGCCACGGGCGGTTTCGGCAAGTGGGGCCTCGGCGGGCCCGGCACTACAGGTGAGCCGCTCAAGCAAGGTTTTGCGCGCTGGTATGGCTACAATTGCCAGGGCGTCGCGCACAATTTTTACCCCACGCACCTCTGGGACAACGACCGGCAGGTGCCATTGAACAATCCAAAGTTCTCCGCGCATGACAAGTTCAAGCCCGGCGAGAACCCGGAAGACCCGAAGGCTTACGCCCGCTTTCAGGGCAAGGAGTATTCCGCCGATCTCATCGCCGAGCAGGCGCGCGCGTTCATCCGGGCAAACCAGGCCAAGCCGTTCTTCTGCTATGTGCCCACGACGGTGCCGCATCTGGCCTTGCAGGTGCCGGATGACTCGCTGGCAGAATACGCCGGCAAGTTCCCCGATCCGCCTTATGCCGGTGGGAAAGGTTATCTGCCGCATTTCCAGCCACGCGCCGCCTATGCCGCGATGATCACGCGCATGGACAAGGAAATCGGCGCGCTGATGAAGCTCGTCGCCGAGCTCGGCCTCGACGAGAACACCATCTGGGTTTTCACCTCGGACAACGGCCCCTTGCACGGACGCCACGAGGGACTGGCCGGGACGGACGCGACGTTCTTCAACTCCAGCGGCGGCCTGCGCGATGGCAAGGGCACGCTGTTTGAAGGCGGCTTCCGGGTGCCGGGCATCGTGCGCTGGAAGGGGAAGATTGCCCCAGGCCAGACCAGCGACCGTGTGACGGGCTTCGAGGACTGGATGCCGACGCTGCTGGAACTCACCGGCGCACCCGGAGTCGCCCCAAAGGATGTGGATGGCATCAGCTTCGCGCCGACGCTGCTGGGGCAACGCCAACCAGAACGGGCCTTCCTTTACCGGGAATTCCCCGGCTACGGCGGCCAGCAATGCGTCCGGATGGGGGATTGGAAAGGTCTCCGCCAAAACATGAAACCCGCCCCCGGCGCGAAGCTGATGCCATCCACATCC
>Ga0255091_1000276_pt1 | contig 21663 bp, 24 predicted proteins | sample Colum_Yuk_RepB_8_2_FD_188439 | JGI IMG/M metagenome (GOLD analysis project Ga0255091, IMG submission 188439) | Freshwater microbial communities from Columbia River, Oregon, United States - Colum_Yuk_RepB_8d | ecosystem: Environmental > Aquatic > Freshwater > River | place: USA: Oregon... | reverse complement strand
CAATGGGTCCTTTGTATTGACGCATCAAGGCCCACATCACCCCCAGTGGAATACCCACTGCCGACAGCACAATAACGACAAACGATAAAAACCCACTCCAGGTTCCCAATAACTCCATCAACATGGCCTTTCTCCTCTTCATGACTGATGAGGCTATGACACCACTCTGCTGACTTGGCGTTATTGACCCAGATCAAACTTTGGATCGCACCTTGTGACTAGGGCGCGCTGCGTTGCAACGTAAGCTGCTGAATGGGCAGACGCAGGTCAGCTTGCTCGATAAGCACAGGAATTGCTGCCGAGGGCGCATGCACGTGTAGGCCAATTTTTGCCAGCACCGGCGCTTGCGCTTCCCGATGCAGGGCAAATTGCGTGTTTAGCGTCGTACGGACGGGTACTGCCACCTGCTGGTTTAAGGAAAACTGCAAGGGCCCGCGATAAGCCAACGCAATTTCAGTCTCTATGGGCACGGTTAGCGTAATGGGCAGATCGAAGTTCAACGGCACGCGTGCCATCAAATCGAATTGTGGCAAAAAGCGCGAGTTCACCACTAAGGCGGTGCTGCCACGCAGATCCGCAAACGCCCGGATGGGAATGCTGCCACGATAGGTGACGGTCGTTTTCAACGGGATCCGGGCATTGAACTCGACTTGCGCAACATAGCTCCCCTTCAAAGGGAGCTGAAAGGTCTGATCAATAGGAACGCGCGCATTCACCAAGCCGTCAATTTTTATCGGCACCGGATCGGTGATATCTACAAGTGCGCGCAATCCCTCAGGCAGCCGCATCAATATCTGCTGCTGACTCAAATCCATGCCAACCACTAAACGCAGATAGATCAGCACACCCAACCCGCCTCCCACGACGCAGGTCAGCATCGCCATCAGCGATACGGTCAGGGCCAGACGAGGCGTTAGGGTCATGGCTGCTTGCGCTTCACGTCGAGCGCCAAGTCACGCAGCGGCAAGCGTAGGTCCGCATGCTCAATCACAGCAGGCACCGGGCCTTGCACACGAATATTGGCCTGTAACGCAGACTGCACCGGCACGCGCAACTGGCTATGCACCGGCACCACCGTATCAATAACCGCCTTCAGCGGAATCCGTAAGGGCTGGTCGATGCGCACATCAGCCGGCGTACTGAAGCGCACGCGCACACGCTGATCTACCGGAATATCCAAATTCACTGGAATTATCGCTTTGATTGGCACATCGCCGCGCACCGGCAGCGTTAAATCACGGCCCAGTACACGAACCTGAACCTGCGTATCCACATGAACCACTTGATCGACCGACACTCGCTCACGCACGGGCACCGTCATACGAATGGGCACGTCGCTATCCACCGAGGCGGTCACCTTGAGCGTGTCACGAATAGGCACTGTAATGAGCTGATTAACGGGCACGCGTGCCGATACATCACCATCAATGCGAACGTCCAGCACATTCAGTACATCTGCACTCACCGCAAAGGCCTCAGGCAATGACACCTCCATGGGCTGGTTCTTGAGCTGGACGCGGGCATCCACATGCTGGAACAACCACCAGCCGGCAAATGCGCCACCCAGCATGGCAGCCAATAGGGTCAGGCCAAGAAAAAACAACCACTGTTGTAGGTTCATTGATTCGCCTTCGGTGAAATTTGTTTCGACTGATCTGAAGCCGATGGAACCGGCCAGCACACCAGCACTACCCCCATCAGGATCACCGCCAGCCCCCAGAGCTCAGCGGCATCCACCGTTTCCCCACCGAGCCAGACGCCGAGAGCCACCGCCACCACCGGATTGACATAGGCATAGCTGGTTGCCAGTGCGGGGCGCACAGTTGCCAGCAGATAGACATACGAAGAGAAGCCGACGATGGCCCCGATAAAAATCAGATACATCAACGCCCAAAAGCTCTGTGCTGATGCGGGAGCCCCCCAGGCCTCACCGCGCAGCAGACTCGCCATGAGCAGCGCACCGCCGCCCACCAACATTTGCACGGCGCTGGCCATCCAGACATTGGGTTGCTCGTGATGCTTGCCCCACATGGAGCCGAACGACCAGATCAGCGCCGCAAAAATCAGCACGGCAAAACCAAACACGGAGCCGGCCAGCCCCTCGCCCTGCTTCAGCAAGACAATGCCGAGCACGCCCAGCAACAACCCCAACCACTCGCGCGCGGTGGTTCGCTGCCCCCAGAGGCGTGCAAAAAGTGCGGCACAAAGTGGCGTTAAGGCCACCACCGTGGCTGATAGCGCCGAGTTCACGCCCGCTTCCATCGCCAAGCCAACGCCGCCATTGCCGCCCACCAGCAGCAAAGTGCCGACAAAACCGGCATTGCGCCATTGCTTCACGCTGGGGTGGGGCTGCCCGCGCAGCGCGAGAAATGCGTAGATGATGCCGCCCGCCACGAGATACCGTACGCCCGCCATAAACAGCGGCGCCATGCCTTCGATAGCCCAGCGCATGGCGAGGTAGGTCGAGCCCCAGACTAAATAGAGTGATGTTAGTGCCAGCAGGATACGTCCGCGCTGACCGACCACGGCGCTAGACAACCACCATGTTGTCGCGATGAATCAGCTCTGGCGCGTCGGCGTAACCGAGCAGACTTTCGATGCGCTCAGAAGCCTGGCCAGCAATTCGGCACGCTTCATCGCTACTGTAATTGACCATGCCCACGGCGACCTGTTGGCCCTGCTCATCGAGGCAAGCCACGACTTCACCGCGAGAGAACGTGCCCTGCACTTCACGCACGCCAACAGGCAATAGGCTGCGGCCACCGCTTTGCAGCGCCTTCACCGCACCGGCATCCAGAACCAAACGGCCAGCATGTTGTAAATGCCCTGCCAACCATTGCTTTCGCGCCGCCAGTCGGTCCTGCTCAGGCAACAACAGCGTGCCCAGCACCTCACCATCGGCAATACGCGTCAGCACATCAACACCCCGGCCACTGGCAATCACTGTGGCACAGCCCGAACGGGCCGCCAGACGCGCCGCGCGCACTTTCGTGACCATGCCGCCGCGGCCGAACTTGCCACCGCCGCCGGCCATCGCCAGTAAACGCTCGTCCATGGCCTGAACTTCAGGCAACAACACGGCATCGGGATCATTTCGAGGGTCGCGATCGAACATGCCTTCCTGATCGGTCAGGATGATCAGCGCTTCGGCCTCGACCAGATTGGCCACCAAAGCGCCCAAGGTGTCGTTGTCGCCAAAGCGGATTTCGTCGGTCGCCACGGTGTCGTTTTCGTTGATGACAGCCAGCACACCCCAGTCCATCAAGGTGCGTAGCGTACTGCGTGCATTGAGATAGCGCTGACGATCGGCAAGATCATCGTGCGTGAGCAGCACCTGCGCCGTACGCACGCCGTGCTCACGAAAATGCGATTCATAGGCCTGCACCAAGCCCATCTGGCCGATGGCGGCACAGGCTTGTAAGGCCGGCACAGACTCAGGACGCTGGGTAAGCCCCATGCGCACCATGCCCTCTGCCACAGCACCCGATGACACCAAAATGAGCTCGATGCCGCGTGCCTTCAACGCCACCATCTGCGCCACCCAAGCCGCCATCGCGGCCTGATCTAAGCCCTGCCCATTGTCGGTGAGCAAGGCCGAGCCGATTTTGACAACCCAGCGACGAGCATGCTGAAGGCGCGAGCGGTGCAGAGACATGATGCGAAATCCCGAAAACCTAAACGGTAGCTAAGACGATAACGAAGCCGCGATTGTGCGGCCTTGCGCGCTAGGGCTCAAGCCGCTTACGGACGATAGATGATTTCCGGTGCGTCTTCGGCATCTTCATCCCAATCGTCGTCTTCATCACCTTCCAGCTCAGACAAATCAATACCCAAGCGACGTGCACGACGTTCGGCCGATCGGCGAACATCCAGCTCACGAATGCGGTCGCGACCTTCCTGAACCAGCTGCTCGCGCTTCGCTTGTTCGGCTTCCGCCAGCGCGGGATCAGCCGCCTCAGCTGCACGCTGCTCCTCAATCGCTTCCATCAAGCGGTAGCAGACCGCCATCGCGCCCTCTTTGGTCAGGCCTGAGGTCCGGAATACCGGCCCAGTCCAGCCCAAACGCTCCACGATGTCATTGCAACGGGCATCGACTTCTTCCGCCGAATGCACCAAGTCCGTCTTATTTAAAATTAACCAGCGCGGCAAACTCGCGAGCGTTGGCGAGAACTTTTCCAATTCATTCGCAATGACTTCCACCGCATGCACGGGATCCGTCTCGTCATACGGCGCGATATCCACCAGATGCAACAAAAAGCGCGTGCGCGCTAAGTGCTTCAGGAAGCGAATACCCAGGCCCGCACCATCGGATGCACCTTCGATGAGGCCGGGAATATCGGCCATGACGAAGGAACGATGTCTATCCACATCGACCACGCCGAGGTTAGGCACCAATGTGGTGAAGGGATAATCTGCAACTTTAGGTTTAGCCGCCGACACCGCACGAATAAAGGTGGACTTGCCTGCATTGGGCAAGCCCAGCAACCCCACATCTGCCAACACCTTAAGCTCCAGTCGCAGCTCACGCTGTTCCGCCGGAATACCATCAGTTGTTTTACGGGGCGATCGATTGGTCGAGCTCTTAAAGTTGATATTACCCAAGCCGCCTCGACCGCCGCGTGCAAGCAAGATGCGCTGACCATCTTCGGTCAAGTCACCGAGCATTTCGCCCGTCACTTCATCGAGCAAGGTCGTGCCAACCGGCACTTTCAGCACCACGTCATCGCCACTTTTGCCAGTGCAATTGGCACCACGACCATTGCCACCGCGATCAGCGCGGAACTGGCGTTGGTAGCGATAGTCCACCAGCGTGTTAACGCCCACATCGGCTTCGGCCCAAACCGAACCGCCGTGGCCGCCATCGCCGCCATCGGGTCCGCCAAACGGGATAAATTTTTCGCGACGAAAGCTCATGCAGCCATTGCCGCCATCACCCGCCACCACTTTGATCACCGCTTCATCGACGAAACGCATGCTGTCCTGCTCCTAAATGAACCCCGCACGCCCACTGCAAACAAAAAAGCCCCGCGTTGCGGCGGGGCCTTTCTGTCATCAACCGAGCCGTGTGCTCAGCCGAGGGCTATCAACGCAACTAAGCCATGGCTTAGGCGCTGGCAACCACTTCGACATACTTACGGTTGAATGCGCCTTTGGTCACGAAGCGAACAACGCCGTGAGCCTTGGCAAACAGGGTGTGGTCGCGACCCATGCCGACGTTTTCGCCAGCCCAGAATTGCGTGCCACGCTGACGGATGATGATCGCGCCAGCTTGAATGGTTTGGCCGCCGTAAACTTTTGTGCCAAGTCGTTTGGCTTCTGAGTCGCGACCGTTGCGGGTAGAACCGCCAGCTTTTTTATGTGCCATGTCTCTATTCTCTCTTTGCGCAGAACGTCGTTAGACGCTGATGCTCGTGATTTTCAGTTCAGTGTAGTACTGACGGTGACCCGCCTGACGACGGTAGTGCTTACGACGACGGAACTTAACGATACGAATCTTATCGTGACGACCGTGATCCAGCACTTCGGCTGTGACCTTGGCACCGGCAACGATTGGCGTACCGACTTGGATGTTGTCGCCATTAACGACCATCAGCACGTCGTCAAACGTGATGACTTGGCCTGGCTCAACAGCCAGAAGTTCAACCTTCAGGCGCTCGCCTTCTACTACACGGTGTTGCTTACCACCGCTCTTAATAACTGCGTACATACACTGCTCCATCAAGCATCAATCGGGGCGGGTCGCATCTGGCTCGGATGAGCGATTGATGCAGTTGGAAAAACCCGGGACCGAGAAAATTCGCAAGGCGCGTGATGATAGGGAAAAGTGCTCCGGCTTGCAAGCCTTCACTGACAAACACACAGGCTACGAAAGCCGCTCAAAACGAACACTTTCTGCACAATAAAGCCACGCTAAGAGCATGAACCAGCCAACAGGCGCGCCGAGTATAGAAATGTAAACACTCAATGACAGAGGCATCACATGAAAACTTCCGCAAAGTCCGTCCGACCGGCACTCCTGATGTGCTTGGCGTTGATTGCAGGCCATAGTCACGCCGCTACCGCGACCGCAAATTTCAATGTCACCGCCACGGTAGCTAATGCCTGCACCCTCTCAACCATCAGTGATTTAGCGTTTGGTACCTACAGCTTTACGCTGCCCTCCGTGGGCACAACTAGCGTAAACGTGACCTGTAGCTTGGGTAGCAGTTATACCCTTCACATCAGCAACGGTTTGTATGGCTCCAGTGCTAGCACGCGAAAAATGAAGCATGCAACCGAGGTCGACACTTTGGATTACACCCTCTCGAACACACTGGCTGGGGCCACTTGGGGCAACTCTGCGGGCACAGGCGTAACAGGTACAGGCTTAGGGGTTGCCGTCCCTACTGTGATTTATGGCTCTATTGCAGCTAATCAGACCGTTACGGCAGGCAGCTACTCCGACACCCTGACCATGGCGGTCACTTTTTAAGTATGACCGTCATGAATACTCTCCGACTGCTCAGCACTGTCGCTTTCATCGGCATCTCAGTCATGAGCATGCCTTTGAAAGCGAGTGGCCTCGCCGTTAGCCCGCTGAAGCTCAGCCTCAAGCCCCAACAGCAAATGACGTCGCTTACCGTCACTAATACCGGCTCAATACCCATTTTGGTTCAGGGACGAGTCATGACCTGGGTGAACAGTGAAGACATGTCAGGAAGTGAAGTCACAAAAGACATGATGCTTACGCCGCCTTTATTTAGGTTGGCGCCTGGTGCTAAGCAACTGGTTCGTGTGGGCTGGCTGCAACAGACGCAACCGCCATCAACCGAGCAAGCATTTCGGGTGGTTCTGCAAGAAGTTCCGAACCCTGCCGACAATACAGATGGGATTAAAGTCACACTGGCATTGAGCCTACCCTTATTTGCTGACGCCACTAACTTGCCCGTCAGTCGTTTGGACTGGGAGCTTCAAAGCGAAGAATCCGGCCATCAAATTCAGTTGAAAAATTTGGGAAATCGACATCAGCGTTTTACCTTTTTTAAGGTGACTGACGCAGAACAACGCGTCCTTCTGGAGGCCAGCCGCTTACTTTACGTACTGCCCGGACAGCAGCATGCCATTCCACTCCCCTTAGCGCCTTCTGCGTATCCGCTGCAGGTTGAAACGCTGTCGGACCAAGGCAAACAAGTCCAAGTACTTTCAGCACCCACTAGCTAATGGACAGCCTACCCGGCCCCAACTGGTTTGACCGCGAGTGCCAAGAGACACTCAGTGCTGGTATCCAGCTAGTAGCGATTGAACGTGAGGCAGAGGCTGAACCGATCATGGGCAGAATCCGCATGGATGAGCAGGGCAAGGTGTGGCTTTCCGAGCGTGATTACTTAGCGTGGACCGGCCTAAACGCTCTACCCGGCGAAACCCTAAAGACAGCCGACGGGCAGTGGTATTTGTTAAGCGCCATCCCCCATCGTGTGGATGCGTGCACCATGCGCCTTCAGCTCGCCGCCCAGCTGCCCCGACGGCATTACACAAACCAAGAGCCGTTTAATGCGGTAACCCTTCCCAACGCCGTGGGAGGCTTTGTCAATTTAGATACTTTTGCTTTCCAAACCCAGAATCAACCTGTCCGTCTGGCGACCCAAGCAGGCTTTAGCCTCAGCACACTCGGTGGGCTATGGCATTCGAATCATGTATTTCTTCGTGAGGGTAGCCAGCGACTCAACAGCCAAGTGCGTTGGGATATCGCCAGCAACATGACGGCACTGAAAGTCGGCGATATTTTAAATAACAGCTTTGGCTTAAGCCCCAATGTACGCTTTGGAGGGCTTTCTTGGGGCAGTGACTTTAGTCAACGCCCCGAAGTTGCCACCTATCCTTTACCCAGCTTCCGTGGCGAAGCCACATTGCCGTCCAGCGCCGAACTCTATATTGATGGCCAACTTCGCCAAAGTAATCGCTTAAGCTCAGGCCCATATGCTTTAGATACGCAGACAGGCATTAACGGCGCTGGCGACATTCAGGTCATTGTTAAAGATAGCTTGGGTCGAGAAACCCGCATCAGCCAGCCCTTTTATACCAGCCCCAAATTGCTTCGCGCCGGGCTACGTGACTATCACATTGATATCGGACGACTGCGCGAAGGCTTTGCCACCCAGAACGACACCTACACATCCGGCTTCCTTAGCGCGCGTTTGCGTCAGGGAACGGAAGACTCAGGCACCTGGGGTATTCGTGCGGACTGGCAGCATCAACGCGAAAGCCTGCAAGGCGAATGGCTCATGAGCCATGCACGCTGGGGGCTTTTCCAAACCGGCTGGGGTCTCTCCCACGACAATGATCTCGGCTGGGGCCAACACGCACTCGCTGGCTATGAATGGTTATCACAGCGCGGAAACATTCAAATTCAAGGCAGCGCCTCTAGCCCTGAGTTTATTGAGCTAGGCCGAGAGCCGGGCGCAGTGGCACGCAGCCTACGTGCTCAAACCGGCTGGCGAGTCACGCCAACGAGTAGCATTAGCCTAGGCTGGAGCGACGAGCAGCGCCGCGATCGTGACAGCATTCGCTTAACGACAGCGTCTTGGCATCAAAGCCTAAACTCTGACCGCCAGCTGTACCTCAGCCTGATTCACAGCCCGAGCTTCGGCCTCAACAGCAGCGCAGAGATGAGCCAACGCCTTAACTCCAGCTGGCAAAGCGATGTACAACTTACGCAGCGGGACCCCGATGGTTTTGGTCTGCAATTGAATGTGTCGTGGCAGCCCCAAGCATCTGGCTGGAGCGGGCGAATTGCCAGTGAAGTTCGGCAGCATGAGCAGGTTAACCAAGCCAACCTGCAGTTCTTGAGTGACCACGGGAACATCAGCATGGGGATCGGCGATCGCAATGGCGTGACGAGCGCCCAAACGAGCATCTCCACAGCATTCGCTTGGGTACCCGGCAATGTGTTTTGGAGCAAGCCCATCCCTCAGGGTTTTCTGGTCGTTGATACCGGCATGCCCCAGGTGACTGTCTATGCCAACAATCAGCCCAGCGGCAAAACCGATCGGCATGGCCAACGCCTGCTCACCGACATCTGGCCGTATCAAACCCTGCCCATTCGATTGGGCTGGGAGGACCTGCCTATGAGCCTTCAGCTAGGCGAAATGGAAAGCCTGGTTCGCCCACCACGCGGCATTGCCGCGTTACGCTTAGCTCGCTCAGACCCCCAATATAGCGAGGCATGGCAGGCACTACTTAGTACGGGAGAGCCACTGCCGACCGGCAGCAGCCTGAGCGTGCATGGCGAGACGGCCACGCTACCCAGCGGACTCGATGGCTTAATCTACGTGCCGGCGCGGTGGCGAAGCCAAATGCTCAGCGTGATGCTGCCCGATAATCGCCAATGCACCATAGACACCCTTCCACCGGGTCACTCGACAGGAGTGCTCACATGCCAGCTCGCGCAATGAAACGCGTCAGTACGGCGGTATTGTTGCTAAGCCTATGCGGCCAAGGCCACGCGCTTACTTGCTCGGCAAGCACACCCAACTTAGCCTTTGGTAGTTATAGTGGCACCCTAGGTATTGCCACGGACAGCCAAACCACCTTAACCGTGACCTGCTCATCCTTTATCAGCATTTTGGTGAGTTACTCCATTTCGCTTTCGGCAGGTAACAGCGGCAACTCCGCTGCCCGCGAGCTACGCCAAAGCGCCAACGTTTTAAATTACAACCTGTATTCGAATCCTTTACGGTCAACGGTCTGGGGGTCCGGGGCAAATGCCGTCTCCGATACCTTTTTGCTCAGCATCCTAGGCATCGGGGTGAGTCGCCTTTACCCCATTTATGGGCGCATTCCCGCCGGGCAGATCAACGCCTCTTCAGGCAGTTACAGTGACACCATTACCGTGACCGTTGCGTATTAGCACGCTTGAACGGTAGTCGCAGGCGGCGTTGGCTGATAGCATTCGCGGATTCTTTTGCTCAATAGTTTCCTCCTCATGGAATTCAAAGACATCCTGAACCTCGTCAAAGACGATTTTGCTGCCGTTGATGCCTGCATTTCGGCCAACCTGCAATCTCGCGTACCACTGGTCAGCGAAGTCGGTGAATACATTGTGCAAAGTGGCGGCAAACGTTTGCGCCCGCTGGTAAGCCTGTTAATGGCTCGCGCTTGCGGCTACACCGGCAGTGCACATATTGATGTCGCAGCCATCATCGAAATGCTGCATACCGCCACCCTGCTGCATGACGATGTTGTGGATGAGTCCTCGCTGCGTCGCGGCCGCCCAACGGTCAATGCCCACTGGGGCAATGCCACCGCCGTCTTGGTCGGCGATTATCTAGTGTCCCGTGCCTTCCAAATGATTGCGCGCCTGCAACGCCAAGCTATTTTCGACATCATGTCGGATGGCACCTGCGTGATTGCCGAGGGCGAAGTTCTGCAGTTGATCAATCAGCATGACCCCGACACTACAGAAGCGCGCTATTTAGAAGTGATTTACGGCAAGACTGCGAAGATGTTTGAGGCCGCCGCAGAATGCTCGGCATCGCTGACCGGTGATCAATGGCGTGCCGTTTCGGTCACCTATGCTCGCCACCTAGGCGCTGCCTTCCAAATCATTGATGACGTGCTGGACTACACCAGTAGCGCCGATGTCATGGGCAAAAATGTGGGCGATGACCTCGCTGAAGGTAAGCCTACACTGCCTCTCATTCGCGCCATGGCCGTGGCTAGCGCCAACGAGGCCGATATGGTGCGCAATGCCATCCGAACGGGCGGACTTGACCACCTGCAAGAGATCATCCAGCTGGTTCAGCGCTGTGGCGCACTCGACTACAGCCTAGCCCGAGCTCAGGCCGAAGCGGAGGCCGCTGTAGCCGCCGTTGCCTGCCTCCCCGACACACCGCATCGTGCCGCTCTGCAAGGCCTGGCCAGACTCTCGGTTGCTAGAAACGCCTAATTTCAGGTGTTTCTCAGGCAAAAAACGGGGATCAATGTTGCTGACCCCCGCTTTTCATCACATCTGAAGTGGCACTGCCAAATTCAAAACTTAGTGTGCATGTGCATTGGATGCACCTAGCCCTGTGTTCTGCCTCACATACAGCTCTGTCCACTTTTCTTCTGAACGACGGTCACGTCCCCATAATAGCGATCCAAAAATTACCGCTAAAAAACCTAATGGAATGGAGATAATCCCTGGATTTTTAAGCTTGATCAGCGGTTCTTCTAAACCCATCATTGATGTCGTTTTATTAGCATACTTAATCAGATCTTCCTCAGCTTTCGTGACATCTTTCTCCAACTTGGCCAATGCCTTTGTTGTCGTCACACGTGCACTTCCAATCAAAGCAGCATCTGTCAGTTTGGCTTCAAAGCCCGCCCGTTTAGCCGGCGCTTCGGCTATCAATTTTGTGGCATCCGCCTTAACTTTTAGTGGGTAGGTCATATTAGGCGACACCATCACTAATGCAATCGCGGAGACTGTCCCAATGATCATCCCCGCCATAATGCCGCCCGTATTGCAGCGCTTCCAATACAATGTCAGCAGCACACACGGCAGATTTGCCGAAGCCGCAACCGCAAAGGCCAGCGCCACCAGATGCGCCACATTCTGACCCTTGGCCGCGATGCCGATGGCAATCGCCATGGCCCCCACGATGACGGTGGAAATACGTGCAGCCTTCACCTGCTCCGCCGAAGTTGCATGCTCCCCGCGAATCACGCCGACATAGATGTCATGCGCCATCGCCGAGGCTGCAGCGAGTACCAGCCCGGCAACCACGGCCACAATCGTGGCAAAGGCCACCGCTGCCACAAAAGCCAGCATGAAGTTACCCATCATGGAGTCGGCGCCACCCCCTAAATACTGCGCTAACAGGGGTGCGGCCATGTTGCCACCCTTATCAATGAGCGCAATGTCTGCCGCGCCAACATGAATGGCTGCTCCCATACCCAAGAACAGTGTCAGCACGTAGAAGCCACCAATAATGGCCATAGCCCAAATGACAGACTTACGCGCTTCCTGAGCATTTGGTACCGTAAAAAAGCGCATCAAAATGTGAGGCAGACCCGCCGTACCAAAGACAAGTGCCATGCCCAAGGAAATCTGGTCCAGTGGGTCTTTAAGGTATAGGCCAGGCTCCAAAAAGCGTTGCCCTAGCTCCGCTGGCGACATGGTCTCGGCACTATCACCTAATAGCTTTGCTACTTGCCCTTGTACTTTTGCATCCCCCACAACCGCCGTTAAAAACTCAGGGAGGCTAAAGCCGTAGGGAGCCCAGACCAGCATGACAAGAATGATCGACGCAATGACTAACAAAATCGCTTTGATGATTTGAACATACGTAGTGGCCACCATGCCGCCAAAAAGTACGTAAGCCAACATCAGCACACCCACTGCCATTACCGATATCTCATAGTCGATACCGATCAGCGTTTTCACCAACACGCCACCACCCACCATTTGCGCCGTCAGATAAAACGTAGACACCGTAATCACGGAGATCGCACCGACCACCCGTGTTTTTTTCGGATCATTTCGATAAGCCAGGATATCGGCCAGGGTGTATTTACCAATATTTCGGCAAGGCTCGGCAATCACCAGCAGCACCGTAATATAGGCCACCAACCAGCCCACAGAGTACATAAATCCGTCGTAGCCGTAGAGGGAGATCAGCCCTGCAATACCTAGGAAAGAAGCCGCAGAGAGATAGTCTCCTGCAATGGCCCAGCCATTTTGTAGGCCAGATATGCCTCCGCCGGCGGTATAGAAATCGGATGCTGAATGCACCTTTTTTGATGCCATGTAAGTGACATACATCGTCAGCATAATGATGGCGCCGAACACCATAAACGTCATCAGACGATACTCTGGCGCAACAGCACCTTCAGCAGCCCAAGCCAAGGTAGGAACGCCCAATGCCAGCAATCCACCGATTAACAGACTTTTATTCATTTGCTTGCCTCCGCGTCAGCAACAATTTTGGCTGCCAGTACATCAAACTCTTTATTAGCAATTCGGGAATAAATGACCGCTACCGTCCACGCCACGACAAACTCAGACAATGCGAAGACGAGTCCTACATTTACCGGCCCCCATATTTGTCGTTTAAATAAATCTTGGTAATAAGCCGCACCCAGCGGTAAAAGAAAGTAGTAGCAGACTGAGAACAACATGAGTCCGGAAAGAACAACCCGCTTCCGAGCCACAAGCTGCTTAAATTTTGGGCTTTCGGCTATCGCCTCCCAATCATGGTTTTTAGACATCTCGTGCTCCTTATCTTTTAAACGAGTGTGTATTGCGCGAGTCTTTAAAGGTTCTGGAACCAAAATCAGGCTGAGAACTACGTAGCCATACAAACGAGACTATGCTTTACAGAAAAATTCGCTACACGACTTTTGGCTAAGATAAAAAAAAGCCACCCGAAGGTGGCTTTGGCTCAGTCGAGTACTTTATCGGCGCGGTGGCGGGCGACGCCCTGCATTGCCCGTGGAGCCGCCGGGCCTAGGCTTGCGCGGCGCAGGCTCAGCGCCACTGGCGCCATGAATCACCTTCACTTCAGCGATTTCAGCTAAAAGCTCTTCCGGTGGACGCACACAGTCCAGCTTGCGACCAATCGCTTTTTCCAGTTCAGGAATGAGGTGGCCATCATCCTCACAGGCGAAGCTGATGCTGGTGCCCAAAGTGCCTGCACGACCTGTTCGACCGATACGGTGCACATAGTCATCGGGCTGCTCTGGCAAGGTGAAGTTCACAACATGGCTAACGCCATCCACATGAATGCCACGGCCTGCCACATCAGTCGCCACCAAGATACTGATCTTACCTTCGCGGAAATTCTCTAAGGTCTTGACCCGCTTTTCCTGCGGCACATCGCCAGAGAGCAATGCACAAGACACATTGTGTGCCTTCAAAATGTCCGTCAGACGGCGGGTCTGATCGCGGCGATTGGCAAACACCATCACGCGCTCCAGTTTTTGCTGCGTGATGAGGTTGAGCAACAGAGGAATTTTTTGCTCGGTGGTCACGATGTAGACTTTTTGCTCGACCAAGGCATTGGTGGCGTGCTCTTGCTCAATCTCTACCGTGACAGGATGGTAGGTCCACTGCCCGGCCAAGTTCATCACATCCGGGGTGAAGGTGGCGGAGAACAACAGTGTTTGACGATGGGTCTTGGGCGGCGTCAGGCGAACAATGCGCTTCACGTCAGGAATAAAGCCCATGTCCAACATGCGATCGGCTTCATCAATCACCAGCAGCTCAACTTGATCGAGATAAATCTCTTGCTTGTTAGCAAAATCAATCAGTCGTCCTGGCGTGGCCACAATGATATCGACTGGCGCTGCCGCGAGCTGCTTACGCTGCTTCTCGTAGTCCATGCCGCCCACTAGTGTGACGACGGAGAGACCGGCGTACTTACCCAGATCCGCTGCATCTTTGGCAATTTGCAATGCCAGCTCACGCGTTGGCGCTAAAACCAAGGCGCGCGGCTCGCCTAAACAACGCTCATCGGAAGGCGGGTTCTTCAGCAGATCGGCAATTACCGTAATTAAGAAAGCGGCGGTTTTGCCGGTACCCGTTTGGGCACGACCAATGGCGTCGTGACCGGCCAAGGTGAAACGCAAAACACGCCCTTGAATGGGCGTGCAGTACTCGAAGCCAAGATCGGTCACCGCCTGCAAAATGGCAGACGGCACAGGAAGCTCGTTGAAGCGTACTTTGGTCAATTCAGGCTGTGGCAGCGCCTCAGCCTCTACGGCAGGAGTTTCTATGGACATGTCGAGCTCATCGATAGTCATGTCAGATCATCTGCACATCGTCAGCTTGCAAGCCCTTATCACCGCGCTTTAGGAAGAACTCGACGCGCTCGCCCTCACGCAATGTACGGTGGCCTTCGCCGCGAATCGCACGGTAGTGCACAAACACATCATCGCCGTTATCGCGGGTAATAAAGCCAAAGCCTTTATTTGGCGTTGAACCATTTGACCGAGCCTTGCTCACGCGGCCCTTTAACACGAATCGTGCGGCTAGGAATGCTTAAGGCAAGCAAGATCAGCGCAGGCAACAGCACCAGAATTACCGAAGGGATCTGTGCAGAAACACCGCCGTCTTGTGACGCTAAGGAGGCCAAAACGACGGCAGCAACGCCCGTAGCCTGCAGCGTTAAGGTCAAACGAATGGTTCGGCAGCGCTTTAAATTGCGTGCGCACCAGAAAAACAGCGGCGCCATGCTAAGTTCAGCAACGGCCAACAAGCGAACAGCAAACTCACTGTTTGCATCAATCGGAAGAGAAAAAGCGAGGGGGAAAAACTTGAGCCAGAGGCTCGGAGCTACCAACATGAAAAGGCCGCTTAGGGCATAGCCCAGACCCATCAAGGAAAAAAGCAGCGCAAGACCTTGTTTGCTACGCATGAAAAAGACTCGACACACTGAGCTCGGTTGGGCATCGGGCCAACACGCTACCAATACCAATAGCCGAGAATGACAGGTTGAGCCCGGCTCCCGATGCAGCAAAAATAAAAAAAGCGGGTAAGCCCGCTATTTGGGTTTTGTGGTGAGCCCGAAGGCTCACCACAAAAGGTGCATCAATCCAGCGGCAGAACGTCTTCGGCTTGGAAGCCCTTCTGACCCTTGACGACGCTGAATTCGACCTTCTGGCCGTCCCGCAGGGAGCGGTGACCGTCACCACGGATGGCGCGGAAGTGGACGAAAACATCTTCACCAGCTTGACGCTGAATGAAACCAAAACCCTTGGCATCGTTGAACCACTTCACGGTGCCTTGCTCACGTTGCGACATAATCAACCTCAAAAAACTCTGTATCGGATAGCCGTGTGGCGGCCATCAAACTTTGGCGCATGATAAAACATAGCGTTACGAGGTGATGATGCCCACGGGCGAATTGATTAAACACGGAAAGATAGTCGAGTGCAAGCAAGTCGCGCATATTTTGTCAAGCCATCCAATTCAACCAAACATGGTCTAGCAATAATGCTGCAAACAAACCTAAGAGATAGACCAATGAAAAACCAAAGGTTTTCATGGCCTGCCCCGGCTTGTCCATCGTTTTTAATATCCATGCCTCGCGCGCAAATAGAAAAGCAAAGAGGCACGCTCCGACGAGATAAATAATCCCACTCATACCGACCAAATAAGGCAAGAGTGTCACTAAGCCTAACAACACGGTGTAATACCAAACCAGTTGCTTCGTGAGCTCAATCCCATGCGTAACGGGCAACATCGGAATTCCCGCCTTGGCATACTCGTCCCGCCGGTGAATCGCTAATGCCCAAAAATGCGGCGGCGTCCAAACAAAAATAATGAGAACTAATAACCAGGCGTGCGGCGACATTTCACCCGTAACGGCCGTCCAGCCGAGTAATGGCGGCAATGCACCGGAGAGCCCGCCAATGACAATATTCTGCGGCGTTGCACGCTTCAAATAGCGGGTATAGATGCCAGCATAGCCCACCATACCCAGTGCCGTGAGCCATGCAGTGAGTGGGTTCACCCAAAGCGTTAACACAACCATAGATACGATAGCCAGAAAGCCGGCCCAAGCTAGGGCAGCAGCACCTTGCATTTGCCCTTGAACCAACGGGCGATGTTGCGTGCGGGTCATCACCGCATCAATTTGCTGATCGACCCACTGATTAATGACCGCCGCAGAGGCCATACCGGCCCACAGCCCAACAATCGCTGCCATGTACTGCCAAACAGGTAAGCGTTCATGAGGCGCCAAAACCATGCCCACCAATGCTGTGACCATTAACATGGCCACTACACGCGGCTTGGTTAATGCCCAATATTCACGCCACATTGGCGTTGCATTCACTACGGGCAATGTCGACATCTCAACCTCTTAACTTATTATTTTCTTGGTGGACGGCAAACGCGAGCGCCACCAGTATTTGAAGGAATACAGCCGCCCATACGTTATGCGCCACGGCGTTCCATAAGGGAAGCTGGAATAGCACGTTCGCGACACCTAAGCCCACCTGAATGAGCAGCGCACCCGCAATCACCCAAGCAAACATTCGATAGCGAGCGGTTGCGGCATGTCTTAACAATTGCAGGACCAGCATAAGCACAGTGGCAACCACAACGAAAGCACCTAAGCGATGCGTGACGTGAATAGTTACTTTGGAGGCTGCATCTAGGTGCGGTGCGAACTCATAATTAAGATCATCTACATGCGTAAGACTGAAGGCATCACGCCATTGCAAGAGTGCCGGCCAACCGGACTGGCAAATCGGCAGCTCCGTGCACACGGTAGCGGCGTAATTTGATGCCGTCCAACCGCCCAACATAATTTGCCCCACCACCACGGCGATCGCGAGATATACCCAAGCGCGTATTCGCCGAATCCCATCATCCCCCGTTCGCGGAAAAGCTTGGCTTAGACGCAAGTACAGCAAGAACAAGACTGTGAGCGTGCTAAAGCCCAACAGCAAGTGGGCGGTAACAACCGGGGGATAGAGCTTTTCAGTCACTGTGAGCGCGCCAAAAGCACCTTGTGTACACACTAGCGCCAGCAAAAACAGGCCATGACGCCAAGGCAAGGTCGTCGCACGACGTTTAGCAAACATCCACGTTGAAAGCAGCAGTATGAGCAGCCCGATTGCACTGGCAAAGTAACGATGGATCGTCTCAGGCCATGCTTTTTCGGGCACCACCATTTGGCCCGGATACAAGGCGTCCGCGCGAGCCAGCGCCTCTGCTGAGCTGGGTACTGTGAAATGGCCGTAGCAAGTGGGCCAGTCAGGGCAGCCCAAGCCTGCATCACGTAAACGCGTCCACGCCCCCAGAAGGATTACCGTGAGCGTTAGCAGGATTGCGAATTGAGCCACTCGTATTAGTGTGGAGTGATTTACGTTAGCCAATGCGGGATGCCTTCAACAGTTTCTTTAAGTCGTCGAGTAAGTTTTGCGCGCTAATCAAGGCGTCTGGCGCTGTTAACGGCGGCTCATATCGCAACATGACCCACCCCTGAGGATCCATGATCATCCACGGGGAGCGCGCAGACTGATTCAAACCCAGCATCTTTAATGATGCTTGCTGCACCGTCACTAAGTGAATCTCACTAGAGGCCGGAGGCAATGCAATGGACGCACTGCGCTCTGTTTTAATTAATAACAGTCCGACGCGCCCTCGCTCTTTACCCAGCGTTTCCTGCAAGCGCGTCAACGTAGTTATCGACTGCGCACAATCCGCCATGCACTGCTCGGGCAAAACATAACTTAACCACCAACGGCCATTCAAAGCCTGCTGATCGGTGACAGGAAAGCTCTCCCGTAAAGCCACTGGGGGCGTGAATAATTGCCCCTTATTCGTTTTACCGCCGCCGATCCATTGCTGATCGTATGCCAGCTGACCGATAAAAAACGGCAAGGTAAAGCTAAGCAACAAGGCGAGCACGACCCAGCGCGAAGCGCCTTTTTGCTTATTCAATGTGGACACTGACGATGAGCGTCGAGCTAAATGCCACCAACATAAGCACCAGGTAATGGCCAAGGCCAACCACTGAAATGCATAGGCTCGGTGTTTGTCCGGTCCGATTTTCTGAGTTTCTGTTGGGCGCCAGTCCCGCAGATAACCTAAGCCCTTTTGCTCTGGGCTCAGTCGCACCACCCAAGGCAGTAACTCAGTTTGGCAACGGGCTTGCCACTCTGCTAAATCGACACGACCCACACGCCACAACCCGTTAAGCATTTCTGCGCCTCCCGCCGTATAAAATTGTCCTGGCTTTTGAATATCGCCCATAACGACGGCCTGCTCTTTCAATGCTTCTGGTACGGCAGGCCCTTGCTGGCGATCGCTGGGCAACCAGCCTAAATTCACCAAAACCGCCTGCCGGCTGTTATCCAAACGAAATAATTGATGCAGCTGATAGCCCGTTTTTCCATGCGCCGGCTGGTTATCTAGAGCAACTCGGCACTGAGGCTCAAAGCGGCCCGATAGCTTCACTCGTTGGCCAGACTGCCACAATCGGCTCTTATGGCCATCCAGCCACATCACATCCGTCTGCGCCGAAAGCGCCTGCACTTTAAGCCATCGCTCTTTTTCTGCGGCGCGCTGCCATTGCCAGGCCGAAAGCGATAGCAGAACTGCTGCACCCAGCATCACGACCATGATCCAAATCAAGAATCTACCGTTCGTCTTTACGGCCATGACAGCTCGCTCAGACAACTTATACTGGGCTTCCACTTTGTCATGTCTGGAGTCACATTTTGGCCATTAAAATTGTCATTCTGCTCGCGTTAGGCCTAGTTGTTTGGCAGCTTGCTTCGGCGCTGAAAGCTTTGTCACGCGGCGCTGAGGGCGACCCTCAGCGCATGTTACAGGCGCTAAAAATGCGGGTTGTGTGGTCGATTGTCATTGTCGCTTCGCTGTTTGTGCTGGGCGCCTTTGGTGTCATCGATCCACACGGACTGTGACGCAGACTTACAGCCAATAAACCACGACGAACAAGAACAGCCAGACCACATCCACAAAATGCCAATACCAAGCAGCCGCCTCGAAAGCGAAGTGGTTGTTTGGCGTTAAATGCCCTTTCACCGTACGCACCGCCATCACGATCAACATGATGGTACCGATGGTCACGTGCAGGCCGTGAAAGCCTGTCAGCATATAAAAGGTAGAGCCATACATACCGGACTGCAGCGTTAATCCCATTTCTGCATAGGCATGTTGATATTCGAGGACCTGGCAGCCCAAGAAAAGTACGCCCAACGCTGCGGTGATGGATAAGAAGATCAGTTGGCGACGACGCTCACCCACGAGCAGCGCATGATGAGCAATCGTCAGAGTCACTGAGGATGTCAGCAATAGCACCGTATTCAGAAACGGCAGCCCCCAAGGGCCCATGGCTTGAGTAGTCTCGCCGCTGGGCATCTTGACCAAAGGCCAGAGCGCCTGAAACTGCGGCCATAGCAGCTCATGCGTCATGCTGCCTTTTCCCTCGCCGCCCAGCCACGGCACGCTCAGCACGCGAGCATAGAAAAGAGCACCAAAGAAGGCGGCGAAAAACATCACCTCTGAAAAAATAAACCAGGTCATACCTTGGCGGTAAGACACATCCATCTGTGCCGAGTTGCGATTACCTAAACTTTCGCGAACCGTGTCGCGGAACCACAGGTACATAAGCACGAATAGGCCGACTAAACCCAAGGGTAGCAAGAAATTGTAGTGCCCATCATTGGCGGCAATACCCGATAAGCTATGGTTTTGGATCGTGTTACCCGCACCAATGACCAGTATAAAAAGCACAAGAGAACCCATGATGGGCCACGGGCTGCTTTCTGGTACGTAATACGTGGTGGGCTTATCCGTCTGCTTCAGTGTTTCTTGTGGCGATGACATGCAACACTCCTTCTAGCAACGAACTCAGTCGTTAGATTTTTTGCTCAATATCGGGCTGGCGATAAAAGCGATAGGCAAGCGTGATGGTTTTAATGTTTTTCGGCAGCTCAGGGTCGATATAGAGAACCACCGGCATTTCAACCACTTGCCCTGCCGCCAAGGTTTGTTGCTCAAAACAAAAGCACTGTGTTTTCTTCACAAACGCCGTGCTTGCCGCCGGTGAAATGGATGGGACCGCTCTACCTATTACCGCTTTATCAGACAGGTTTTCAACTTGAAAACTGACGCGATGAATTTGACCTGGATGCACATTTACCGAGGTGAGATTGCCGCGAAAGGTCCAGGGCAGCCCGGCATCCACGGAGGTCACAAACTCTAGTGTCACCGTGCGATCTAAGTCTGCTTCCGGCTTTGCCTGTGCATTCGCGAGTGACGGCTTCCCATTCAGACCCGTCAGCTCACAGAACACCCGGTAAATGGGCGGCATAGCGAACACAGCGAACGCAAACATGCCGACCACACCAATAGCCAGCCAGCGCAACTGGCGGCTTTGGGCAGATGGGCTAGGTTTGCGATCCATGAATTACTTAATCTCTGGCGGCTGAGTAAAGGTGTGATAAGGCGCCGGACTTGGCAATGTCCATTCAAGACCTTCCTGCGCTTCCCACGGGTTAGCACTCGCTTTTGGCTGACGCTTGATGGTGAACAACACCGCCAAGAAGAACAGCTGGCTGGCACCGAACCAGAAACCACCAATCGAGATCCAGAAGTTCAAGTCAGCGAACTGCATGGAGTAGTCGGCGTAACGACGCGGCATGCCCGCAAGACCCACGAAGTGCATCGGGAAAAAGAGCAGGTTCACCGACAGCAACGAGCTCCAGAAGTGCAGTTGAGCCAGCTTGGTATTGAACATGTGGCCGGACCACTTCGGCAGCCAGTAGTAGGCGCCGGCGAAAATAGCGAACAGCGAACCAGTGACTAACACATAGTGGAAATGCGCCACCACAAAGTAAGTATCTTGGTACTGATAATCTGCTGGCGTGATGGCCAGCATCAGGCCCGAGAAGCCGCCAATGGTGAACAACACCACGAAGGCGATGGCGAACAGCATCGGCACTTCAAAGGTCATGGAGCCGCGCCACATGGTGGCAACCCAGTTGAAGACTTTCACGCCCGTTGGCACTGAAATCAGCATGGTCATGTACATGTAAAACAGCGAGCCCGCCAAGGGTAGCCCGGTGGTGAACATGTGGTGAGCCCAAACCACGAATGACAGCAACGCGATGGAGGCCGTGGCGTACACCATGGAGGGGTAACCAAAAAGCTGCTTGCGTGCG